>Ga0206129_10002947_pt1 | contig 20226 bp, 13 predicted proteins | sample Helgoland_Spring_8_FD_148616 | JGI IMG/M metagenome (GOLD analysis project Ga0206129, IMG submission 148616) | Pelagic subsurface seawater microbial communities from Kabeltonne, Helgoland, North Sea - Helgoland_Spring_Bloom_20160502_2 | ecosystem: Environmental > Aquatic > Marine > Epipelagic ...
GAGACGCAATTGGCGAACGCATACTGCGACCTCTTGATACGGGAAAGGCCCGGAAACGCCCACTCGAAGAGCTCTCGGTTGAAGCACTCCCTCGCGTTGAGTGCGTCGCCCAAGAGCTTACGTCGCTTCGGCTTTGGCTCTCCGTCATCCGCTATGATCGGAATGGCTTGCGCTGCAGATGCTTGCGCTGCAGATGCTTGCGCTGCGGAACTTCGCGCAGCTGTACCGCGTTTATCTGCATTTATTTCTTTCTCCTTTTCTGCTAGCTCTTGCCGGTCTTCCCTCTCGAGAGAGTCACAGAACCTGTCAAGGCACAGCTGTACGAGTTCCCTCAAAGTTGTGGGAGTGAGGGCACTGTATTTGACATCATAAGAGCTGAAAGGCAAAAGACTAGCTCCTCTGAGACAGCCCTTTCGAAAGATACCGCAAACAGTCCTCTCGTCGCAGCACCTTTCGCGCATAAGCTCATCCAAACACTCGCGTCTTTCTTGCAAGAGTTCGTACTCCAGGCACAGAATAGCAGGCAAATGCTGGACCTTGATCGCGTTTGCGAAGCCGCACGCGGCGGCCACGTCCGGGTAGCGTTTCCTGCAATCGTCAGCCTTCACTCGCAAAACTCCCAGCAAGTCCTGAGGAAAAGTTGGTGGTAGTTTCCACCGGTTGGAAGCTTTTGCTCCAAAGAATTCCTGAAAGAAATATCGCTTGGCGGCGTAGGGCATCTTCTTGGGCAACGGAACGCGAGTTGCGGCACCGCACCGTCGTCCTTCGTCGAGTTCCCACCGCGAGAGGATCCGAGAGACATACTTGGCGAGCTGAGCATAAAGAGCTCGGGCTACCATAACTTTTGCCGAAGTGAGTAGGTCTCTTGCTTGCTCGCTGATAAAACTCCAGAGGTAATCTCCTTGAACAGGCGTGAAGGCATGCACGGCCTCAAAGCTGGTCAGCGCCTCCGTCATCTCTGGATAGGCACATCGCGCTTTACCACTTCTCCGACACGCAATGAAACGCGTCAACGCATTATGCCACCATTTCTGCTCAAAGATAGCGCTCACATCGAGATTTCTACGTAGTAAATCCAGAGCGCAGTGGTTCGCAAAATGGGAAGCCCTGACAACTATGGTCTGCAGCTCAAGCGGTAAAAGCTGTAGTCCTTTCCGAAGAGCACCCCGCGACAGTAGCTTTCCCAGGCAACATTTAACAGTAGAATGCTCCAGCGCCGGCTTCGCCATCCGATGGAGCGAAACACGGGACCATCGCAATGTGAGCGATCACGATACTAGACAAGGGAGGCGGCTATTTCTCGTCTGAACTATTTTTGGTATATCTATCTGTTGCGCAAGATGATCAGCATAGCCATGAAATGAAACGATTTGAAATTCCGAATCGACATTTCATACCTTACGCGGATTCTCCGAATTTGATCTAAAATACCGAACGTTTGTTCGATCACGTAACGGCCCTTGTATGTATCTTTCGTACCCCTTTTGGGTATACGTGGAAGGAGGTTTCGTACTTCGCATGTAATTCTACAAGTTGCTGAATCATACCCCTTGTCTGCTAGTAGTGTATCATACGCTTGTAGTTGGTCGGTCTTTCTGGTGTGTGTACCTAGAAGGTGTTTCAAGGTGAGAGCAACGCTTTTATCTGCTTTGTGGAAAACTGAACATAAAGGAGTTCCACGCCGATCTGTCAAGAGGGATATTTTGGTGGCTCGTCGTCCTTTATCTGTAGGGTTGCGACCCGTTACATCCCTGCCAAAGACATTCTTGACAAAGCTCGTGTCTCCGACAACAAAGCCCCCGACGGGTTGTCTTGCTGTCACCGCTGCGTAAAAAACATTTTCAAATAGACGCGCTTTAGACACAAATTAAAATATTCTTATACAGTTTTGTATGAAGATTCTGGAACCTCTAACTGAGACCACTGGCATCCAGTTTAGCAAACGTCAAATATACGCTCGAGTATGTATGTAACATTAAGTTCGCGTCGTCTTCCCTGTGGGTTTCGTATCCGTTGAGTATCGCGACAGCGAATCGTATGCGCAGTTGCGTTTCGAGTCGAGGCAGACTGCATTGGTCACTTCTCCTCTTAAAAGTCTATGTATTCTTGTGTTTCGTACTTTCGGTTTCTTCTATTCAGTATTTCTCAGATTTAAACTCAGACAGTCTCTAAGTCGTCAGGTGAACGGCTAGAATGAGTTCTTGTAATACCTAGTAGAAGGAGTGAGCAACGTTTTGTTGCGTGAAGAAAATGAACACGCAAGCAGGAGAGGGGGGGGATTCAAATTGGTTTCTCTCGGAAGACTATCTGCAATCGGCGAGTACGCCGCACGTGGAAGTTAGGGCCATCCCGGGTAAAGGAGTTGGCGTGTTCTCCTTGCGAACACTTCCACGCTCATTTGTTGCATGCTATGCGCCTGGGGTGGTACGAAGATCTGAAGACGTAGATTCGGACGCAGCCTACGCCGCGTCAGTTACGACCTTGCGGAATTCACCTTCTCGGGTCTTCGTGTTGGACTTGCCGACTGGTGAACACAAAGATTCCATACTACCCATGTGGAGGAATAAAGCAGTAATAGGTCATCATGTCAACAGCGCAACACAAGACGAGGTGAGCAATGCGGCGCGGCAGCCCCTCCAAGTGTCCCCTATAGTGGAAGGCCACATGTTTTATGTACCTATAGTAACTAAGAGGACCATAGAGGCTGGCTCTGAAATACTCATTTGAAGTACGGTGGAAAAAATGAGGTCTCAGTCTACTCGCCCGTAGTCATCTTCTTTGCGTTCAATGTCTTCTTCCATGATCGCTGGCGTGGGAGAATCGCCGACTTGAATTTCTGCTACGAGGGCAGTGTCAACTTCACTTGGGTTGGACAATCGATGCCAGACACCGACGGGTACGACCACGTGGTCTCCACGCGCCAAGACTGTCGTGTTCGTTCCCACCTCCGCTTGTACTTCTCCTGTCAGCACTACCCAGTGCTCCATGCGGTGGGCATGCTTCTGCAGCGAAAGGCGTTGGAGAGGCGACACCCAAAGAATTTTGAACGCACCTACTCCGGGTATGAAAGATGGAGTGGAAAACTGCCCCCAAGGGCGGGTGCTTCCGGTGCCCGCACACAATTCTTGCATTTAAATTGCAAGAACATATAATGAAAGGCTAATGAAGAATTTCGAGAGCCGTGCGACCTTATGCATCTATAGTGCAATTTGGAGAATGTGGTGAATCAAATGTGCCACTCCGACCATCCTTGCGATTGTCAAGACTATGGATATGGACTCCGCGCGCGTGCTCCAGCTATTTCTGCTCGATACTACGATCCTTGTTGCAATCCGTGTTGCGAGTTTTGGCCCACCTATCGTAACTTTCCAGCACGCGACTGGAACGATTGCTGCCCCCGCCCGTATAAGAAAAAATGCTGTTTTGAACACAAGAAACCCTGTGGGTGCGGATGCAAACACTGAGGTAGTTTCTTGCATCTAGCTGCTGTCTGCTCACGTGCCGCCCGTGTCGCCAACGGATAAGTAGTCCAGGCGTATAGTGAAGGTGCTCGTCGCGTCTGTTACGAGAGATGCGGGGTTGTCACGCTTGTGGCGCGATACGGGGTTCAGAATCTCAATGTAGCGTTCACCGGCTATGGCGTGGTGAACGCTACTCGTAAACTCCCGAATATTAGAATCGGATGCAAGAAAAACTTCTACTATGCCCAGGAAACGAGGAGTAGTCACTCTATCACTTTTAGGTTTCTTGCGCATGACCCGTTTCAGCTCTCGCACGGAATCTGCCGCGTTGTTGCGGCGAAGGAAGTACCAGATATCGTCGTCGATCCATGCGAACGGAAATCCCCTCAGGATCACTTTCGAGCCAAGTTGTGATGTTTGCGGATTGCGGTGCTTGAGAATCCAGGCGACAGATGGGACAACTTCCAGCGCAGTCGTCATCGGCAGTAACATGTCGTCTGCCACTGTACGTACCTCCCAGACTCCTGCATCGTCAACCGAAATTACATCTGCAATGCTTGGGTGTTGACAACGCAGGGCGATGACGACGTCACGCACAAACCAAGACAGAGGACATGCGCCGAGTGCGAATGCCTGGTTGTTGATGCCTATGGACACGGCGATTGTTTTTTCAGGGGGGGCAGGGTTGAGGCAGCACACGCGGAAACCGAGTGCATGTATAAGTTTCTCTACGTCTGCTTCCAGAGCATAAAGTCGCAACTCAAAGTCTGTAGTGACCACCCACAAGGTCTGCATGGAAGTCCAAGAAGAGTTGAGAGGAAGTACGCGGTTGCAGAACTGCATGCATCGAAGAAGATATTGGACATCACTTACGTCGATATACATGTGGTTGCCCGGTCTATGTACCACGCGCGCCTTTATCATTAACCGCTCCATGAGTCACTTAGGGGGGTGGCCGGCGTGCCGACTCGAGACTGGAGATATAAAGGTATGCATCGCGTGCTAGTATCCGCTCGCAACGCGCACTAACGAGCGATGAATCTTAAGTCAAGGAATGAAGTACGTACTCGTTTGATACGTTGCCTACGCTAACACGCGATGGTGCAGTTATGTACGCCTACCCCGCTCATAGAAGGCGGTCACGACGAGGCTTGGGCCGCCTGAGTAAGCGTGGAGAGCATCTTGGTCCGATCGACCAATCTTGATGAATCCATGCCTACGCAAAGCATGGTCAATCCGCGCCAAGCGCGACGTGATGGACATGTCTTCCCAATCTTCTCTTCGTCCTCGACTAACTCCTCGACTAACTCCTCGACCAAGAAGAGTATATCCCAAGACAAAACGATAGTTTGCTCGTTTGAGCACCGCGTCGATGAGACTCAACACATAAGCTTCACTACCTGAGCAAGTGTCCAAGTAGGCTGCTCTGCTCCGCAAATCTTGCCATTCGTTGTTCAAGGCCGCCTCTAACGTAGAATTCGCAGCTTTAGCCTGCATGCGTTGGGCGGCTTGACATTGCGCATAGCCAGGATTTGCTACATACATCTGCTTCGTGCAGATGCCCGCTTGTTTCAGATGAGCGAGCGTGCGTAGCGTGCCCCCTTGTTCATGGTCGAAGTCGTCTAGAACGATTATGGCAGACTTGCTTCGAAGTTGCCGCACCTTCTTTGCAAAGAGCGAAGAAGTCTTGATTTTGAAAGCAGTATGGCACTGAGTATGAGCCTTTGCTGAGTACATTGTCTTCCCAGGATAGCGCTGTGCACGTCTTATCCACACCCGGAACCATGGAAGTAGAGCTAAATACTGACTAGGAGACGACACTGCTACACCGCGTCTCCGTCCAGGTAGCCATGCCCATTTTCGCGATTGTAGCATAGACATCAGATTCTTGTTCGAATACAAGGCGCCATGTTTAGGTGCCTTGTATTTGCAGTGCCGCACGAGCAGCGAGAGAAGGGCGTCTTTTTGTTTCGCCATGACGCAGAGTCTCATTTGCTCATTGCGACTTGAGCTGCGATGGTTATGCGGAAGCGCATGCACTTCATTCGTTTTTGACGTCTACAGGTACGCACATGTGCACGCGTGAAGCGAGTACGTATGCAGACAACAAGGTATTGAGGCCCACCCAGCCCACCCAGCCGCGGGTTATATAATAGACAACTGCCCCCTAATAGCCGGCACACGCCTCGAATGCATCATATGACAGACATCTGCCTATATGATGCGAATGTCGCGGTCGGCTAGCACCACCATGCGCCTCGTATGCAGGTGTTTCTTGCCAGGGTAGTGCTTCTCGGGCGCCGTACGGTCATTCATCTCGAAGTCTGCGATTACTTTCAAGCTCTTGTTGCGCTGCATGCACGACGCGGCAGCCTCCTGCATTTTGTCCGTGGCATTGGTATATGTGTGTGGGGCTTCCAGCACCACAAGGGAGGCTTCCATTGCGGCAAAGCTGATGTCCGACGAGTGGGGGTAATCCATACCGAGGGCCACGATGGCGCGAGGTTGCGGCAGCTGGAGAAAGAGCTTAGAGTAATGCTCCCGCTTATGCACTTCTGCCTTGACAAGCTGTGCTCTTTGGCAAGGCAACTCTTCCGCGAACGGTTCCACCAGTACATAGTCGATGTCCTCGTCCATGGCCACGCGACAAACCGGGGTGATGTAGCATCCAATTTCCAGCACGGAGCGTATGTGGTAGTTCCGCAGGAGGCCTAAGACTGTAATCTGCCGCATCCAACTGAACGACCGCTCATTTAGGTACGGCCACTTGTTTTTGCCGTGCAGCATGTTGGCATCTGCTCCGGGGAACTTCAATATTTCGTTTTGCCCGTCGCCGCTGGCAGCTGGCCGTTGCACACGAGCAGCGTGTGGAGGAGGCGCTGGCTGCCGCATGAACCAGATGCAGGTGAGGATGCCCAGAAGCAGCACCAGCAGCCCTAGGACTCTCACGGCCCACCTCTCCCGGCTATTGAAGGAGTAATTGTTCATGTTTTACTATAGTCTTCTATATCTTTAATTTAGTGTTCTTACTTCCAATAGGACGAATAGTTCGGATGCGTGCTGGGATGGCGTGATTCACAATCTTTCCCGCTCCGAGTTATGTGAGCGGGGTCCCATGTCCCTCATAACTCATTGCATACGTAAGAAGACGACACACAAAACTTAAGCTTGGAAAGTAGGCACAACGAGCGACAAAGATACTCTTTTCACTTCATATGAGGCTCACAGAATCACTGGCCCTCCGCTCCTCCTAGCGCAACACTGCAGAGAGTTGGAAGTGCTCTCTCCAAAGGAATGCGGAGCAATGAGCTGCTGCAACAAACTACCTCCGCCTAGAGCATGCGTCATTCCTAAAAGGTTAGCTGCGGCATGCCAGTCTTGCGAAACGTGAAGAACGGCCAAGCTCTTCAAGAGCTTTTTATCAGCACGATAAATGTAAGTTTCTGTCTGTTGTTTACCAAGGTGCTTGAGACGAGCCGTGCACCACTTAGCAAGCAGCCTCTGTAATGCAATATGGCTCAAGTTCGTATCCAGCGTCTGACCGTCGTGTGCACTCCTCACCCAGTGAGCGGGAGAAGCAAGAATAGTCTCGACCGCATGAGCCCATGCGGCAGACAGAGCCGGATGCATAGAAGACATGCTTAAGCAAACAGCTGAGCGCGCATAAGAGGCTTTTGATCGCTGACTGCGCGCACAGTCTAGTTGTACACGGCCCGCATCGTCGGCGTGAAATACGTTGTGTCTGAGTCCTTCGTCGGCTTCCATGCCTTCCAGTGTACAGCAGCGACCACACGCCCATGCCGCGGCTCCATGCGTGGTAGTCACAGCTATACGACCGTTACTACCGCACCGCCTGCAGGGGTTTTCCCGCACTGAGTGTCCACACGAGGAACAGGATTCCGCTTGTTCATCTTGCCATAGCTTACATGGCCAGCAAAACTTAGTGACTCTCCTGAACCCTACTGTACGGAGACCGGCACGAGGACGCACTGCGAGGACGCCGCGCGTGCTTGTTTTGGCACGCTTTTCGCAAGGCACCCAGTAGTCACTACCAGTAGCATGCCTTTTTTCAAACAGGATCTCGCGCGGCGGTAGGCACAGAAGGTGCTTCTCGAATGCCGTTGCGCTCTTGTATGAGAATAATCTTTGATTTAGGGTTGCATCTCCTCTTGAGTGAGGAGGACAGGGGGGAGCTGGTTGCGCGCTGGATGTTCCTGTACATACAGCCATTCGCGCCTCCGACGCGCCTGTCGAACCATACATAGTACAAAACTCTTCGACACTAGTGGGTAACTCCTGCAAGACGAGGCTGTCGGGTGCCTTCAACATCTCGCGACTGTACCGGGTAGTCAAATCATACAAGACGGTGTCCTTAGAGAGATTGAACATGAGACGCACAGCGTCACATCTACGATATCTCCAGTCCAGTGGTCTGCGTCTAAGTAGCGAAGACGTCGCATCTGTTGGAGTCAGCTGCACCAACGCAGTCTCTCCGGGTTGCAGATATAATGTGTCGGTGTCCAGTGGTTCTTTGCACTGGATACCACAATTCCACCAAGCACCTGCACACGCCACAACAGAGCCTTCGCAAGCTCTTTTGTCGTTGTTACATGCACTCCTCGTCATTTTCTGCAATCGCGACAGAGCAGAGCGTGGAGGATAAGGTGGTGGATTCGGGAGCCAACACGGGCCTGCAAACTGCAAGTACCTGGTTTTGCAAGGAAGGCCTGCTGTTTCTCTGCCACTTCTCCATGCAGGAGTAGCAAGGTACGAGGCTGGTAGATGCCATCTTTCACGAATGATCTGCCGAACACGAGCTCTTTTTGGAGAGGGACATGCGCACCAGAGTGCAGCCACGGGCTGCGAATCTGTACTGCACAGGGAACAAAATGCAGATAATTTGGCCCGGCCTGCCAGGTGACCCTCCCGCTGGTGCAGATACTTTGTTGCTTGCACTGCATCTTTTTTTAGAACTCCAGTGTATTGGATCCAATATTCCTGTGGTTCCAGAGTCTCTATCATCGCTTCCATCTGTGTCAGGTCCTCGTGGATAAAATGATCCTCTGGTTGCAATGGAACCCAAGAAAAATACCTCGACAATCCTAGGGCCGGACGATTTTTATTGGTAGGTCCGCTGTGCGGCACATCTGCGGGTTCTTCCAGATGTGGATGAAGACATATAGGCGCCCAACTTTTGCTTACTCTCGAGCCATCGGCGTTCAGTGCTTCTATGTAGCTGCAACGAATTCGAGCTGGCATGCAGCGCACTTGCACGATGCCGCGATACATGTTGCGCCTGAAGAAAGTGATCAACCACTCCCCATCGTCGTGTACAGTTTCAGTGGGCAAAGAAAGAAGAGGAAGAGGCCTAGGGCGAGGGTCGTCATCTCTGCTACCAGCGATGGGTTGGTGTTTGATACATGGCACTATACGTGATAGACATGCAGAAAAGTTCCAAGGACCTTCCTTTTGCGCACGTTCGAGCGCCGCCTCGGCCGCTAATGACAAAGTGCGCAATTGTTTGGTGGCGCTGGAATTTCGTACAGCGCCATGGAGATTGGCAAGTGGTGGAGCGGTACCGAAACGTGTGCACTGTACGAGTTGCTCCAGGAGGAGACCTCTGAGACGCAATGCAGAGTTTTGCAGCGACCGTTTTACGTCTTCTCGCACTTCCCCAAGCGCGAGCGCAGTCAGACGCTCACCCGCTATCAAAACGTGCGCATGCCTAGGTACAGGAGCGCCTAGCTGCTTCAAATATTGCAATTCGTCCGACACTCGCCCTTGTTCATATACGCCGCCACTTAGCACGCGCTCCAAAGCAGGGACACGGAGCTGATAGTCAAGATCGTAGCTCAGCAGTTCCTTCTGGATAACAGGTTCCGCAGCACAACGTGCGAGCGTTGCTGGAGACATAGCAAGCTTGTCTGACATGTTCGATATGTGCCGAGAGCACAACTTTCGTAGGTTGTTCAATCTGCATGTGTCACGTTTCGAGGGTGCATCGTCATTTACTGAGAGCACAAGTAGAAGAGCCAGCAGAGGAGCCAGAACGTCTGGAGGTGCAGTATCCACTAATCCATACGAAGCGCATTTTTTTTCTAAGGTCCACAACGCATCCTGCATGCACGCATGGCAATCGTTTGGATTGGTGCTTCTGTCGGCACACACAGCAGACACTAAGTCAACTCTCAGGTGCGCGGTATGGAGACACGGACCGTAACATAAGGTTCGAATCGCATCCTCGGCTTGGCGTCTAGTTGCAGACGACGTTGGACAGCGCCTCAAGGATTGAAGCGCGAGCAATGTGGATGAAGCGAAGTTGCCGTTCGCTGGACGCAAACGATATCGCAAATGCCTACGCAAACCGTCAAGTGCAGTGTAAGAACATAAACGCATGACTGCTAGCAAGGTCTCAGCGTCGTCCCCACACCAGCTTCCTATCCAAGTTAGCGAACAAACCAATCTAAGAGTGAGCGGGTGTACTGAGCGCATCAGTTGCGTTTTCTGCTCTAGAGCTGCCATCCTTGCAGTTATAAGGACACACGAAGTTTTGAAACGTAGCATCGACGAAACTCTAGTAGCATTGTTCTTTCTCTCCGTCAGTAGATTTAGCGCCGCGAGGCTGTTGACTTGCGACGATGCTACACTACTTCCGCACCATGTGCGTGTCCATTGAGCAGAGAAAAGACTCCAGCTGGAAATTTTACACCTCTGCTGCTGTGCTATGTCTGCACGACATTGAAGTGTAGTCATAAGGAGGTGCATGCGTGCGTAAGTCGGACTCTGGATGCTTGCCAATTGGGCGAAGAGCCTGGCCGCTTCTGCACGTCGAACTACGTTGTCTGGAGCAGCCTGTAAGTTGTCTGCCGCATCCTTGAAATCCTTTTATAGTATATATGCGCACGCGATACATCACGATACAATATACAGGGGGGGGGTATAAATGAAGCCTGTTCATCGAAGAATTTCCAGACGGAACTTGGCAAGCTAGAGGGAGCATCCTGTTCCATATGCATTCCACACGCTCGTCGCGCAGATATGCGACGATGAGCAACCATCGAAGCCCACACAGAAGCGCCCGCATCGGTAAGGTACTTTATTGCGCATGAACTCGATGGCATAAAGTTCCTTTTTGCCGTTGCTGCGCCTACGGCAGATTCTTTGTCAATGCAAGCTACGCAGCACCCACAAGTTCGCGCAGGCACAAGACCAGATACAACTTTTTCAAAGATGCGTCTGCAGGGTTCGGACAACGCGCGCTGCGACAACTGCGCCAGAGCTTCAGCGTAGTGTGGATACTGCAATGGCGGCTGAGTGTCCCAGGAGAAATTCAGAAGATCTGTGCATAGTTCAACAGCGCGCTGTTGCATAGGGGGGCAATGCGGATGGCTCTGTGCCTGTACAGAGGGGCATATAAGGTATCCCGTTGTCTGTATGTTGGTTGCTACTGCCAGGGCAACGTGTGGCGATTGGTGTATAGCTACCCATCGCACTATGTCCAGCAAGTTCTTTCCCGTTGGCGCTCTGGCAGAACGTTGTGCGTATAACATACGTAGCACCAAAGCCGCCCACTCAAAAAATGGGCATGTATAGCATTTGCGGGGGAAGGGCCTGCGCGCATATAACTGAAGATATTCGGAGAGAAGAGGTCGATGCCATGCGCGCAAGCCTCTTCTGCATAATATACGAAGCTTAAGCGCGAAGATCTCCCATCCCTTTCGAAGGCCGCGTCTCCAGTTATGGAGATCTTTCCGCTCGAGTAAAATTGCTTTCAGGGCCAAGCGCTCCCAGCCTCGAGCTGCGCATGCTGGAACCTGGAAGGAGCAGCACCCGCCCCCAAACACTTGCTGGCCTCCATTCCATATCATTCTTTTCTCGGGGCCTAAGTAGATCGGTGCGTTAGGTTGGAGAGTTGATGCCAGTATGCAACCGAGCAGATCGGCACCCGAAATGTCCGCTCGCCAAACTTCACCAGCTGAACAATATGAAATCACGCCGGAGCCTCGTGACAGGATACGCAACCATGTCCCTGGCTTTTCCGATTGTTCGATGGGTGTTGCCCATGTTCCGACTGGGTTTTGCGTGGGATCCTTCTTCCAGGCTACATGCGCTTCAGATACAGCCAAAAAATCTTCGGCATCTACGATTATCTTACGACCATCGTTTGTGCGCAAGAGCCACGGACTGTGGAAGCGCAACGCCACAAGCTTAGACCCGATGTCAGTGTCGCCTTGAAGGGGCGCAAACACTGTAGCATATGTGGCATTAGGCGCCCAGCGGAGTCGAGTTCCAACTCGATGATATGCGGAATTACGTATACTAGTGCTTGGAATGAGTGTAGAGGTGTGGCCTGCTCCGCTCAGTATTCTGAGCGCATCTGTTTCTTCTAATCTGACGTGGCTGCCTTCCAATATAGAACACCAGCGCGTCAGCGACCAAAAAGTAGGAGCTATGACTAAGTCGCCGGACTCCGAAAATAGCTTGTTTTCGGGGCCAAAGAGATTCTCTTGGATCTGCACAGAGAGAAGATTCAAAACGGCAATGAAAACTGCGTGATCTCCGTCGTAATCCATGCCGTATCTCAGTAGTAGGAGCGCGCTGAAATTGGATCCACACTTTAGACCCGGTACGACCTTCAGCGTAACACATTGTACGCTGCCGGAGTTGTCTACAGGATTTCGCACTACATAATAACGATCCATATCGATGGGATGTGCTACGATATGAGTAACTCTTTCTGCCTTGCACCAAGCAGACAGACGGCAAAGAATGACTTCCTTCCAGCAGAAGTCCGGATCCAAGATAGCCTTCTCGATCCGACGCGCGAGTGAATAGGCTGACTTTCTTTCCGCAAGTGCTTGCATCTTTTTCAAGGGAGCATGCACTCCCCGATGAAGCAACTCCGAGAATACCTCTTCCGAGTTCATAGGATTTACTGCGCTTAGGTTCTTCAGTAGTTCTGTGCATTCCATCTCGGCCTCGTTGCCTATGATGTCATTCGAGCACAGGCATTGGGCGTACTTCATTTGGGGTTCACAAGGGCTACGATGAAACAGAGTGTCGGGAATGCTCTCAAGTTGGCGTTTATTTCCTTGCACACTCCCGCGAAGGACTTTCCACGCACCAGGATAGACTCTCCGATTAAAGAGAGCCAGGTGATCTTCCCTTGTATGTTCATACGGCCGCAGAACACTTAAGCTCGATGCGACCGTTTCTGAAATCGTTACAAGAGGCACGCTCGCTCCCGCGTGGAATACATGCGCGCCAGTCTCTGCTTGCGCGCGGGTGGTCCCCTCCTCTGCTCTGAACACCCCCTTACCGGTTTCTAACCGCTTCACTACTCGAAGAGAAGAATCAAGAGGACTGGCGCTACCTGTAGTAGCTTCTTTAACGAGGTGTACTAGCTGACTCTGCAGGTGCAGAGTATCTTTTGCTTTTCTTGTCTTAGCTTCGTGTAATTCGAGTGCAGAGTTGTGCTTGTCTTCGACGGGATGCTGCCGTAGGAGCTCGGCTACGTCTATGAAATCTTTTGAATGGGGCTTCCACGTGATTTGAAAGATACCTGCACTTCGCACTCGTATTTCTTCTACCCTGTCTCCCAGTTGGTAGCAAACAATAAGAGCACGAGTTCCCACTATTGAGCCAGCTGGAGCTCGCCCAAGCTCGTCGCAGTTAGAAGCCATCTCTGCTGGCGCAAATACTCGACGACGGGAAGATTTGCGCATCGAAATGCGCAAATAAATGCGGTGCTTGCCCTGCATCTTCAGGTCTGCGGCTTCTATGAGGTGTGCTTGTCTCGCGACATACGAGGCTTCTAGGGCGCTGCAGTTTTGGATCGAACGCACAACGTGTCGAAACGAGAACATCGATTGCTCAAGGAAGGAGAAATTTTTGAAGTCCTTAAGTGTTTGCAGAAGAGGCAAAAGCTGAACGATTCCAAAACGCCAGTGCCATTCGACTGGAGCATCCGGGAGCTCTCTAACAGCTGGATGCAGTCGCATCCAGCTGTTAGCTTCGTCCTCATTGTCAAAATGCACCTCCGCGGAATTGCCAGCAAGAATAATTTGTTTCTGGGGGGCTGTAAGCGGAGTAGTTTCTAAGGGTAGCTCCTGAGCACAGCAGCTGCACCGTTGAGGGCCTCCCTGCCACGGCATAGGAGACTTAAGCACCAAGCGTATTGCTCCATGTCCAGTTTTGAAAAACTTAAAACCATTGCGTACACAATGACATGCTTTCCACAGATTGTACACGGTAACGCTTGCAAATGTGAGAGTTTTTCTGTCGGACGAAACCGAGCTTGGGAAAGAGGAGCTAGAGCCCGGCTTGCCACAGCACCGGCAAATGTTAGAATCCAGCCATTGGGGAGCTGGACTGATGTATCGTACCACTAGTTCGGACGCGCTACCGGGTACAATGCCACATCTTCTTTCTCGGTTTCTTGAGAGAACTCTCCAACGCTCTTTGTCTTCTTCTGTTTTGAACGTCAGTATCAGCTCAACTTTTCTTTCTTTCCTTGCAGGTTCTACGGCTAAGGAAAGACAATCTGAGTGTAAGTCTATGCAATTCAGCGGACGGGTGCAAAAGAGGCACAGGTTAGGATTGAGCTTAACCGGACGAAGGCGAACTTGATTAGGACCAATGTGTCGATTTGCATATACCTCCTTTTCATGCAAGCTATCCCCCATTGCCATTTTGGCCTCATCGGAGATGCTCGCCATAAATTTATGACTGGAGACGTTGAGGTCGACGTATGTGCCATCGTTGGATATCTTGAGGGTATTCCTTTTGGGGTGTTTGGAGCACGAGAAGAGAGAGCACGACAAGCAAATGTCCTTGCATAAAACTTTAAGCTCGGGTAATCCCAGCACGCGAGGCAGTGGTCTATGAGGTACGCTGAGAGCATGCTGCCAAAGCGTATGATTACTCTTTTTGAAATTGACTGCGTGTAGCGGACCCTGCCATTCGAATTCGGGATCCCAATCTTTTTCACCCAGAGGAAACAGGTAGAGCTCTCGGTCCTGCTGGTTGTGCATGCTTAACCAGCGTTCAGTGAAGAACGCCACTGACCAAACAGCGGTGCGGCGGACATTGCCGCACTGCAAAGGCAAATCAGGGGCAAAAATTGAGAATTAAGATAGGCACACAAATTACATGGAAATTATACACGGTGTGGTGCGAAGGTTTGGGCGCTTCTAATCGAAACAATGGGCATGCTGTTTAGCATGCGTAAAATATACGCTGGAGAATGCATAGAGCGTATTTCCTTTGTAAGGTTCTAGTCGGTACAGACTGTTCAGACAGCTTCGCATGTAAAAGTCTGTGCATTTCTTCTCTCTCGTATTACACGGTTAGAGCACGGTCTGAGAGCTGGCCAATATAGTCTCCGGCCAGCGCTGAAACTAAGGATTTGCGAGGCCGCTTCATGGTGGACAGTTTCATGGGATGCATCCTTCTGTAGAAGGACTAGTTTTACGTAGCTTCAGTATACCAACTACGTGTTTCTGGCCTGATTGAAGAAAAATGAGAGTCATGGTTCCATTCCTGTCTACACTTCCTTGGTAGATGCCATTCTCTTTTGTCTCTACCAAATGAAGTTCCCTAGTATTGGCAACATATAGTCCTGAAAGATATTCAGTGTCGGTTTTTGTTGCGGTACCGACGGCATCGTGTCCAGTCCCATCGTCTAAGACTTTGTATTGCTCGAAGCCACTGACGAACATGTCGTGGCTGCCATCACGCAGCGGCACTGTACATAACACAACTTTCTTATAAGTCTTGTGTATGCCAGTGCTGTTTTTTGTATCGCCTACGGTTTCCCATGTCCCGTCCAACTTCCAACAACAAGGGAAGCTGCAACTTTGTCGATGAGACGGTTTGTGGCAGGACTTGCGACAGTAGGGCATGTATATTTGATCCACAGTGTTGTGGTATTCTCACCATAGCGAAGTTTTGAGCGGAGTAGTGAGGCAAGCATTGAGAACTAGTTGTAGTTGGTGCTTCGCAACAAGCAGCGTCGATTGCTGTGAATAAAATTGACTCTAAAATAAGAGGTCATTTGATAATTCTCTAATCATCAGAATCACTCTTATGCTGGCCCAGAGTGCAATGGACCAGCGAACGAGCACGTTGTAGTACCCATGTTTCACTTCTTCATCTGGAACTCAGCGGGGCGTCGGCCAGTAGCCGCCAAGCGTAGGTAGATGCCCATGCTTTTCAAGGACGCATTTCTGTCCTTATTCCAGACTAGATCTGAACCTGTCGAATTTCGACAAAACACGCATCGCTAAAAGGAGCGAAAGAGAGTATAAAAGGCATACATAATATCGTAGCGGAGGGTTGTTTTTCTCCCTGTTATCATAATGCTTCTACCATGGGAGACGTACGCGAACACCTAGAGCATCTCGGCTTCCAGTGCAGTGCCTGCAATCAAATGAGCTGCACAGAGGCCAAGGAGCGAGAAGGGAGTGACGGATGGACAGATTGCTTGTTCACACGAAGACAGTTAACATAGGCTTTTTGTGAAAACAAAATTACGGCAGCTTCGCTGATAATCCTACTCGCGTGCATATGCTATGACAACCAGAAAATGACAAAGTGCTTGACACCCTCTAGTTGATAGTCCTAGGCATTTTCTAGGTAAGCATGTAAAATATTACAGCTTTTGGTTTGTGGGTGCTCTCATCGCAAATCAGCCACAAATACGACACTATGATGTTGTATTTGTGGCTGGTTTATGTAGTGGCGTTCCTCTTTTCGTACAACAACTTTAATTCAATGTCTTTCACCTTTCTCTGTGCTTCTGCTCTTGGTAACTCCTGTCCAAATGACTTACCAAGGAATAATTAATCTCCTTGGCATTGAGACCAAAAAATGCTGACCCGTCATGAGTGTTGGCAAAGACTATGCATGCAACTATAGATAACAACTGTGGCATTACGAGAGACTTACATCTACTGCTTTACATACTGGCATGATCACGCACCCAAACTTCGGTCTTGCAACTGGTACCACAACCCATCCCTTCGTCAACTTTTCTTAATTTCAGCTTTTTGAATAGTGCATCGTATGAGCCGCGATCGTCGCGCTCTACCTGCAAAAGCCTCAGGTCATCAAAAAGCGAGGGATTTTTGTTGTATTCTTGACCCAAACAGTTTTCGCAATCAACTACCATACAATCTGGCTTGCTACCCAATGTTGTTTGTATCAAATCTACATCTGTAGGTACAAGTTTGTGATCTATGACTGTGAACTTCATGTCGCACGCTTTCCTGTTTTTCATCAACTGCGTGAAGCCTCCAAACATTCCATCTGCTTTTGGCTGGACTACTACGTGCCGTTCTTTGTGTCGCAATTCTTGCTGAACTATAGCGCTCACAGAGCCTGCACCTCCTCCAATTTCCAACACATTTTTGCAGGAATACGTGTGACGCCTTGCTACGTCTCTCTCCCCTCTTTCAGATTCTCCTCCTCCTATATAGCAGCTCGGCAGATCAGGTTTTGTTGGCATTTATCTAAGGAGCTTTCAAACTTGACTAAAGTGCATAGTAAGAAAGCCGGTAGGGATCATCGAGAGAAGGATCCGGGTCTGTCCATCTCACATAGGGCACAATATTGTCTTCTTGCATTTAAGTGGATGAATATTACCGCAATAGTAGCATAGACGAGTACACAAGGTTTGCGTGCCACGTGTATACTGCATTAAAACCCCGATCAAAGCTTTTTAGCCTCGAACATTGTCGAGTCTTCAATCGGCTTTTTCCTCGACGATCGCTGTAATACACTTCATACGGATGCTCGGCCGGCCACACGAAGGAAGTGTTACCCCTCATCGATTCGTCGATTTTGTCCACGACAGCTTGAGCGGTAGCTCCCTCGATAGGTGACAACTGTTTAGTATGTACGATCGGATCGGCCTCCAGCGTCCATTTGTCTTCATTATAAAAAACAATCGCCTTCCAATACGTTCTTTTGCACTCTGATACCACTCAAGAGTCCATAAATATAAGTTCCCCGGCCGATCTTTGTCTGAAGCATTCGCTATGGTGTATGCCAAGTATCTGTGGTCTTTATGTTCTTCCCTATATTTTTTCACTAGTGCCTTCGTTAAATAGTTGCGCGCGAGCGTCATGATTGCATGCTGGTTTTTGAGCATGGAATTATCCGCACTTCTCTCTAGAGTCTTCTTTTGTATGGAGGAAGGAGTGTCGCCTATGGTGACCGGTGCAAAGAATTGTGGAGCGTGTGCTCGGGCAAGCTCAAAGTGATTTATATGCGGTGCAATTGCGATAGCATCGGTTTTCAGATACCTCTGTAATTGTCGAAAGAGGGTGGCGGGTCTCGTCTATCCCGTGAGGTACCCCGGCGTAATAATTGCCGGATTTCATGGCGTTGCACTGAGTCTTGAAGAACGGAAAACACAACGCACGTGGACGATCAACAAGGAATGTTAGGAGAAAACGTCCGCGCAGCGATCTCGATCTCATAAGAGCTTGCAATATGGGATCTGATGTGCTACATGTATGTTGGGAATGCTGGATCATTGTCCGCGGGGTAATCGTGTATTTTATTTACATATAGTTCTGCAATCGTAAGTCCTGGTGTAGTTCAAGTGATCAAGTCTAGTCTGTGTGTCTACACATTCATACATAAAGTGAATCGTCGAACAAATATCCAGTTACTCCATACGGGAGTGCACGCGAAGAACCGAGTATACAGTGGCGTTGTTGTTTGCGTTTATTTGTATAGCTTGTTTAAGTTTGTTTGTATGTTTTGTTAAAAAAACATATAATGAATGTCGTAATTGTTGGGGGAGGTATAGCAGGATTAAGACTAGGACTCCGCTTGTTAGAAGCTGATGAGGAAACTCGTGTTACAGTATTGGAAGCACAGGATAGGCTTGGCGGAAGGATACACACCGTTTATAACTCTAGCGGACAGGCAATACTTGAAACCGGTGCTTGGAGGATACCTTCTACACACCGGAGGATGATAAGCCTATGTAAAGAATTAGAACTAGAACTTATAGAGGTAGAATCAGAAAATGCAGATGTGTCCACAACGGCATGGCTGAAGTGTGCGCAGGAGCCCTCCTGCAATGCGAGAGCAAACAGTCAAATCGACTCAAATATTAAGTACGGCATATCTATGTGGGATGCACTCGCCGCGCAGCAAGGAGTGCCTTGCGCCGAAGAACAGGTTGCGGAAACCGGCTACGCGGGAGCCGATGCCATGGCGTTAGGCACAAACGCTTACGATGTTGAAGCTATTTTCCAAAGCACCAAGCAAGATCATCCTAAATCTTATTGGGTTCCAAAAGCAGGTCTTTCCGCCATTTGTGGTGAGTTGGCATCGCGTATACGAAAACATGAGAACCGCGCGTGCATACATCTACAGAGTAGAGCAATTCGAGTGGAGACATTGAATGCATTCCATACAAAACGCTTCCGATTGAGTGCGATGTTAAGAGTTGGGAAGAACTCGTATTGCACTCGAGCCTTTGAGTGTGACTCCATAGTTCTAGCGATTCCTCCGGAGCAAGCCAAGAAGATTGCGGGAGTACAGTCTCTGATATCTCCCGTGCTCGAGACGCTTCAAGGCATTCCACTATTTAAAGCGTTTTGCGTTTTGGATGAATCGCTGCGGACAGCGCTAGGGCTGCAGGCCCAAGCCTTTCATATAAAAGCAAACAATTTATGCCAGCAGCTGATATCTAGTACCTACCCAAATCAAGATCTCATACAACTTGCTTACTGCTCGGGACAACGCGCGGACGCCTTAGAACATTTCCGTTTATGCGGAAAAGGTCGAAGTGTAATCGCCAATGATATAGCACGCATTGCCCTAGACAATCCGTTGGCGCAGGAGCGTATTCGCGCGCTCTTGCGACAAAGGCGCATGCGCTTCTACTATTGGAAGAATGCCGTCCACATTTGGCGTCCTACCGTAGCGTCCCTCCAAATACAAGAAAAAAGTAGAGAAGCCTGCGTACTTCCACACACGAAGATTCCTGGCGTATTCTTATGCGGAGAAGCATACAGCACTATGCAAGGCTGGAGCGAGGGAGCGCTAGAGACAGTCGAGCACGTTTATAGTGTGCTCGGAGCATTACGAACTTCTTGGATGCACACACCTGCTCGAGACTTAGCAATGATGATTGCAGCGATCTCAGACTTAAATCTTGCCTTTGTTTCGCAGATCCCCAGGCATTCTGTAGTTTTGTTCGGTAGACTTTTGGATGTCACAAATTGGAAAAAAGTGCATCCAGGGAGCAGGGCTGCCATTGAAAATCATTTGGGTGAAGACGTGAGTTATCTCTTCGAAGGAGCATTGCATCCAAGTTACGCTCGGGGCATCGGTTTTGCTCTGCAATATGGTTGGCTCCAATGCACAAATGCTCCGACGAGTACATAACTAAGAGGTCATCTGATAATTCTCTAATCATCAGAATCACTCTTATGCTGGCCCAGAGTGCAATGGACCAGCGAACGAGCACGTTGTAGTACCCATGTTTCACTTGTTCATCTGGAACTCAGCGGGGCGTCGGCCAGTAGCCGCCAAGCGTAGGTAGATAGATGCCCACGATGTTCAAGGACGCATTTCTGTCCCTATTCCAGACTAGATCTGAACCTGTCGAATTTTGACAAAACACGCATCGCTTCAGAGCCCAGGTATCCTCTAGGTCAACGATAACCTGCTGCGTTCTCGGCAGCTCTGCCTTTTTCCCCTTTATCTTTTTGTGACATCTTGTCGGAACCGTATGCAACTT
>Ga0206129_10002962_pt1 | contig 20171 bp, 12 predicted proteins | sample Helgoland_Spring_8_FD_148616 | JGI IMG/M metagenome (GOLD analysis project Ga0206129, IMG submission 148616) | Pelagic subsurface seawater microbial communities from Kabeltonne, Helgoland, North Sea - Helgoland_Spring_Bloom_20160502_2 | ecosystem: Environmental > Aquatic > Marine > Epipelagic ...
GGAACTCAATTCTATATTTATGTTTAACGATTTTTATTATAAATTATTCTGATTACTTTAATCATTTTAAATAAAATCCGGTCTTGCTTCCTCTTTATTGCATCACATAATTAAAATTATGATATCCACCTGTTTATCCGTATGCAGGCAAGGTTGGTTTGGTGTCCCATTGTTTCTTCTAGGGATTGCTAGTCTTGCGTTCAGTCAACTTGTCCAAGAATCAGCAATTGAGTCCCTGCCTCCAGATCAGCAGGTTCAATTTATTAGTTCTAAGTTGAACGACTTAAACTCGAGGGTTTCCAAAATACGCAGTTCACAGGGTGGAGATCAATTTGCTCAAAAAAAACAATCGTCTATTGGTAACTTAAATCAAATAATTTCTGCCTATGGTAACAGCGATGAAAAAGCTATTTCTATTCAAAAGAAATTGGATAAAGCCAACGAAAATTGGCAGATTCGTTCTAAGGAAATTGGCCAAGGCGTCTCTTCAGTTACTCGTCGATTGAGCGAAGCGAATCTTATTTTTTCCGATCTGAAAGAAAATTTTGCAGGCAGACTCAACGAAGCAGTTCCTGCTCTCAATGTACTGCAGGAAAATTTAATTCGAGCTGAAACTGAGATAGACGCTCTTTCCAGTTTGTCTAATAACGCATTAACTGAAGCAGTAAGATCTTTCTCTAGCCTACAGGCAGAAAGCACACAACTCGCAATACGAGCAGTTCCTGACCTCCCTTCGTATACTAGTTCATCAGATTCATATTCTCCTCAGTCACGACAGGTGGCAAATGTGATTAAAGCCAAAGAAGCAGTTGCAATTGGTAACGCAAGTCGATTTCCCCCTTCAATTCAATCGAGTGCCGGGATGGTAAGCGGAATGAGGAATAATCCTAATTCGCAAGAGGCGACAGAAGTAATAAATCGTCTTAAATCAGAATTAGCAGTCTCAAAATCAGTTCAGACAGAACTTTCTGCGGACACTTCTGACATGCAGGGGGATTTGCGAAAAGCCTATCGTGAAATTGTTTCTCTTCAAAATAATTTAAAGGAAACACAATTGATCGTAGAGGAACTCGAAGAAACCAAAAATTCACTTTGGCAAACTGGAAACGGACAATATCCAACAGCAAAAAGCGTGAGTGGTAAAATTCGAAGTTTAGAGCGAGAACTTAGTCTCGCTCGCGAAGACTTAAGAGCATCAAGGCAAACTCTTTTACTGGAACAAGAGCGTTCAAATGCAATGATTCGCTCTGTATCGAATGAATTAGAACGAACTCGTCGAGATTTAGATACGGCTCGTACTGCGGCCATGAGTTCAGGTGCTGATTCAACTCGGCTTGCGTCCCTTGAACGGGAATTAAATGATGCTCGTCGTTCTTTGCAGATGGCAAAAATGGCACCTATGGATTCAACTCAGGAGTCTTACCTGACTTTGCAAAAAGAATTAAAAAATTCGTTGATGGAAATTACCAAAATGCAAATTGAATTGAGTGAAAAAGACGAATTGGAAGCTCAATTAGTAAAACTTCGAAGTTCTATTACAAATTCAGGCGATTCTTCAAATCGGTCACAATCTTCCGAGTATGTTAATACCCTGCTTATCGATCTTAATTCTGCCAAACGGGAGGTTGAAAAAGCTAAATCTTCAAATCGTCAAGAAACTAGGGATTTAGTTGAAAAAGTGGCTCTGTTGGAAAATGAGCTTAAAAGTGCTAAATTAGAATTAAAGAAAACAAATGCCGAATTTCTAGATACAAAAGAAAAAATTGCCAGAAGAGAATTTGAATATGCTACCACAATTCAACGGTTAGAAGAAGATGCTCAGATCGCTCAAAATTCTTTAATTGATGCATCTCTTGGCAAATTACCTGCTATTCCATTTGTCGATGAAATGGAAAGAAACCTTGCTGATTCTGAAGCTCGTATAAGGAATTTATCGGACCGTTTTGAATCTCAACAAAGCAAAGCCACTGAAACGATTGAAGGTTTACAATTTGAACTTGATTCTGCAGTTATGCGACAAAAAAGTGCAATCGAGCAACTGTCCCGTCGTGAGTTAGATTTAGAAAACAAGGACACTGAACTTAAGCAAAGTCGAGAAGACTCCAAAAAACTAAAGGAAGAATTAGATGTGGTGAAAGTAATTGCAGGTCAATTGGAAGATTTAAATGCTGTTTTGGAGGAAACCAAAAAATCACAGAGTTCACAGTCTGGTAGTTTAGATCAAGTAGTTGATTCACTCAAAGAAGAGCTTAATCAAGCAAAGGTTGAATTAGTTTTTACTCTTGAAGAAAAAGAGAAATTGCAAAGCGATTCATCCAAAAGGATTAATGCGTTAGAACTTCAACTCGACGATACTCGAAATCAATTACTTGCTGAACAGGATAATTTTTCTGATTATTCGAATGACTCGAAAGAATTAGTTTTAGACTTGAAAAGCGAGCTCGACGACACTCGTGCCGAAATTTCGAGAATGAAATCAGCAGGACTTGGTGAATCCGTGGAAACAATTAATGCAGTATCTCAATTACAGGAGGCTCTTGGAACAATAAGAATTTTACAGGAAAGCTTAGATGAATCTGAAAATGTGAATTTAGAAGTTGATAATTTACGGATCGAACTCGCGGATGCGATGGAATCCCAACTTAACGAGTTACAGAGACTCGAAGAGGAAAAGGTTGCCTTGCGTCAAAAAAGCGTTGATTTGGAATCTGAAATTGCTCTTCTCCGCGAGCAGGGTTTAGGAAATGGGATTCAATTCCAAAAATCGAACACCTCACTCCAAGAACAATTAAGTGTTTCCCAGGCCAATATCGGTGAGTTGGAGAAAAGGAGAGATGACGCAGAAGAAAATGGAGTTCTTGCACTTCTTGAATTAGAAGAGGAATTAGAAAAAGAAAAGTTAAAGAACCAGGAATTGAATTTAGCTTTAAATAAAACTTCACTTGCTAAAAACAAAACTGTCGAATTACTAGAAGGCGAATTAGCGAATGCATTAAAGAAGTTGGACGTTCTTGAAGGAAATCAAAAAATTAGGAATGCAAATTTAACCAAGATAGAAAAAGAATTTGCAAATGCCCAAAGCCTAGTTTCTTCAAACAATGTTTCCAATAACGAAGACGGGAATGAGCAACTACTGCTTGTTAGTCAATTGGAGCAACAGTTAATTCGGGCTCAAAACAGATTGCAGTTACTTGAAGCAGGAGGTGATAATGTTAACGGAAATGCTCACAATGCACTAGCAATCCAAGATTTAGAAGGAGAGCTAGAAGATGCTGAAGGTACGATTGTTAATTTGCAAGATGCCTTAAGTTCTCAAAACAAAAAAAGAAGCCTACTCGAGTTAAAATTAAGCGATGCAATTGAGCGGTTAAACCAATTAGAACAAATTGCTGCTGATACTACTGGAATTGAAAATGAAAATGAAGTTCAAGTTTTAAAATCGTTACTTATACAGAGGGAAAAGGATATTGCAGTGTTGCAACAAACCCCAGCCAATTCGGGTTTCAATTCGACCGCCTCTCCAATAGCTATGGCTGAAATTGAATTATTACAAAGCAAATTGGAAAAAGCTGAACGCAAACTAGATGCCAAAAAAATAGAAGATCCAGGGGGGATGATAATATTGGAAGATGAACTCTCAAGTGCACAAAAGACAATCGAGCAACTTCTTGCAAAGACTCAGTTTGAAGAAGCTGCTCGTTTTGAAATGGAGAGCCAACTTAATAACGCTCTTAAGCGTTTGGATGGAATGAGTGGTGGCGTTCAACAAGTCAGTTCTGATGAACAATTAGAATCAGGCAAAGAGATTAGAGACCTAAATGCTAAGCTTTCCAAGAAAGATTTAAGGTTGAAAGAGTTGGAGGATGAACTAGGAAATGCGATTGTAGAAATGACTGAAAGAGAATCGGAACTAGAGATTGTAAACTCGATCAAAGAAGAAATGCTAGTATTGAAAAACCAATTAGATAATGCTCAAAGTAAAATCCGAGCTCAGAAAAATCCACCTGATCTTTCTACCATGGATGGATCCTTATCTAGCTCGGAGAGAAAATTGCTTCAAGATGAAATTGATCAACTTAAAACGAAACTTCAGTTGGCTAAAACTGAATCTAATATCGGTAAACCAAATGATGACCTGCTCAGATTACAGGAACAATTACAAGTTGCTGTCGCTGAAAGTGTGGAATTACAGACCGAGCTTGAAGAAACTAAATCAAGGCTTTCGCAATTGGAAAAAGTGAATGGGTCTTTTTCAGATAAACCTCAACTAGAAAAGGTTTTAAGCGATGCCAAAAATGCTGAGTTGCAAGCAGAATCTAGAATCGACGAATTGACTCAATCTCTGAGAAATTCAGAGGGATTAAGAAAACAAATGGAAAACCTGTTAACTGAATTTCAAAACAACGCACAACCTCAGGAAGCAAACTATTCTGAAGATCCTCGTTTTATTGAAATGCAAAATGAATTAATACTTTTACAAGATGATTTACTTGCGGTGAGAGATATAGATAATCCAATTATAAATTCTTTGCAGAACGAGTTGCAGATTAGCCAAAATGATAGTGCTCGCCTGAATGAGGAATTTAAGGGAGCTATGGAGGATTTTGTGAAAATTAAAGAGCAAATGGCAGTTTTGTCAGGTGAGAATACAAGGTTAGAAAATGAAATTATAGAAAATAGTAGCGACCAAGATAAGCGTGTTGTAGTAAACTACCAAAATCGATTAAATGAGCTTTCGAATGATAATAATAGCTTACGTGATCAACTAAATGAAAAAGATAATCGTTTATCTGGATTAAGGGAAGAACTTGCCCAGGCTCAATTATCAGTACCTGGAGTATCGCCAGACAATGCTGCCTTACGGTCGAGAATTGTAAGACTTGAGGGACTGTTACAACGTGCCCAGGACGATGAAGGGCGAGCAATCCAAAAAATGGAGTCCACGATGTTCAAAGTACAGTCCTTAGGTCAAGAAGTTGGCATATTAGAGAACAGACTCCGGGAGTCCGAATCAAGGGCTAGGGGGTTGCCTACTTCTACAGATGCACTAATTGGTATGAAACAGAATGCTCGGCCTATTATTAATTATGATGCTGGCGAGGTAGCGCGTTTGCAAAAAGAAGTGCAACAATTAAAATTATCACAAGCCTCTTCAAGCAACGCTCAATATGATCGAAAGATTAGAGATTTGAATCAAAAAAACCTTACCGCTCAAATTCAACTCGATCAAGAACGTGCTCGGGTCGAAGATTATAAAAAGCAATTAGAGGATGCCCTCGGCATTAAACAAGGAATCCTTGAGCGTGGTCAATCGGCGAACTTAAAAGTTTCTTTATTAAATGACGAATTAGATAATGCAAAAAACCGAATATCTTCATTGGAACGTACCCTAATTGCGGCTAGAGATGCCATCCGTGTTTTGAATAAAAAACCCAATTCGAATTCAATGCAGGTATCGGTTCCAAGGTCTACTAAGTTTAGTACTTCGCCAACCAGTAACAGAATGAACAATGTTTCTCCCTTTCAATCTACATTTACTTCTTCATCAAGACCCTTGGTTAATTCTCAATCTGCCCCATATCGGAATGTTCGTTCAGGTGGCAGTTTTATTCCAAATTCATCATTTTCATCCCCCGAGATTAAACAAATTCCCAATGGTGATGCGAGTTTACAACTCCGTGCTCAAGTACAATTTTTGAATAATCAAAATCGTCCCGCTGGTTTTGCCGAATTTTTTCTTGTGAGACAAAACATAGAATCGATAATCAAGTCTGCTGGCATTCGAATGCCACAAGATATTAAATCGGGCTCCGAGTTATGGGCACGATCAGTTCAGCGTGGTTATCGTTTTCCTGGCGTCGCTTCAGCTATTCGTAATGCTCTCGCCACTAAAAGTTTGGCTCGAATTAAAACAAATTCAATTGGTGAGTCCAATTTAGAAAATATTGAACCTGGGGACTATTTTGTAATTGGTTCTTCTCCGTTAGGTCAAGTGGGGGTTGTTTGGTCAAAAGCGGTCCAGTTGAAACCAGGTACCAATGGGTTGTCACTCGATTTAAGAGATGCAGTTTGGGCTGAATAGGATTAAGAGAAGAGTAGTTGCTATACTAGCTTAATTGGAAGGCCATTTAGATTGTTTCGTTGGCCCATTGTCATTCATAAGTAATTACTAGAAAGCGTTTAACTAATTACTTGAAATATTAAAATCTCTTACCCTAGGAAATAAGGCTTAGTCTAATAATTAACGGAGTCAAAAAATATAATTTATTGAAATTGTTTAACAATTCGTAAATATCTAGCGGCTTCTAAATCTCCTAGTTGGGCTGACTTAGTAAGCCATGAATCAGCGACTATATAATCTTGTTCTACTCCCTGACCAAGGAAATGTAGAATTCCAAGATAACGAAGTGACTCTGGATCATTTTTGTTTGCAGCACGTTCAAACCACGTTTTTGCCTCAATAAAATTATTTTCTTTATAGAGTATTAGTGCTAATTGCCTGGAGGCAAGTGAGTTTCCCTCAAGTGCCGATGTCTCTAGGAGGTTTTTCGCTTTATTTCTATCTTTTTCAACAATAAGCACAGACATGGCTGCTTCAATTATATCAAAAGCATGTTCATCATTATCTGTTACCTCAGTAGGCTTAAAAACGGGTTTGAGAAGTGAAGAAACAAGAGGTTTAGTATTTTTTTTCAGAATACTTTTGTCTGCTAAGTCAGATATGGATTCTTTTCTATTATCAGGAATGTAAGCAGCGGGCGGGTTTTTTAGTCGTTCTAAACGATTTTCGTATTTCCTTAGTTGCAGTTTTGCTTCGTTTGATCCGCCAATTGAAGCCCGATGCAACCAACTTACTCCAGTCTCTAGGTCCTCGCTTACCCCATCGCCAGTTGCATATTTCATGCCTAGTGTGAGTTGGGCCATATTAAGTTCTCGGTCTGCAGCAGTACGGATCCACCGAATCGCGTAATCGTCATTTTTTTCTAGGCTATCTCCTAAGGAGTAAGCCATACCTAAGTAAAACATTCCCAGGGGCAGTTTTACTTGTGCAGCACGAGAGCACCATTTAATTGCGAGACTTGAGTCCTTTTTTACCCCAATTCCAGTAAAATAAATCATCGCCAACGTGGCTTGCGCAGTTGCAAAACCTTTTTCAGCAGAAGCTTCTAGATGTCGAATAGCTTTAGTAAAATTCCTCGGAGGGTTATCCATTTCAATCATACCGAGGCAATATAAGGCGATAGGGTCTTTACTTTTCGCAAGAGCGAGCAGGTTAGAATGTAAGTAAGCCTCGTCATAGAGAAATTGGCCGCGGTTCGCTTGGCCATTTTCCAGAGAAAGGGCAGCAAGTGTACATAAGCCAATTGCACCATCTTTTTCAGCTGCTAATTTTGCCCACCTTTCCGATTCCTGCAGATCGATTGCTAAGCCTCTTTCCCCAAATTTATGAAACATAGCAAGTATTCCTTGATAATGAGGATCTCCTTTTAGAGCTTTTGTTTGGATTACACCGAGGGGCTCATTGTGAGGTGTTTTTGCACGGAGAACTGCTGGATAGAAACTAGTTAAACTCCATAAAAACGAAACAAAAAGAAATAAAATAAATTGGGGGCAGATAATTTTTATTAAATCCTTTTTTATAAAAAATAAAGTCATTATTAGAATACTCTTTTCTCTTCTTGCTATAAAGTACGCGATGGGCAAGGTTAATCTGTTCTAATAAGTGTCTATAACAATTGGCGAGGTTAACATGTTTAAAATTTGTCCAGAATGTGATTTCGAATGGCACTCCAAAGATGGTACTCAATGTCCTGCTTGTCGCGATCGGGAGAGCAACAGCGAGAAGGAGGAATTTACTCAGTACAAAGGGGGGGCATTTGGGACTGGCAAGAACCATTCCCATTTCAAAAATTGGTATAAAGCGATTGGAATAATCGCCTTAGTTTTAATTCTTTACGCTTTTATAATCGGTTGAAATTGGTGCAATCAGTTCAACTCAGATTTATTTTGATCTTGGGGTAAAAAGGGTAATTCAAATGCATCTTTAAAATTATACCCGCCTTCAAAATCATCCAGTGAGTCATTTTCTGTTCTTCCCAAGATTCCATGGTCCACTAAATTGAAGACAATATCTCCAAAATCTCGACATTTTGAAATATTCCAATGTTCCATCAAGGTCATTGTCATAGGACCGAAACGATCTAATGCATAGTCACGAATTCCATTGAGTAATTCAATTCCAGATACATGGCCCTTGTTTTTCTTGTTCGATTTTTCTAAATTTTTGAGGGTGTGGTCTAGTGCTTCTCGAATAAAGTAGTAGGCACCTTTTCCAAAGCGGTCGTCTTTATGATGAATTTCTTTTATAACTTCAGGGAAATTTTTTTCACTCATGGTAATTGAATTCTTAAGGGTTGAGTAAGAGGCAGTGATAGAGTTTTATAGGAACTTTTCCTGAATTCAATGCTCAAATTAAAATGAAAGTATCCTATTCACTCTCGACTGGGCGAGCATCGCCTCATTGTATAACTTGGACCTATCGTAAAAAAAGATATCGAAAGTATTTTCGTAGTCGGATTGATGCAGTTCGTTTTCGCAATGAAAAGGAACAGGAATTAGGAATACGTAGTCCCCATGAGATTGAGAATGAAATTATTTTTTTAGCATTAAGTGAAATTAAAGATCGTTTAGACTCAATGGATCAAAAAATCGAGGCAATTGAAAGTTCCGTCCGAACACAGGAGGGACATTTAAAAGATCTAAGAAAACCACCCGTGCCCAAGATTCTCCGAATTTCAGAAGCGGCCAAAGTATTACGGATTTCTTCCAGGAAACTTTATTATTTATTAGATAAAGGAGTTTTTAAACGATATAAACTCCCTCATACCAGAACCACTTTTATTAAACTTGATGAAGTGGAAGAAGCTTTAGGATCGGGAGATTTAAGCGAATTACTTACTAAATAATTCAAAATTTAGATAAAAATAATTCAATCCATTATTTTTTTAGTTTTGCCTGTCGAGTCCAGATGTGGGAAAAAAGATAAAATTTTAATTTAATCTAAAATATTATGAGTAAAAAATTCAAGGGTGGAGTAGTTACCGGAGACGATGTGCAGGCAATTTTCGATGATGCTCTAGAAAATCAATATGCACTTCCAGCAGTCAATGTAGTGGGAACCAATTCGGTTAATGCAGTTCTTGAAACAGCAGCGGGTTTGAACTCTCCGGTAATGATTCAATTTTCCAACGGTGGTGGAATATTTTATGCAGGGAAGAGTCTTTCCAATGAAAACCAGAAATCTGCAATTGCTGGATCGGTATCAGGTGCAATGCATGTACACGCAATGGCAGAAGCGTACGATGTACCGGTTATTCTTCACACTGATCATGCCGCGAGAAAGTTACTTCCATGGATCGATGGTTTATTGGATGCAGGAGAGCAGTTTTATGAATCAAGGGGTAAGTCCTTATATAGTTCGCACATGCTCGATCTTTCGGAGGAACCAATTGAAGACAATCTGAGCACATGCCGGGATTATTTCGAAAGGATGAATAAAATTGGAATGACCATTGAAATCGAATTAGGGGTAACCGGAGGGGAGGAAGATGGAGTGGATAATACTGATATTGATACTTCCCGACTTTACACGCAGCCCGAAGAGGTAAATCAGGCGTATGAAATTTTATCATCAGTGAGCAATCGATTTACAGTAGCAGCTGCTTTTGGTAATGTTCATGGAGTTTACAAACCAGGCAATGTTGAATTGACTCCCAAAATTCTTTTTAACTCGCAGGAGTATGTGCAAGAGAAACATGGTTTAAAAGACCGTCCCATTCATTTCGTATTTCACGGAGGTTCTGGATCTTCCCGTGAGCAAATTCGTGAGGCGATAGGGTATGGGGTGGTGAAGATGAACCTTGATACTGATATGCAATGGGCATTTTGGGATGGAGTTCATGGATACTATAATACGAACAAAGATTATCTACAGGCACAACTCGGTAACCCGGATGGTGACGACAAACCCAATAAGAAATATTATGACCCACGTGCATGGTTAAGGGGGGGAGAAACTACCTTTGTCGAGCGCCTTACCCGATCTTTTGAGGATTTAAATTGCCTGAACCGGAATTCACTGTAGTCGGGTAGTTTTCTCTTTCCTTTAGACTAATGAGTCAGTCGGTTTTAGAGCAGTTAAAGGAACATACAGTTGTAGTTGCTGACACTGGAGATTTCTCATCCATTGAACAGTATGCTCCCCGAGATGCGACTACGAATCCGAGTTTAATCTTAAAAGCTTCCAGGCAGGCAGATTATTCAAGCTTAGTGGATCAAGTGGTCCGGACTTCAGTCCAGAATGGAAAAAGGGATGTGGATGAAGTAATGGATCAACTTCTTGTTCAGTTTGGCTTGTCTATTCTGAAGGTTGTACCCGGTCGGGTATCCACCGAAGTTGATGCCCGTTTATCATTCGATTTTGATGCCAGTCTGGAAAAAGCCCGAACAATCATATCACTTTATGAAAAGAATGGTATTTCTCGAGACAGAATCTTAATTAAATTAGCAACCACATGGGAAGGAGTTGCTGTTTCAAAGGTATTAGAACAAGAGGGTATTCACACTAATATGACCTTGTTGTTTTCCTTGGTACAAGCAGTCGCCTGTGCGGAAGCTGGTTCTCAATTGATTTCTCCCTTTGTTGGTCGGATTTTAGATTGGCACCGAAAGCAGCACGATAGGGACTATGAGGGAATTGAAGACCCAGGTGTACAATCGGTTATTCAAATTTTTAATTATTATAAAAAATTTGGCTATCCTACCGAAGTCATGGGGGCAAGCTTTCGTAATACAGGAGAGATTAAGGAATTAGTGGGTTGTGATTTACTTACTATCGGACCGAAATTATTGGAACAGATGCAACAGGATTTTTCACCGATTGAAGTGAAGCTAAACGAGCGAAAGGCAAAGGAGTCAAATCTAGAAAAAATTGAAATTAATGAACCGACCTTTCGATTTTTACTCAACGAGGACCCGATGGCGACTGAGAAGCTAGCTGAAGGTATCAGGAAATTCTCTGCTGATGTTCGAAGTCTAGAGGAATTGTTAAAGAATTTAATCTCTGCTTAATCAGAAAAATTTAATTAGGTTAATTAGTGATTTAGAGTATTTATGTTTTACATGGGTTTTATCTTCGGGTAACTCTTAGATCATGGATGCTAAATCAGAAACAAATTTACCAAAAAGAGTAGTGAGAACCATTACTTTAACTCAGGAGGATCTATCTTTGCTCGATGGAATCGAACGCGTGATGTCGCGGACGGGTTTACGAATTAAGACCGATTCAAAGCTTATCCGGGCGGCCATTCAAGTGGCCCATGCTTCGTTGCATGATGAAAAGTACAATATTATGGATATTGCCGAAAAGGTAGTGAAGGAAGACGGTCGCTCATTGAGTCGCTTACTTGCAAAAGATAAATAATTCCAGAAATTAAGAATATAGCTTTTCGATCAATTGATCGGAATTTTTAATTTCTTCTTTAAAGTCTTGGCCAATTCGAAGAGTTGAATTTTTCCGAGTGTTGTCTTTATGATTTGAAATATGAATTGGTCGGTATGGATTCTGTGATAATTTTTTCACAATTTCCTGCATTTGATTTGTCGGACAGGAAAGAGAACTAATTCCAACCGCTTCTTCTGTGATTGAACTCAGTGCATGACCGATTCCCTGTGGTGCCTGTTTGCATAGATTGGGGTAGCCGGTTTGAGCCTCTTTAAATTCTTTCAACCAAAGTTCTTTCTTGGTTAAATGGTATAAAGTTGAAAACACACGCAGAAGAGATGAATTCGCGGACGGTGTTGCATTATCATACCAAAACTTCTTCCTTACTTGTGCTGGATTATCATTACTTTTTTCGCTAAAATATAGTCCACAGTTTTGTTTATCTTTAAATCTTTCAATTGTGGAGAGGGTTATCTTTTCAGCCTGTTCAATGTAGGTAACAGAACTGCCTGGTTTTACCCAATCACTGAGCGAACTGAGGCAAAGTAAACTTTCTGCCCATAGTGCATAATCATCTAGAAAGGAAAGTTCTGACAGTTGATTGTTTTCAAATGAAATCGAAGAAATTTTATTATTTTCAGACAGAAGGTTCTGGGTCATCCAGTCATTTAATTCAATGGCAATTTGTAACCAATCTTTGCGGTTGAAAGCACGAGAGGCGTCGACCAGTCCACGAATTAAAAGCGCGTTCCAAACGGTAATTTTTTTCTTATCACGAGTGGGGGGAATTCTATTTTTTCGATAAGAAAGGAGTTTGTTTTTATATTCTTTGCAGACATCTGTCTCTCCTTTTTCCGTCGAAATTTTGATTGGAAGTCGTTTTCCTTCTTCAAAATTCTCTGCTTTGTTCATCTTATAGTGAGAAATGAATTCCTTTATCTCATCGGGCTTTAAGACCTCTGCAAGTTCTGAAAATTCTAATAAATAAAATTGTCCTTCTCCTTCTTCAGTATCTGCATTCACCGAAGAATAAAACCCACCCTTTTTATTTTTCATGTCCGAAAGGAGCCAGTCGATAGTCTGATCAACGATTTCTTTAAATAATGGTGAAGCAAATCGTTGATGCGCCTTGGAATAAGTTGAAAGAAGTAATGCATTATCATAAAGCATTTTTTCAAAGTGTGGAATAAGCCATTGTGTATCCACACTGTAGCGAAAAAATCCACCTCCAATCTGATCGTACATCCCACCACTACCCATTTTTGTCAAAGTTGTTTGAACTGAAAAATCAATTTTTTGTGCAAGTGTTTTATTAAATCGAACCGCTTGTGATTCGCGAATGGCGAGTAAGAAATCAATCTTCATTGGCGAAGGAAATTTAGGAGCGGGAGTAAATCCACCATCTTGGTCGTCATGGCTATCACAAATTGCTTTCGCTGAGTGCAAGAGGAGTTCATTGTTCCATTCATTCTCACCGGAGGAAAGTCCATTATTTGCATGTAGTAAATTACTGACCACATTCGAAGCATTTTCTTCCAATTCTTCTCTTTCTCTTTTGAAATGATCGGCAATTCGCATAAGAACTTGAGGCCAGGGAACGATTCCTTGTCCCTGATCTTCTTTTGGAAAAAAAGTACCTCCCCAGAATGGGCGTCCATCGGGTAAGCAAAATACATTGAGAGGCCAGCCCGCTGACTGATTGAACATGTGAATAGCCTCCAGGTAAGTTTGATCCACATCAGGCCTTTCTTCTCGATCTACTTTAATGCAAACAAAGTGGCGATTCATTATTGAAGCAACGTACGAGTCTTCAAAAGACTCTTCTGACATAACATGACACCAATGACAGGCGGAGTATCCGATTGAAATGAGAACGGGTTTATCTAGTTCACGGGCAAGAGAAAACGCTTCTTCTGACCATGGTACCCAATTGACAGGTTGGTCGGCATGTTGTTGCAAATAAAGGCTGGGTTGATCAGATAATTGATTAGGCATTACTTTATTCCATGTCAGAGAAGGAGGTTTTTCCCAAGCATGAATATAATTTTTTTGTATTTTCCAATTGGCAGAAATGTGGGTTAGCCTTACGAAATGGTAATGTCAAAAATCCGAATACTTCCCGATCGTGTAGCAAATCAAATTGCTGCGGGGAGGTGGTGGAGAGACCAGCGGCAGTAGCCAAGGAATTAATTGAAAATAGTATAGACGCTGGAGCGAATAAGATTGAAATAGAATTTAGAAATGGAGGGAAGTCTTATTTGAGGGTCGAAGATGACGGGGTAGGTATGGATCCTGACCAGGCACTGCTTTGCTTGGAGAGACACGCAACCAGCAAAATTCGTAAGGCAAGCGATCTCGATGAAATTCAAACGTTTGGCTTTAGGGGAGAAGCATTGCCTTCTATTTCCAGTGTGAGCCGGTTTACTTTAAGGAGTCGTGCAAAAAATAGTTCTGAAGGGAATGAAATTCTCATCAATGGAGGTAAAATGATTCATGTCAAAGAATGTGGAATGCCTCAGGGGACACGGATTGAAGTGGCTCATCTGTTTAACTCCGTTCCGGGTCGGCGAAAATTCCTCAAGACGGAGGTTACCGAATCTTCCCACATTATTCATTTGGCTAAATTATATGCATTAGCACACCCCCAAATTACGTTTTCTCTTATTGAGGGTGCACGCACTTTATTTCGCTCACCTGCCTGTGAGAATTTGATTGATCGAGTGCGAGAGATCTTTGGTAAGTCGTTATCGGAGTGCCTTGCCCCCATCGAAGTGCAGACAGAGGGTATGAATCTGGGCGGTTTGTTGGGAAAGCCAGGGTACAGTCGCCCCACAAGGAAGGAGATGCTCTTCTATGTGAACCGTCGACCTGTGGAAAGCAAGACGATGTCGTATGCTTTACTGGAAGCTTATCATACCTATGCCCCTAAGGGACGGTTTCCTCCCGCAGTTTTATTTCTTACTATTGATTCAAGTTTAGTGGATGTGAACATACATCCTGCAAAGCGTGAACTTCGCTTTCGAGAAGACATGAAAGTCCGGGGATTTCTGATTGAGTCCATACTCCAATCGATTCAGGAACTCTCGGGGAAAAGATCGAGAGAGATCAAGAAGATCGAACTTGAAAAAGATTCTCTCTCCGGACGGATGGTTCCTAAAATAGACGATCGAATATTCGAGAAGTTTAAACCTTCTTCATTTCCTCAATCTTCCCATATTGTCGAATCAAAACCAGAGTTTGAATTTTTGCCTGGCGCTTTAGCCAGTAATCCATCAATCAAGAAAACTTCAGATATTGAAGATCGAGCAGATACCAATTCGAAAGAACCTGTCAAACCAGTGGTTGGATTACGAGGAGATCCCAATGTAACTTGGCGATTGGTGGATCATAGTCATGGGAGTATGGCTTTATTCATTACCACTCATGGGGTTGTCGTTTTTCATTGTCGATCTGCTTATGAACGAATTCGCTTTGAAGCACTGGAAGATTCATTTGAAAAAAATCAAAAGGTCGGAAGCCAATCCCTTCTCCTGTCCGAGTCGATTGAATTGGATGGAGTAGAAAGTGCTTTTTTACAAAAATCTCTTCCTCAATTGGTTGAAATTGGATTTGTAATTGAAGAGTTTGGTCGTAATTTCTTCCGATTAGAAGCATGTCCCACTTGGCTTGATCCTGAGAAAGCAGTGTCTTATTTACGAGATTTTTTAGAAATTGCCAGTGAGTCAGGAGGAGAAAGTAAAATTGTGATGTATGCAAAGGAGGCAATGATTAAGCAGGCAACTAAGAACCCTGGAGCGAAAGAAACTTTTTCTGAGAACGAAATTGTACGAATGGCAAATCAACTGCTCTCCTGTCGTAATCCTTACACCTGTCCGCAGGGACGGCCGATCTATTACGAACTTCCGATTCGTGATTTTGAAACCCGATTTCGAAGAAAAATCTAATTTTTTTCTTTCAAATATACTATTTTGAATACAGAAATAGAGTATGAAAATTATATTCAACCAATCTATATTCATTTCCATAGTAATTTTTCTATCTTTCGGGTGCACAGTATCTGAAATTACTCAGAAAACCAAAGATGGATTCGTAAAAAGTAAATCTTACCTTACGGAAAAAAGTAAATTTGCTTACGAGAAGGGTCGGGAACAATTGGGATTAAGCGAAAATACAAAATCACAAAACAAAGCAATGACAGTCGCAAAGAAAACATTTGGGGAAATGCCGAACGGAGAAAAAGTTAGTTTATTTGTTCTGACCAATGCCAATAAGATGCAGGTTAGCTTACTAGATTACGGTGCAACGGTTAAGGAAATCGTAGTCCCTAATCGAGACGGGAAATTGGAAAATGTTTCTCTCGGTTTTTCGAACCTCAAAGATTATCGTGAAAAAAGCCCCTATTTTGGTTCTACTGCGGGTCGATATGCAAACCGGATCGCAAAGGGGAAGTTTTCTTTAAATGGAAAAGAATACCAATTAGCTGTTAATAATGGAGTGAATCACCTTCATGGAGGTGAGCGTGGATTTGATAAGATCGTTTGGAATGCAAAAATAAAAGATGTAGGTACAGGTGTTGTTTTTACCATGAGAAGTCCGGACGGGGATGAGGGTTATCCCGGAAACTTAGTCTCGAAAGTTACTTATACTTTAACCAATGAGAATGAATTGAAGATTGAATATTCCGCCACTTGCGACAAAGAAACTGTCTTAAATCTTACCAATCATACCTATTTCAATCTGGCAGGGGAGGGTGATTCCACAATTCTTGATCATCAACTCACCTTATTTGCAGATAAATTTGTGGCGACAGATGAGACCAACATACCCACTTCTATCTCGAAGGTTTCTGGAACTCCACTAGATTTCACCAAACCTTTTGTTATTGGTGAACGAATTGAGCAGGAGCACGAACAATTACGATTTGGGAAGGGGTATGATCATACATGGGTAATTCGGAATGAGGGTGGAACAGAAGACAATTTGAGGCATGCCGCGACATTGCGTGACCCTGGTTCGGGCCGAAAAATGGAAATCTATACGGATCAACCTGGCATTCAGTTTTACTCCGGTAATTACCTGGATGGTAGTTATCTCGGACATTCAGGGAAGCCCTATCCTTTTCGTTCCGGTTTATGCCTCGAGACGCAGGTTTTCCCGGACAGTCCCAACCATCAGGGGGAGAAAGGCTGGAAGAGTTGCGTACTAAAGCCAGGTGATACCTACAGGCATACTACCTTACATAAATTTAGCGTTGAGTAAGAGTAGAATTTGAAAAACCCGTAAAATTACCCAACTTTTCTTTGATTCGAAGATTGGCATGGAGACTGCGTTATTGTAATATGAACTATTACAAATGACTCAAAAAACTCTTTCTCGTCCCTTTACAATTCACGCAGATAAAACTGAAGAATCTCTAGTTGCAGAAGTAAAAGATGCGATCAAGCATCAATTACGACTGATTCTTGCTCGTGATTTGGGTAGTGCCACCAAGTCTGAGCTTTGGATGGCCACCTCCCTTGCGGTTAAAGAAATGATGATCGATCGTTTTATCGAGACTCAAAAAGAGCACAGTAAGCAGGATACCCGTCGAGTATACTACCTGAGCTTAGAGTATTTGATGGGCCGCTTGCTGAATGTTAATTTGTCTAATTTGGGACTGAAGCATGCCGTGGAAGAAGCTCTTTCAGAACTAGGCTTCCAATTGGATGTTCTTTCCGAGGAAGAGCATGACATGGGACTGGGGAATGGTGGATTAGGCCGATTAGCCGCATGTTTCCTTGATTCAATGGCGACTATGGACCTGCCTGCGATTGGCTATGGCATTCACTATCAATTTGGTTTGTTTAAACAAGAATTTGATAATGGTAGACAAATTGAAAAACCGGATGATTGGTTAAAAAACGGTAATCCTTGGGAAATTATTCGTCCGCAATATTCGCAAAAGATTCAGCTTTACGGTCAGGTTGAACATTCTTACGACGACCTGGGGAATTATTCTCCCCAGTGGGTGGGTACAAAAGAGGTGGAAGGTATACCCTATGATTTACCAATTGTCGGATACGGTGCAAAGACGGTAAATTTTCTTCGTTTATGGGAATCAAAAGCATCAGAACAACTTGATTTCCAAATTTTCAACCAAGGTGGCTATGTGGAAGCAGTTCGTGAAAAGGCGATGGGTGAAACAATCTCAAAAGTTCTTTACCCGAACGACGAGACAGAAAGCGGTAAAGAATTACGACTTGTTCAGCAGTATTTTTTCGTATCCTGTTCTCTCCAAGATATAATTAGAAGATTTCACAAGAAAGAACGAAATTGGGAAGATTTTCCGAAGCAGGCGGTGATTCAATTAAATGATACCCATCCTGCGGTTGCGATTCTTGAACTGATGAGAATCTTTTTGGATGTGGAACATTTAAGCTGGGATATGTCCTGGGCTCTGGTACAACGAACTTTTGCTTACACCAACCATACGCTTTTACCGGAAGCTTTAGAAACATGGAGTGAGGGACTTTTTGCAAAGGTTCTTCCTCGTCACTTGGATATTGTTCGAGAAATTAATCGAAGGTTTGTGGAAAAGGAATTAGTTCAGAAATGGCCCAATGAACATGACAGACATCACCGGATGGCAATTATTGCAGACGGGCAAATTAGAATGGCTTTCCTTTCCGTTGTGGGCAGTCATTCTGTAAATGGTGTCGCAGCATTACATACAAAATTACTCCAAGAAAGACTTCTTAAGGATTTTGCCGAACTTTACCCCAATCGCTTTAACAATAAAACCAATGGCATCACTCCACGCCGTTGGTTGCTCAGTTGTAATCAGGAGTTATCAGATTTAGTAACATCAGTTGTGGGGGACGAGTGGGTTACTGATTTGAGCAAATTGAGGGGACTAGAAAAAGTGGCAGATGACCCTTTATTTCAGCAACAATTTCTTGCGATTAAAAAGGCGAGTAAAGATCGTTTGGCAAAAGTGATTAAGGACGAAATAGGATTATCGATCCAATCGGATGCAATTTTTGATACGCAAATTAAACGCCTGCATGAATACAAGCGTCAACATTTGAACCTTTTGCATATTTTAACTTTGTACCGCAGGCTTTTGAAAAATCCGGATTTGGATATTCCCTCGAGAGTATTTATTTTCGGTGCAAAAGCGGCACCAGGCTATCATTTAGCAAAAGTAATTATTCATGCCATTAACCTAGTGGGGGACCGGATCAATCAGGATGAGCGAATTAAGAACAAGCTCAAAATTGCATATCTTCCTAACTATGGCGTTTCGATCGCAGAAAAAATAATTCCAGCGACCGATTTATCAGAACAAATTTCTACGGCAGGAAAAGAAGCATCCGGTACAGGAAATATGAAATTTGCCCTTAATGGGGCGGTAACAATGGGAACACTAGATGGTGCCAATGTTGAAATTCATGAAGAGGTAGGAGATGATAATATTTTCATTTTTGGAAAAACGGTGGAAGGAATTGAAGAGTTAAAACAGCAGGGATATGATCCCAAGAAATTTTATGAAGAGGATGAAGAATTAAAAGCAGTTCTCGATTGGCTGGCCTCTGATTTCTTTTCTCCCCAAGAAGGGTGCGTACTTTCTGACCTGCCCAATAGCTTGCTGCAGTGGGGTGATCCGTTTTTTGTATTAGCAGACTATCGAGCCTATGTTGATGCACAGGATCTTGCTGGTAAAGCATTTCAGGACGAAAAAAGATGGGCAGCAATGGCGATTCGAAATATTGCCGGTTCAGGGAAGTTTTCTTCGGATCGAACAATTGGAGAATATGCCGATGAGGTTTGGCAACTAAGCCCCGTCGAAGTGCCGCTCTCTTCATGATGGTAAAGTTCTTTTTTTTATTATTCTCCTTTATTTCTTTTGTCCAGTATTCACTTGCAGATAAAAACTCTACTCTTCCATTTCAAGTAGGCGAGCGACTCGAATATGATCTAAGCTGGGGTTTTTTCCCCGTTGGTTCAGCTATTATGCAAGTTGAATCTCTGACAGAAGTGGAAGGAGAATTATGCTATCTCGTGAAATTCTCCGTCCGAACTAATTCTTTTGCCGATCGATTTTATAAAGTAAGGACCAGTATCGAGAGCACAGTTTCATCCGATTTCTCTCGTTCCATTATTTATCGGAAATCACAAGAGGAGGGGAGTACGAAACGAAAGATTGTTGTCCGTTATGACTATGGGCAAAAAAAAGCGGTCTACTCGGAAGGAGGAAAGGTACAGTCTACTGTAGCAATCCCGAATAAAGTATTGGATCCTTTATCAATTGCCTACTTTTTCAGGACTGATGACATTCAATCTGGTCAACAAAAGACATTGCCCACTTGTGATGGAAAAAGATTTCGGGAAATTATAGTAAGAGCTGGAAAAAAGGAAAAGATTTCTGTACCTGCAGGGAAATTTTATGCAATTGAGACCAGACCAGAAATGCAAAACCTACGGGGTGTATTTAAGAAAAGTCCGGATGGAATATTACGGGTTTGGTACTCTGCAGACAGCCGAAGAATCCCTGTAAAAATCAGCAGTAAAGTAATCGTGGGAAGTTTTAATGCTAACCTTCGAAAAACGAGTGGTTTAAAATAGTTTTAAACTATTCCTCCTTTTGAGCAGGAGGGTGTAGCATTGTTTCGATAAAGGATCGAAGGGC
>Ga0206129_10002963_pt1 | contig 20169 bp, 14 predicted proteins | sample Helgoland_Spring_8_FD_148616 | JGI IMG/M metagenome (GOLD analysis project Ga0206129, IMG submission 148616) | Pelagic subsurface seawater microbial communities from Kabeltonne, Helgoland, North Sea - Helgoland_Spring_Bloom_20160502_2 | ecosystem: Environmental > Aquatic > Marine > Epipelagic ...
TAGTACATTAAATTTTTCCATTATTGTCACTCCAAACACAATGGATAAACCAGAAGCCGAATCCGTTCAGTCCTTTTGTATTTATGATGCCCCTAAAATTAAAGATATTGTTGTTTATGCTAACAACCTTAAATGGTATAGTGCAGACGGCCTTTCAATATTGGATCCTGAAACACCATTAGTAGACGGTGAAACCTACTATGCTCATAACGAAATTATTGTAAGTGAATCGTCATCGATTGATCGTTATGCATGTCGCAGTTATCCCACAACAATTCAAGTTTTTGTACAAGACACACCACCACCTCAAATACTAGAGCCATCGAATAGATTCTGTTTGGATGGACAATATACACTAACTGACATTAAAGTTAATTTTGAAGACGTTGTTTGGTATAGTACCTACACCTCTGACTTACCACTATCAATGGAAACACCTCTTGAAAGTATGACCTATTATGCCGCTTCAATTGACCCAACCACGGGATGCGAAAGCATGCTTCGAACCGAATTTGAGGTATATGTTGAGCCTTGTACGGTTAAGGTATACAATGCTCTGTCAGTTAACGGAGATGGCTTGAATGAGAAGCTTATGATTGATAACATCTCTTTTTTCCCAGCTAATGAGATAGTTATTTACAATAGAAATGGTAGGGTTGTTTATAAAACTTCAGGTTATGGAGTAAATAACAATTTCTTCAGGGGTTATTCAAATATTAGTAGTGCAGGTAACTCTAAGGTCCTGCCTATGGGAACTTATTATTATACTTTTACATATGCTAGACCCCTAGACGGAAAGATAATAACAACCAATGGATTCATTAATTTAGTTACCAATTAGTTATGAGGTTTAAAAGTATATTGTTTTTGGTTTTTCTTTGTAGTATTTCTAATGCTCAGGATAACCTTCGTCTTTCGGAAGTTGTTAATACTCCTTTATTTTATAACCCTGCTCAAACATCTAATTTCATTACGGTTGACTTATTTCACACATCAAGATGGGTTGGGTTTAGCGGTGCACCTGGTACCACTTTATTTTCTGTTCAACTCAATACTGAAGACGAGAAAGTTTCTTATGGAGGTATGTTATTTGATGATGTTACAGGATCCCAATCACAGTCAGAAGTTTCAGGCTTTTATTCTTATACATTTAAAGTGCTCAAAGATTTAAGCGTCTGCTTAGGGGGTTCTGCTGGGGTACGTAGGATCAAACTAGATAATTCTCTTTTGTTGGTGTATGATGAAGATGATCCAGTCTACAGAGGAAACATAAATACTATACTTCCCAATATGGGCTTAGGTATAACATTAAGTTATCAGGATTGGTTCTTATCTTTTTCAAGTCCGAGTATCTTTACATCTATATTTACATATAAAAATGATTATGATATTGTATACAAAAGAAGGCTAAATTCGTATATAAATTTTGGAAGACGAAACATCAATCTAAAGCAAATAGAGGGCTTAAAAATGAACACTGCTGTATTGATGTCAAGTACTGCCGGGGCTCCTCTATCACTACTTCTTAAAAATGATTGGATTTATAAAGAAAAACTGTGTTTCGGGTTAAATTTAAACTACAGAAGTTCTGTTGGTTTTTCTTTTTCATACGACCTTATGAAAAAATACAAATTTCTTTATGGATTTGATTATTCCACAACAGATATTTCAAACGGTCTTCCCAATAGTAGCCAGTATTTTATGCTTAGCTTACAATTATAATATATAATAGACCAAGAGTACAAAATCAAAACTTTTAAAGTCATCAAATAATAAAGTAAAATTTAGTCACGCGAACCTTGGTTTTAGTTCTATTAGCATTCGCTTAGGGCATAAAACGCAATTTGGGTTTTATTTTTTTTAATAAATTATTACAAAGCTGTCTAAAAGTTCCAGTGTTTGTTTCAAAAATAGGCCAATTGGGTGTACATAGAGAACCGCATTACCTTCTTAAAAAAGGTTTTGCGGTTTCTTTTTTGTACGGTACTTGTACGGTAAATTAAAATAAAACGCCAAAAAATCCAGCCTAAGCATACAAAACTACACCCCCACTATTGATTTTAAAGTCGGTTTCTTTTTTGAGGTTTGGTTGTGAAATTGATATATAGCCCCATGGTTTGGCACAATTAAATACTACAGGAACGATAAAAAGTCACAATCTGCATTATTAGTGTTATCTAAATAGTTAATTATAACCTACTGATTTTATATATTATGTTTCTCACAGGCCAGTTATGAGCAGTGTCTACTGTAAGTTTCAGCATAAATTACGTATTTAATTTAATCAATCCGTACGAAAACCACTGCATTTATCTGGTAAATCGACATGGTATCGACATGGATAAAGTACTGATAAACAAGTATTTATGTCGGAATGTCGATTTTTACTCTCTATGATAGGATTTAAATATATATATTATATTATCTCTCTCTCTATAGAGATACGCAACACGTTGACATAATACTGTGGTATTAACTTTCATCTTATAATAAATTATCTCCTTTTTCATTATCTTTGAGTTATAAACCAATTTAACAATGCGTTACTTCATATTAGCTTTTTTGCTGTTAGGGTTTTCAGCCTATTCTCAGCCCACGATTTCCAAACAAGTCATTGGTCCAGCTGGGGCTACTTATGAAAACGGCACCAATAAACTCAGCTATACCGCAGGAGAAGTGGTGGTGGGCGCTATGACCGATGAAGACGGTAGCATACAGCTCGGAAATGGCTATTATCCGTCTTTGGATTTATCAACTTTAAATACAGAGTCTCCTGAGCTACAATTACAAGTCAAGGTTTATCCAAACCCTGTAACAGAAGCCATATACATCACCCATCCTGTAGAACAATTCTTTGAAGTAAGGATTACAGACATCAGTGGAAAACATATCCTACAAACAGTACATCAAAAACAGCAGCCTTTAAACGTTCAAACCCTCACCACAGGCACTTACTTTATAACCGTTACTACAAAAGAATCAAAACAAACCAATACGTATAAAATCATTAAGCAATGAAAAAGTTCTACGCCATACTATGCATAGCCATAGCATCACTAACACAACTACAAGCCCAGGCACCACAGGGGTTTAATTACCAAGCAACAGTAAGAAACAGCGCAGGAGATTTGGTTGTTAATACCAACGTGTATTTTAAGTTTAATGTCATTCAGGGCTCACAAACCGCAGTGCCTATTTTTACAGAGACACACTATGTCCCTACGGATGATTTAGGACAGGTAAACCTCATAATAGGACAAGGCACCGCCAATACAGGCACCTTCTCAGAACTGGATTGGTCTTTAGGGAGCTATTACCTAGGTATAGAGTTAAGCATAAACGGAGCAAATAACTATGTGGCTATGGGGACCACACAACTATTGAGCGTTCCTTATGCACTTTATGCAGAAAATACGGGGTCGTCGACAAATAGTTTGCCCAACGGACAAAATACTGGTGATATTTTGGTTTGGAATGGCAGTAGCTGGGAAGTCTCCAGCAATCAAAACGGTGGGGCCACCCCAACCGTTTCTACCAATACCGGTTTACAATATGGTGCTACAGAGGCCTATTCTGGGGGTACCATTCAATCTGATAATGGTTACAGTATTACCGCTAAAGGCCTGGTTTGGAGTTTGGATCCCGACCCAGTGGTGTCACTGAGTATCAAAACCAATGAGGGGCCAGGAGCGCAAAATTTTAATAGCACCATGACTAACCTCTCGCCAATTTCTAACTACTACTATAGGGCCTATGCCACCAACAGCAGAGGTACCGCTTATGGGAACACCTATAACTTCACCACAGAAGACCAATTACCCGTAGTTACTACATTTGATGTGACCAATATTGGCTCTAACTCGGCTACTTCTGGCCTTAGTATTTCTAATAACGGCTCCCCTATTTTAGAATCGGGAATCATTTGGACTGAGTCAGATTATGATTTAACTATTAATACCTACCAAGGAATAAATAACAATGGAGAAGGATCTTTATATATAGGTAATCTTCAAAGAAATGAACCATACTCTGTTAGGGGATTTGCCAAAAACAGTAAAGGCTATGCTTATGGTGATATTAAATATTTTAATACCATTTCTACGGTCCCTAATATTGATATTATAAATATTTCAGAAGTTACAACTACGAGTGCTATTGTTCGAATAGGTACAGCAAATTGGGATTATATTGATAATGGAGGTTCACAAATAACTGTTAACGGGGTTGTTCTTGGTGATAATGAAAACGTTTCATTGGATAATTCTATAAGAACCTATACCAACTGTGAAACTGGACAATGTTCTTCAGAATGGTTTAATGCTTATTTATATTACCTTTTACCCAATACCACCTATTATGTAAAAGGCTTTGCCACAAACGCCAACGGCACCGGTTATACATTGGCAGGAACATTTACAACTCCTGCAGGTGTTCCTGTTGTTTACAGTGGTAGGGCTGAAAATATTACTAGTAATTCTGTTACGATAACCGGCAATAATATACTAGCAAATGGTGGCAGCGATGTATTAGAAAGTGGGATTATTGTCTCGCCAAACTTAGAAGCTACATTTTATGAAAATGGTGATGTAGACTCCAACAGAATTGTTACAAACGATGGTTCTGCTATGGATAATTTTGACAGCACCGCCAATAACCTGCTCCCGGCAGTACGTTATTTCTTTAGTGCGTATGCCATAAACAGCTATGGTGTTGGCCAAGAAGTAAGTGATAATTACCAATTTACCACGCCATCTCAAGCAGGATCTGGAGTCACTGATATTGATGGTAATTTCTATGAGACCGTTATTATTGGTAATAAAGAATGGATGGCAGAGGATTTAAAAGTTACCCGTTTTAATGATGGCACCCCTGTAACAGAAGTTGTGCAATGGGATTATACATTTCATTATGAAGAGGTACCAAAATATTATATTAGCCAAAATGGCTATACTTTCTACAATGAAGCAACTAAAAATAATACCAAACAAATTTGTCCATCAGGTTTCAAATTACCCGATGTTGAAGATTTATTCGAACCTAGTCTCGCTTATGGCGCAGTAATAAATCAAATGGTTTACAACCTTAATACTTCAGGTTGGCTTTCTGAAGATGGTTTATTTCAATCTGATATTGTCGGACAATATTGGCTATCAGGTTCACAAATTAGATCTTACCGTTGGCAAAATAATTATATAAATCATCAAGGTTACCCATCAGTAGTTGGAGCATGTATTCGATGTGTGAAAGAATAATATTTATTGTTATTCAAACTCAATTTAGATTTGATTTTTAAGAAATTTCTAAAAAGCTGACTAAAAGTTTGAGTGATTGTTTCGAAAATAGCGCAATAGGGTGTACAATTTTATTCCCAAGAATAAATTATTATTCCCAGATATAATTTGTGGAGTCAAGAGGAGTGAAGTCGAACTTTTTTAGTTCTGATTTAGCTATTTTTAGAAAAAAATATTCCCAAGGATAAAAAATTATTCTTGGGAATAAAAAGTGGAGCAGAGGGGAGTAAAATCGAACTATTTTGGGCAGGATTTAAGTATGCTAAATAAAATCTAATCCTCATTACTTTCAAGCGCGTGACTGTTAACCAGAGGTTCCTTGGTTCGGGTCCAAGAGGAGGAGCAAGACAACCCAATAAGTACTTGTTATTCAGCCGGTTACTTATTTTTAGGACATTTCTTATCCCATATTTTATCCCAAAAATTCCAGCCAAAGGCCAAAAAAATACACCCCCGTATTGAGTTTAAGATTGTTTTCTTTTTTGAGGGCTAGCTGTGAAATGCATTTGTTAATTAATGATTTGGTTCAATTAACTCTTTTTTTTTATTTTTACTTCAATGTTTTTCAATATAACAACAAACAATAATTATCAGATAAGTAAATAAGATGGTTTTAGAATTAAAAAACAACTATGGTCATCTTTTTGAAGATGCACTCATAAATGAAATACTAGAAGCAGGCACTTTCAAAGAAGTGCCAGGGGGGTTTAAGCTAATGGAAATTGGTTCTTATATACGAAGTATGCCGTTATTAGTTTCTGGTGCTATCAAAGTATTGCGAGAAGATCATAATGGAGACGAGTTACTTTTGTACTATTTAGAAAAAGGAGAAACCTGCTCTATGACAATGACCTGTTGCATGGGACAGACAAAAAGCGAAATTAGGGCAATAGCAGAAACAGATACTAAGCTCATTATGATACCTGTTCAAAAAATGGATTTATGGAGTTCCAAATATAAATCATGGAGAAATTTTGTTTTTGAAAGTTACCACAACCGATTAAATGAGATGCTAAATACAGTGGATAACATAGCGTTTCATAATATGGATGAGCGACTGCTTAATTATCTCAAAGAAAAAGTTCGAATCAATAAAGACAATACCATCCATAATACTCATCAAGAAATAGCATATGAATTGCATAGTTCTAGAGTCGTAATTTCTAGGTTGCTAAAGAAGTTAGAAAATCGTGGTAGTATTGAATTACATAGAAATCACATAAAAATCATCAACTTAGATTAGCTATGTAACTTAAGTTACTTCTGTTTCAGTTTTGGCGGCCTAAATTTGCCAAAATTAGAAACTTCCCTATCGAAGAATTATTAGAAATACTTGGTTTTATTAGTGCTTTAATTATCGGAATCTCATTAGGTTTAATTGGAGGTGGTGGGTCTATTTTAGCAGTTCCTGTTCTAGCATATTTATTTTCTGTAAATGAAAAAATTGCAACAGCTTATTCTTTGTTTATTGTTGGAGCGAGTGCATTAGTAGGTGGCATAAAACAACATTTTAAAGGCTATGTATATTGGAGAACGGCATTGGTATTTGGATTCCCTGCAATTATTGGCGTTACTACAGTTAGAAAATTTATTGTCCCTGCTTTGCCTGATGTTTTATTTAGTATTGATCATTTTGACTTTACGCGCAGAATGGGAATGTTTGGGTTGTTTGCATTATTAATGATTCCAGCTGCATTTTCAATGTTAAAAAAGCGTCCACAAAAACAAAAACAAAAGAACGCAAAAGTAAAATATAATTATCTGTTAATACTTACAGAAGGTCTAATCGTAGGAGGTGTTACTGGCATGATTGGTGCAGGAGGAGGGTTTTTAATTATACCTGCCCTCGTAATTTTAGCAAATGTAGATATGAAAGTCGCAGTAGGGACTTCATTAGTTATTATTGCCTTTAAGTCATTATTAGGATTTTTCTTTGGAGACGCCATATCGATGCAGATTGATTGGGGATTCTTACTCATTTTCACTGGCCTCTCTTTTATTGGAATATTTATAGGAAGTTATTTGAGTAATTTTATTGACGGAACTAAATTAAAAAAAGGATTCGGCTATTTCATTTTTGTAATGGCGGGCTTCATTTTTTATATGGAATTCTTTGTCAAACAATAAAGTCTTTAATGCAAAGCTAATTATACCAAACTTGAAGGATAGACATTTCTTATAGACAATTTTTATAAAATCATTTCAATAAAATTATAACCCTTTATTAGCAAGAATCCTTTGTAACTTAAGTTACTGTGTATCTTTAAAAGACGAATTAATTTTACATTATAATTTAAAAATAATTAATATGAACATTGAACAAATCTACACCGGTTGTCTTGCACAAGGCGCCTATTATATTGAGAGTAAAGGTGAGGTTGCCATTATCGATCCATTACGAGAAGTAAAACCCTATTTAAATAGAGCAAAACAAAATGATGCAAAAATCAAATATATTTTTGAAACACACTTCCATGCCGATTTTGTGAGTGGTCACCTAACACTGGCTAAAAAGACTGGAGCTCCAATAGTTTTTGGACCCAATGCAAAGCCCTCTTTCGAAGCCATAATCGCAGAGGATGAACAGGAATTCAAATTAGGAGACATCACCATTACAGCTCTGCACACCCCTGGCCATACCATGGAAAGTACCACTTATCTTCTAAGAGATAATAATGGCAAGGATCATGCTATTTTTAGTGGTGACACTTTATTCTTAGGAGATGTGGGACGACCAGATTTAGCTCAAAAAATGGGAGTTCTCACAGAAAAAGATTTAGCCGGATTCTTGTATGACAGCTTACGCGAAAAGATTATGCCCCTTAGTGATGATGTAATAGTATATCCTGCGCATGGCGCTGGCTCTGCTTGTGGAAAAAATATGATGAAGGAAACCGTAGACACATTAGGTAATCAAAAGCAAATGAACTATGCCCTACGCGCAGACATGACAAAAGAGGAGTTTATTGCCGAAGTGACAGAGAGATTGTTGCCACCTCCTCAATATTTTCCTGCAAATGTAAAACTAAATAAAGAAGGATATGAAGATATTGATGAAATTTTAAACAGAGGAATCCATGAGTTGTCACCAGATGCTTTTGAAGTTGCTGCAAACGAAACTGCAGCAGTTATTCTAGATGTACGTCATCAAGGTGACTTTGCAAATGGACATATTCCTAGGTCAATATTTATTGGTATAGATGGTAGTTTTGCTCCTTGGGTGGGGGCTTTAATTGCAGATATAAAGCAACCGATCCTTTTAGTAACAGAAGAAGGTCGTGAGGAAGAAGCAATAACTCGACTTTCTAGAGTTGGTTTTGACAATACGCTGGGCTACCTTAAAGGAGGATTTGAGTCTTGGAAGAAAGCAGCAAAAGAATACGATACAGTACACTCAATAACTGCAGAACAATTCAAAAAAGAATTAGCAGAAAACAAACAACCAGTTTTTGATGTTCGCAAAAAGAGTGAATATTTATCTGAACATGTCTTAGATGCAAATAATACACCGCTCAATTTCTTGAATGATCATCTTGCAGAATTTCCTGACACACCATTCTTTATTCATTGCGCAGGAGGTTATAGAAGTATGATAGCCTCTTCTATCCTGAAAAGTCGTGGTATCCATAATCTTATTGACGTTAAAGGGGGCTTCAAAGCTATTAGAGAAGTTGGAGTTTCTGTTTCGGAATTTGTGTGTTCATCTACATTATAAAACATAATATTTTTATGCAAAACATAAATCAAATGAATTGGATATATGAGCCTTGGCCATGGTATATATCAGGCCCAATGATTGCATTAATTATGTTTTTATTATTGATGGTAGGTAAAAATTTTGGCATGTCTGCCAACCTAAGAACCATGTGTACTATTTGTGGAGCAGGTAATAAAGCAGATTTTTTTAAGTTTGATTGGAAAGCCCAAAAATGGAATTTAATCGTCATTTTAGGCGCAATAATTGGCGGGTTTATTGGTTCTCATTTTCTTACAAAGGATATGGCTGTAGCCATTACCCCAAATACTATAAACGACTTAAACGAACTTGGATTTAATAGCGCAGGAAAATTCTATTTGCCTAATGAACTTTTTGAAACAGATTTTTTACTAAACTTAAAATCAATTTTAATTTTAGCCATAGGCGGTCTTTTTGTTGGATTCGGAGCAAGATATTCTGGTGGTTGTACCTCTGGTCACGCAATATCAGGGTTGAGCAACCTTCAATTACCTTCTCTAGTTGCTGTAATAGGCTTCTTTATTGGAGGTCTTGTAATGATTCACTTTCTTTTCCCTTTAATATTTTAAAAAATGAGAACACTAATATATTTATTTATCGGAATCCTTTTTGGTATTACAATGTTTAAGTCAGAAGCGGCCTCTTGGTTTCGTATTTATGAGATGTTCAAATTTGAATCCTTTCATATGTATGGCATTATTGGTTCAGCTCTAGTAATTGGAATGATTATGGTACAGGCCATAAAGAGGTTTAAAATTAAGTCTATTTATGGCGAAACCATTCACTTTCAGCCTAAAGTAAAAAGGTATTCTCGCTATATTTTTGGTGGAATTATTTTTGGATTAGGATGGGCTTTAGCAGGGGCCTGTCCAGGACCTATGTTTACACTTGTAGGCGTTGGATATATTCCTATTTTAGTTGTAATTTTATTTTCAGTCCTAGGCACTTTCTTGTATGGAATATTGAGGAATAAGTTACCTCATTAAAATCTTTATTCTGTTGCCCAAGAGGAGTCGCCGAGATTACCCAATGGGTTTTCTCTTGAATCCCGTTCTGTAAATGTAACTTCCTGTCCTTCCAGTCCAGAGGTTTTAAAACATAAAAGCTCAATCAAGTAAAACTTATTGAGCTTTTATGTCTTAAACCGTTATGAAGTTACGCTTAATTGTGGAGCAGAGGGGAGTAAAATCGAACTATTTTGTGGAGGATTTGAATAGATTTATATCTCTCTAATATTTTCAATTATTTTCAATAAAATCTAATTAAAAATATTTTTTTTGTATTATTTTAAATGTATATCAACTAGTTTATCATTTTTTCCTATATTTAGTTGTAATGAATAATAATATTTGGTATAAAATTAATAAATTATACCTAATCTTAAAAAAAATAATTTTTAAAAAATGACAGAAGAATTGTTGGAGTATGGAAAAAAGGGAAATAGTAAAGAAATAAAAGAAATACTGTTACACATATTCGAAAGAAACAATCAATTAAATATCGAAAATAAAAGGGGCACTCCTATATGTATTTGGGGGACTCATGGTCTTGGAAAAACTCAAATGATAAGAGATTTTGCTAGAGAAAAAAAATGGAAATTTGCCTATATAGCTCCTGCTCAATTTGAAGAAATGGGTGATTTGCATGGTATGCCAAACGTTATTGATCCAGATGGTAAAATTTCCGGAGATGAATACACCGTTTACAGCCCCCCTGATTGGGTTCCCAAAGAAGATGGTCCAGGAATTTTGTTAATAGATGATATAAATCGCGCTGATGACAGAATTTTAAGAGGTTGTATGCAACTTTTGCAAAATTTTGAACTCTCTTCATGGAAACTTCCTTCAAAATGGCAAATTGTTGCTACTGCAAATCCAGAAGGTGGTGATTATTCAGTAACCCCAATGGATGGAGCTATGTTAACAAGAATGCTTCATACTACCTTAAAATTTGATCCTAAAGTATGGGCAGAATGGGCAATTAATAACAATATAGACCATAGGGGAATTGCATTTGTTTTAACTTATCCTGAACTCGTAAATTCGGACAGAACAACTCCTAGAAGCCTTACTCAATTCTTTGAGCAAATTAAAACAATTGAAGACTTAAAAAAGAAGATCAATTTAGTTGAAGCAATTGCTTTAAGCTCTTTGGATGATTTAACTACGTCATCATTTATAAATTTTATTAACGATGAATTAAGTACCCTAATTAATCCTGAAGAAATATTAGATTCAGAAAAATTTGAGGATATTAAAATAAAGATTATTGCTTTAGCTAATGGAGAGTCAGGGTCCAAAAGAGTTGATAGATTATCAACAATATGTATGCGCATGTATATTTATTTATTAAATAAAAACTATAAATCTTCGAAAATTCATGCTAAAAATTTAATTTCCTTTTTGCTAATTGATGAAATTCCTAACGACTTGCTTATGAGTCTTTATATGGATCTAAATAAAAATGGCAACGATAATATTAAGGAAATGCTTAGAAATAAAAAATTAGCAAATAAACTATTATCAACCCTTTAAAATCGATTGATATGTTTTCAAAAGAGGAAAAACAAGACATTGCCAAAATAAAAAAACTTGTAAGGATTCGTGATTTTGAAAAAATTGAAATGGGAATAGAATTGGTTAGCTCCATTAATAATCCCAAGATTTTTGATGAATTATTGGGTAATATTGAGCTAGAAAAATGGGGAAAGGGCTTTAAACATGATTGGAAAGGAGCCGGTCCAGACGAGCACTACTTTCAAACTGCAATTCTTGGTTTGTTAAACTTTTCACCAAAAGGTTCAAAAGGATATGAAATTAGAGATTCCATTCAAACTCTAATATTAGAAGGTGAAATTAAAAGTGGTTATTCTTATGTCAGATCAAAAGTATACCTCAAATATTTATCAAATTTCTCCAATCTCAAAATCTTAAAAATTAAAAATTATAAAGAAATAGTTGGGTTTGAAGAAATTTATGCTTTGCCGCTTGAAGGTCTTGATTTAGATCGAGGTTATACTCTACCAAATCATGAAGAGAAATGGGGTTTTAAAAAACTTAAAAGACTGTTTTTAACCCTTCCAAAATCCAACACGAGTAGGTATACTGATGATCCTGATGAAAAAATTGAATTAAAAAAAATACAAGGACTAGACTTTTTATCCAATTTAACCAGTCTGGAAACAGTAAGAATAAGCAGTGGTTGGTTCTCAGACACTAGTTCTTTTTTTTCAATTAAGGCATTGAGTTTTTTGAGGAATTTAAAATTTCTCTATTGTTATGATTTAGGAATTGATAATGTCAATGATTTAAATACTCTTAAAAATTTAAATTATGTGGCATTAAATGAAAAAAATCTTACTGATATTTCAGGCTTAACTTCATCAACTAATTTAGAGTTTCTTGATTTAAGCAGTTCGGTTAAATTATATGATATAACTCCCTTAAGCAAATTAAAAAGTATACAATTAATAAATGTTTCAAATACAGGTATAACATCTTTGAAAGGGCTAGAAAACTCCACTAACCTTCATGGAATAAATGTTTCAAGGAGCCCTGTACAAAATTTAGATGGCCTAATTAATGCAAAAAATCTTTACTGTATCAATGCGAGTGCTTGTAAAGAATTAAAAAGCATTGAAGGAGTAAAAAATTCATTGAAGTTAAAAGAAATTCTTTTAGACGGATGTCCATCACTCTTAAATTTAAAAGGACTTGAGAATTGTAAGGATTTAAGAGCAATTTCAGTTTCAAAAAGTGGAATTTCAAATTTGGATTCTTTAATTAATTGTAAGAAAATATTTAGAAATAATTCGACAAAATGGGATGAAGAAACACCAGAATGGGGAGGCAATACTGGTTCCCAAGATAATCCATTTTGGGAAGTTAATGAAACTGTTGAAAAAGTTGGCTATGGAAATATCTATCAAGCAAAATATTTTGGTGAGGTTTGTAGGGACTATTATACCAACAGAAGTTGGAGCGACCCAACTTTAAATGAATTTAGAATTAATGACTGTCCAAATCTAGAATCTGTTGAAGGCTTAAAAAATTCGGGAATTCAATTGCTTGTAATACATGGTTGTCCAAGCATTAAAAAAATTGACTATATCGCTGAATTTCCGCTTTTGCAATGTTGTGATTTTACTGATTGTGCAAATCTTGAAAGTGTAGAGAGTTTGTCTTCTCTTAGTTTGATAGATGTATTAATATTAAAGAAATGTTATAAAGTTAAACCTAAACCTAGATTTTTGTTAATGAATTCTTTTGAAAAAGTTAATGAGTATTTGTCAAAATTTCAAAAGAACATTTTAAAAGTCAAATTAGGTTATCAAGATAAAATTGTTTCTGAAAAACTAGAAAAACTATTACTCTCAGATGATTACAGTGATATTGAATTAGGTTTAGAATTGGCCAATTCTATATCTAATAAAGACATCTTTGACTATTTGCTCGATGGCGTTAAATTTTTAAACAATATAATTGTTACAAATAGCAGGTTTTTAGGAAATGATAAAACAAAAGAGTTTAGAGATTTTGCTCTCGAGGGTTTAATTTCGATAGCACCAGATTCATGCAAGATTGCAAAGGAAATCAAAGTTAGCTTCAAAGAAAAAACACTGACTGGCTCCAATATAACTTCTCTCTTGTCTGTTTCAGGATTTAGTAACCTAGAAAAACTTACGATTACAAAGACTAACATTTCTACTGTATCAGATTTATCTAGATTAAAAAATTTAAAAACCTTATTATTCAATGATAACTCCGAGTTGAAAAACCTATCTGGAATTGTAGGTCTGGATAATTTGGAACTCCTGGGGATTAGAAATTGTAGAGGCCTTACAGACTTGAGTCATGTTTCAGGTTTTAAAAAGCTCTCAGGTATTCAAGTTAATAATTGTGGTGTAACTTCAACAACTGGCTTAAAAAATCTTCCGCTTTTGAAGAATGTTAATTTGGATGATAATCCTCAACTAGAAAACATAGATGAGATAGGTCAAATTGGTTCATTAGAAATTGTGACCATTAGCGAGTGTCCAAATATTAATAGTTTAAATTCATTAACAAAACTTGACAATTTATCATTTTTAAGAGTTGATAAACATAACCTGCAGAATACAGAAGGTCTTTCTTCATTAATAAAGCCTCTGATGGAAGGGTTAAGAAAAGAATAACTTATAATGAGTAAGGACATTAACGAGGAAATCTCAAGGTGTATAATTAAGATGCTTTTAAAAGAGCCTTTCTATGCACATTTTTTGAGTGGTGTTATTAGAGAAGTAACAAATGAAGTTTCTACTGCTGCAGTTGGAATTAGACAAGGGAAAATATGTCTATTTGTCAACGAAAACTTTTTTTTAGAAGAATTAAATAGTACATCAGAAAGAGTTGCTGTAATAAAACATGAAACATTACATATAATATTTAAGCATCTTTTTAGATTTAATTTTAAAAAAAACCACCAAAAGATTTTCAATCTGGCTGCAGATATTGTAGTAAATCAATTTATTGGAAATTGGAATCTCCCAGAAAGTGCAATCACCCTCAGAACTTTTCCAGACTTGGATTTAGAACCTAACAAAAGCGTTGAATGGTATTATAATAAACTCAATAAATTAAATGAAGAAATTAAAAATCAAGATTCAAATAAAGAATTTGATGACTCTACTAATTCTAAAACAAGTGCAACTATAAGTGCCGATAACTTAAAAAAACTTTTAAATAATCAAAAGACCTCACACAGTAATCATAGCCTATGGAGTAATGAATCACAAAATAATGTTAGTACTAGATCTTTAGAAACAGAATTAGATAGAATGATTATACAAGCAAAAAATAGAACATCAACAAAAGACTATGGTGCTCTTCCTGCCGGAATAAGTAGCTTAATTTCTAACATAATTAACAAGCGAAAATCAAAAGTAAATTGGAAAAGAGCTTTAAAAATTTTTTCAACAAATAGCAGAAAAACAAGAATTTACCATTCGATGAAAAGAATTAGTAAAAGATACGGTACAAGACCGGGAATAAAAATAAAAAGATTTCAAAAAATGGCAGTCGCAATAGATACTTCTGGCTCCATTCAAATCGAGCAATTAAGTGAATTTTTTAGCGAAATTCATGGAATTTGGAAACAGGGAGCAGAAATAGAATTAATAGAGTGTGATGCTAAAGTTCATAAAACTTATGATTATGATGGCAATACGCCAAAATTAATTAAAGGTGGTGGCGGAACCTCTTTCGATCCAGTTTTTAGCTATTTAAGAAAAAATAGATACAAAAGGTATGATGGTTGCATTTACCTTACTGACGGAAATGCCTCTGAGCCAACAATAAAACCACCATGTAAATTATTTTGGGTTATAACTAAAAAAGGAACAATTGGCAGTCATTTGAAGTATGGAAGAGTAGTACAATTAAATTAAATAAGATATGGAAAATATAGAAAAACTAAGACAACTTTTTGATAGTGGAGACTATGACCAAATTGAAGTTGGCATAAATTTAGTAAAAAGTTTAAACGACAAGCAAATATATGCTAAATGTCTTAGTGGATGGACTTTTATTGAAAAGGAAAGGAACGGGACTCACCCAGAAGTTTTATTAAAATTCAATCAGGATACTTTAGATAAAGAGCTTTCTTCATGTGGTGGACCTGTAATTAAAGATGATGATTGGTCCAATAAATCTAGAGGGTATGCTGTTTTATCAATTCTTGAGTCTGCAATAGTTCAAGTAATGGAATACAATAAAAACGACTTGGTTTGGCCTGATGATGTTAATGTTCACCCGTCATTAGATTTGTCAAAAATAACAACAATCAGTCTGAAAGGTGTTGGTTTTAAATATCTTCCTTCGTTTTTAAAAAAATGCAAATCGTTAGAGAAAATAGACATTAAAAATTGTGATCAAATCGTATCAATCAATGATTCTTCTCTGTTGGGTAAAATATTTAATTTTAGCGCTGGCAATGTGCTAGGAATTATTGACAAAATTAATTGTGATACTTCTGAGATGGTGAAGATTTTACAAAAAGAATTCAACCGCGCACTATATAACGAAACATATGATTTTGGGTGGAGTATCAAAAACTCAAAGTATTTATCTCATTATGTTGGAAATGAAGGATTTTCTTTTTTTGATGCATTTAAACTTCTTAATAACAAGTCTGAGGTTTCAATTGTAGATGGTGTAAATGCCAGTTGTGATAGAGATGCCTGGACAAGTAAAATTAATTTAATTGTAGATTTATTTGAAAAAAGAAAAAATAAAGAAATAGTTCAAGCTTTATCTTTACTACAAACCAAAGGGACAAAGGCTCTAGCTAAATCTACCAAAGTGGTAATAGATTATTATAATTCCTGTATTGATGGTAAAAGTTTAACTTTTTCATCCAGTCCACCAAAAATTGAATGGAAAAGTGTAGAAGTTGCAGCGGTAGTAAATCACATCCTAAATCTTTCATTGGAAGAAGAACCTGAAGTTTTACTTAATGTTGATTGGGAAGGATGGTATTTAAATCTTTTAGATAAGGTTGTATCTGAAAGTGAACTATGGTTTTTAGCAATCATGTCATGTGCAAAAATGACTACGCCTGTAAGCGTTATGGGTTCTGAGGTATGGACGCCTAAAATATTATGGGATGGCTCTGTTGCTTTTAGAAATCACCATAGAGTTATAGCTCCAAAATATATGTCAACCGTTTTCTTTACAAAAGAAAAAATCAAACAATTTCTTATTGATATTAATAAAATTTCCGCTGATGAAAGGGTTATTGTAACCACTCTTTCTGGGGAAATAACTAAAGTTCAAGATGCTACTAAAATTTCTGAGAAATCGATGTTAAACGGAAATAATTTTATCAGTATAATTGGACATAGTTGGGAAAATTGTTCTGAATTTGTAAGAAGATATATTGCTTTTGCTTATCAGAATTCTCGAGCTGGAGTTATGCTTAGAGTAGTAAATAACGGAATTAGTTTTTACTCTGATTATAGGGCTGATGATAAGTTTGATTTTTTACTAGAAAATGCTGATGTTTTTTCTTTTTTTCCAGAAGAAAGACCTACACAAGACGAAGATTATAAAACAGGAGTTATTGTTTCTAGCGAGGATAGCAAAACACCTGCGTTTACTTTTGAAAGTGAAACATACTTTTATGAAAGAGTTTTAGAAAATTACTATTGGGGTCAATATGAACAAATACAATACACAGCTTTGTGGCCATCGCAAAAAAATATGGAAGTAGGATCAAATTTAATTGAAAAAACGTTAAAAAGTAGTATTGATAATACCGAAGAAACTATTCCTGCAGGCAGTAGTTTTTTGAAACCTCATGATTTTATTTTTGCAAATTTAGCATCATTTATGAAGAAAAATTATGGCTATAATGATTTTCCTAAAATTTTTGGAACTGGAGAAATGAATCATAATTGGACAAGTATTAAATACAATAAAGATAGTAATTGGGGACGCAAAAATAACATTTCAGACTTTCCTAGGGCATATACAGGAACCCCACCTTTATTTACTTTTTTTAGAGATAATAACTATAATGTTTCTTTTGATTTTAGAATGGGTTACGATGTACAAAGCTATAGTTTAAATTGGCTTAGTGATTTTCCTAACCTAATTACAAACAGAATCCTATCAAGAGTGCTTGAGATGAGTCCATTTAAACCTGAAGACGGCTTTAATAAGTATACGGAATGGATTAATGATGATGTATGTGATGATTCAAAAAAATCTAAAAAATTATTTTATAATCAAATCAGAAATGTAGAAAATATTTGCTTACACTGTTGCCTTCCTAAAGTTGAAAATATAAATTATCACAGTGTATTTGAAGATAGAGTTTTAGATAGTAATAAAATGGACTTATATTCAGGGCATTCTGAAGAAAACTCTGTTTGGGTAGAATTAAATTTAGTCAAATCTGAACTAGGAAACAATGAGTTTAATTTAGTAATTGATAAAAATGATGCTTCTTTTATTGAAGAATTTATTAATAATTATGTTGAAAACAACCTTGATGGTGACTGGACTTGCTTAGCCGATGAATTTTATTATTTATTCAGGTTGTATATAAAAATGCCAGAGTGTGCTTATATTGATTTTGATTATTTAGGAAAAGAGTTAACAAATCCCGAAACCAAAGAATTTCATGGAGATGAATTTGAAGGCCTTCTTTCTGACTTTATAGGCATTACCATCCCTGATGCGGGAATCTATCAAGGTTTTGATTCTGGTGATTATGATTCAGGAAATATGTAAAAAATGATTAAATTTTCAAAAGAACATATGTACAAGCAATGGAGTTGGGATATATTGCTTTCTGAAAAAAATGAGATAAAAAGTAGATGTCAAAAAATAGAGTATTTTTCAAATAAATTAATTAATATTCCTGAAACCAGTTTTTTTTTCAACAATACTGGTGTTTTTCAAAAGCAACTTAGAGTATTTGAAACACTACCTATTTCAGTTCATTATAATGCAGAAAAAATATTTGAGCTTTCCAATAGTTTAAAAGTTTTAAGAAAAGAAGGTCTTGTCCATGGCGATATCTGCCCAAGAAATATTATTTGGTCAAAAAAAGATTTGAGGTATTTTTTAATAGATTGGGAACCAGATTTTCATCAAATTAGAAATGGTAAAAAAGTATTGGTTACAGTTTCTGACTATTTACACCCAAATGAAAAATCAAATTATAATCCATGTTCAGTAAAGAGTGATAAATATGCATTTAATAAAATATTAACGAAATTAATTAAAAACCATGCATAGTATTAAAAAAGAATTAATCACAATTTGTGAAGAGGTTATTGAGCATAATGTGAGTTTAACGGAAACTATTTTCAAGGCGTAGGGATTGAAAGAAGAGAGGTTGATAATCAGATCGTAATAAAAGAAGGTGATTTTTTTTCAGACAAACTATATCAAGGTACTGAAACCGTTCTATTTACGAATTCTGGCATTAAAATTATTAGTGAATATGTGAAAGGCATTTCAACGGTTGTGAACCGAAATGACATAAATACTTACAATGCGAAAGATGTAGTCGGAGATACGGAATTTATAGAAGTTGGTTTATTACAAAGAGGAACTGCTGTTGATTCTCGCCTGGCCATACAAAAAGGGTTGACTTTGTCCTTTTTTTTCATACTTATTAATAACCTTGGTGTCCATCAAAGGGTAAAACACCAATCACCCTCGAGGGTCTAATAGATAGTTAGAGGGTCAGAAGTCGGATAGTATTCTACGGGGTTGAGATAATACTCAAAAATAGTGGAAGAGGTTTCTCCGATAAGGTTGAAAATTGGTTTAGTATAATTCTGATATGGGTGTACACATTGTGTCGACGAACTGGTCAGAGGAAATCTTTACTTAATGCGGGATATAAACTCATTTGAGTGAAGTTCTCGTTGATCTCTAAGGGGAATGGTACGCTCTATTCAAATTAATAATTATGAAATAAAAATATTAAACTAATAGTTTAATTTTATATATTCGTTTTTATAATAGTTCTCAAATGGGTATTGTTGCAAATCCACCTTTTTCCTTAAACTGGAAGAGTGATGCAAACCCATTATACGCCAAATAAAAGACTTTCAAAAGAACACTATCTTTTCTAATCATAATATTGAATTATTAGAAAAAAAATTAATTATGATTCGATAATTGGTTTTATGTTACTCTGTGTTATACGATTTTACATTTGTTATAATTTTGTAAATTAGTTTTATAAAAACTAAACAACAAAAAATATATTATGGACTTAATTGAAAACAATTTATCATCTTTAGAAGGTTATATAAAGGATCTTAACAATGTTATAAAATGTAAAAATATTAGTGAGTTAACTAACTTGTTAAGTCATAGTTCAACATATTTCGTTGGGGGAGAAGATTTTGGTCTAGATGAAGTAAAAATATCTCTAAAGAATAAAGGACTCAAAACTAATAAGGATATGATAATAAATTATATATGTTATAATAATCTATCCTATAATATAAAATATGTAATTGAAGAGGATATTAATATTTTTAATAATTTACATCAACAAGATGAAATAAATAAATTTAGAAATGACATAGATAGAAATAATAAATCTCTTTACATTTCAATGTGTCTTGAAAATATTTTA
>Ga0206129_10002964_pt1 | contig 20168 bp, 21 predicted proteins | sample Helgoland_Spring_8_FD_148616 | JGI IMG/M metagenome (GOLD analysis project Ga0206129, IMG submission 148616) | Pelagic subsurface seawater microbial communities from Kabeltonne, Helgoland, North Sea - Helgoland_Spring_Bloom_20160502_2 | ecosystem: Environmental > Aquatic > Marine > Epipelagic ...
TTGATCCAGAAGTCCGAAAGTCTGTTCTACAACGTATCTTCCTCTATATATACATCCTGCGTGCGGCGTCTGGGAATGCTAGCTATCAAGCCGTGCTGCTGGCAGACGCTGCGACAGTGCGAAGCGCCGTAACCTTTGTCCGCAAGTAATTCCGTAGATTTCCCGCCATGATTCACTTTGCGCTGGAATGTTTCCAGCGTATGTTTGAGAGTCAGAACGTCGCTCTTGTTAGCTCTGTGCAAGACAGCGCGGAGGGGAGTACCTCTAGAATTTGTGAGCAACGAGATCTTGGAAGCTTTACGGCCACGATCGGTCGGATTTCTGCCGAGTACGTCAAAACCGTGAACGTTTTTGACGTAGCTTGTATCGATGACCAAGGGGCCCTCATCATTCCTGGATGCTCTACTTGCGCATGAGTAAAACACGTCTTCAAATATCCTCGCTTTGGACCACATAGCGAAGTAATGGTAGACGGTCTTATAGGAAGCGCCGTTTACAGGGAGTTGACTCCATTGGCACCCCGTCCTGCAAACGAAGACGATGCGATCTAATATATCTGCCGTTGTCAGTTTCCGCTTACGTCCTAGATTTGGCCAGTTCGACCTTTTAGCTTCGAAAGCGCATATTGCGTGCATGAGTTCATTCTTGAGCTGAATTTGCATTTCGACTACAAGACCGTTCTTGACTTTTCAGACACATTTTCAGACGACCTCTAAACGTCAATCGACGTAGACGTTTATAATATATACAAAAATGAACTCACGACTTGCTAAACTTTCGCCCCGTACACGAAAAACAGGTGCCCTGGCTGGCGTAGCGGCGGCCACGTTAGCTGCTGCTAGTGTGGTTAAGTCCATGAGACGATCAATAGACGATCCCACGTTGAGCTCTAGTTGTATGTGTCTTATTCCGGATTGTGAGCAGGAAAGTGCATTCAAAAAATATATATTGAGTAATATGGAAAATGCAACCTGGAGGATACTGTCAAACGAAGCTGTTCAGTTTCGACGAAATTCTCTAACCACAGAGGCACGCAGACGTTTGGCACGTTTGACGGTCTATGGCCGAGATTTAATAAATTCTTTACATCGCTATATTGAGATAACGCTCCCAGAAATAGAGCGTACGCTAACTTTGGGATTCGCGGTGCGGCCCGAAAATAAGCCACAAGATAAAGGTAGAAAAGGGCCGGAGAAAGTTTTTCTGGAGATTCAAGATCCCACCGTATCCCTCATCTATAGCGGTAAAAAAGATAATTATTTGTATCCTGGACAAGGTAAGCACTCGTGTCGAGTGCAAGCTCATGTACTAACCAATCTTGAAGAACTCAACACGCAACAGGTTGAATTCTTCAAGGAAGCTATACAAAAATCGCACTGTTACAGCAAAGGTACTGCGAATATTCTGGAAATCTCCGTTAACAATTCTCGCTTCAGCTGGCTTGCTTATCACCTTCAAAGAAAATTGGATCCACAAAGACAAGGAGCCTGTTTGAACTGCATTTATTTTACAGAGTTGTTCAAAGATTACCCGCGGAACCTCACAAGTATACTCTCACAAAGTTCAAGTTCAAACTTCGAGGGGGCGAGTGGCGCAAATCAGAATCTTGCGAGTTTCTGAGAAGCTACGCGCAAAGTTAATAGCACACAATACTACGCGGTACAAAAGCGACGGCGAGACGGCGAGGCAACTAGTACTTGGCCTTCATGCAGAGCAGTGAGCCAAATATGGAGGTTGGCAGCGAGACTGGAAAATCCCCTAACTTTGTGACGATCGTGCAGTCCGGTTGAGTAGCATGCAAGTCAACGTCATCCTGACGGGCGCAAAATTTCCGGACCACGTCTGCAGCCGTAAACACCGTACGCCTCCGTTTGGAGCGTGGAGCATCCGACGACATCGCCGCGCATTCCGACGACACCACCAAAAGTGCAGCGTAATTTCAGCCGCAATCTTAGAGCCTATGCCTTCCATAAAGCGCAGTCGCCCCATCTTGTGTGCGAACTGCACTTCTGTCCAGCCGTGCTTGTTGATTGCAGCCTTTGTAGCTGGCGTAAACGTATCCGGAGCATCATTCTCGCCACCGGCGTGATTGCGCTTGGGCATAATACTGACAACGATTGTTCAAAACAGAAAGAGTTGGCGCACTTATACTTGGAGCCTAATAAGATTTATATATGCACTCACAACAGATTCAAGTTTAGAAACGCAATCGTGTATGTGCCTATTGACGTTCGGCGCGCAAAGGCTTTAGAAAAAAACTGCTAGTACGCCCCGGATTTGAATCTTGCAAGGCTCTCACTGCATCTCATAGGAGCTCGACGATTTCGTCGAAGCCGCAGCCCGCGATCGCTTGCGCCTTTCCAGCATCTGTGTGGCGACAGCGTTTTCTTCTCGTCGACGCGCTTTTTTTGATTCGAGACCTCCTCAGGTCCGGAGGACAGTTGTAGCAAAATTTCTGATTGATACGTGAACTTACTGTTCGCTTCGTGTGTAGGTTCTCAGAAACCTCGCAAGAATTTGATTTGCGCTGCTCGTCCCCTCAGAGTTTCAACTTGAACTTTCCTGGTGTAGTAAACCTATGAGGGCCTTCGGGTTATATTTGAACAGATCTGTAAAATAGAGACAGTTCAAACAAGTTCCAATTCTTTGTGGAGCTAACTTTCCTTGAAGATGATAAGCAGCCAAACTGTAGCGAGTATTGTTAATGGGGATTTCCAGTATGTTCACAGTACCCTTGGGGTAACAGTGTGATTTTCGTATAGCTTCACTCAAAAATGCAAGTTGTTGCTCATTTAGGTCTTCATGGTTGGTTTTTGCTTCAGATTGCACTTGACACGAGAGCTTACCTTGTCCAGGATACAAATAATTTTCTTGTCTACCGCTAAGGATAAGAGATACTGTGGGATCCTGAATCTCCAGAAACATTTTTGTTGGTCCTTTGTCTTTGTGACCTTGGTCTATCGGCTGGTTTTCGGGTCGAAACGCTAGTCCCATAGTCAGCGTGCGCCGTATGGCTGGAAGCGTCAGCTCAATATAGCGATGTGTCGCATTTAGTGAATATCGGCTAATGTACGCCGAACGTCTGCGTACTTCTTCCAATCGAGAAGATCGTCTACGAGTAACAGCGTCGTTTGACAGTATCTTCCAGGTTGCGCTTTGCATATTACTCATTATATAGTTTTTGAATGCATCTATTACTTCCTGATTACAATCCGGAATACGACACAGACAACTAGGGATCAAGATGTGATCGTCGATGAGATTACTGAAATTTGTCAAGTCGGAGAATCGGAAATCACCCCGTGCTTGCAGCGCGCGCTTCTTAAGTACATCGTAGTTATTGACAAACCAGTCATAACGTTTTTGCGGGGGTTGGCTGCAGATGTCGGAAGGGACTTCATAGTACGCATTGACTTGGCGAAACCACAAGTGCTGCTCGGGAAGAAGAGGGATGATGAATATAGGAATGCCTTCACGCCAGCATTCCGCTTGTAAGCAATATGATCCGGTGCTTATCACTAAGAAGCTCTTCTTCACGATGTTTTCATATTGGAGATGCGGTATAAAGGAAATACTTTCTGTTATCGATGGTGTTAATTTGAGGGTTTCCGTATTGTTTTTTCCTATCCATATTGTTTTATTACCACGATCATGATTTAGTTCGAGAATGTGTTTGATATCGTTCAGGTATGTCTTTATAACTTCTTTTTCAAACGAGCCAAACGCGATAAGCAGAATGGAACTATTATCCCTGGACCCTATTACTTGTTCTGGGGATGAGTTTACAAATGTTTGCGTATCGGCGTCTTTTTCACCTATCACGAAGCCTACATGGAGTACGTTGGTCTCATCGATATTATCCAGAGGGAACAATTGGGAAGGATACGCCAGGAGACTAATATCCTTGCCAAGAACAGGCGATACACGCAAAGAGCTCACTTGTGAGATCGATATCATTTTAGGTGCAACAGTAGCTACTGTATAAGCGAGAGCATTGAGTTTTTTCCATGTTGACGAAATGGAAGAAACGTTTTCTGCGTTTGCATAGTGCGCGGACGTTCTGCACGGAACTTGGCAGAATTGATACCAATCGAATCCGCATTCCTGAAGTATCTGAGGAACGCCAAGAAACCTATACATCCAAAATGTAAAGACAGCGTGTCCGCTATCTTTAAATTCTGTATTTGTGCTCAAGAATTCTTCAATACCTTTACAAACATTTTTGGCGTATGAAAGGTAGGTGCTGTAACCTTTTTTAAGCAAATGAATCAAATTAGATATTTGCAAATCAATAGGCAAATATGCGATTTGTTCCAAAAGGGGGAACTCCACAACTTTGCAAACAAAGTTGTGGAGTTCGTGATGTCCCAATGATTGTAATTCGGATTGAATTCGATCTGCGTCTTTTTGCGCAATAACCACAATATATGCAAAGTTGTTCGAGCGCAGTATTGCCTTTATGGTTCTAGAGGCGAGAGTCATGTCACAGTAAGTCCCATTCCATAAGACGCAACAAAATGCGCGAGGCCCATCACCGCCTTTTTTTACTTTCTGAATATTCGAGTGTGCTGCTCGACTCCTGGACTTAACCACATTAGCAGTAGCTAATGTTGCCGCCGCTACGCCAAGCAGAGCACCGTATTTTCGTGTACGGGGTGAAAGTTTTGCAAGTTGTGAATTCATATTTGAACTTATATGCAAAGTTTACTCCAGTATCCGACCCGCGAGAGTGAGCAGCACGAGTCGGGGAGGCACTTCAGCCAGCTCCCCCCAGCTCTCTTCCTCGCTTCGCAGCGCTTCGAGTCGCAGCTGCAGATGTTGCCCGACGATCGACTTCGCTTCCTCGAGTGTATGCCCTCGCTGGAGATTCTCAGCGAGACCGTCGCCGCTTTCGGAGTTGCCATCTACGTCGCTGTCGACGTCTGACAGCCACGCCTCCTCGAGCGACTCACTATTCCCATCTTCTTCTCCCACGACCATGTCTGCAGGGCATTTCATATCGTGGGCGGGAGGCGTTGCCATACGACGCGCCCGATTTGTTGAACGCACGGCTGCTTGTGCAAAAAAGGAAGGCCTAAATGTATTTCAAACCCCGGCGTGAAGTCGCTTTAGAATATACGCGCAAACTCTCATCTATAAACCAATTCATGAAACGCTGCTCATTGAATAACGGAACTACCGGCGAAGAGGCTGCTTATGATGCTCGTCATACGTTTTCTCTCGATGTTTTATTTATTCTTTACTTGGGGGGGGTGTGTAAATGTTGCACTTGTCGAGATATGTGGATGTAAGAAGCACCAGCGGATACGATGCCCAGCCCAGCTATTACCGTAGCTATTTTCTTCAACCGCTCTCGACTTAGCGTACGGGTTTCGGGGAATGGAAGTCTCTGGTCTTCCATTTCCAGAGACTTAGCAAAAATGTCAATGTCTGCAGCACGAGTGGATATACGATTGTTGTGTCACCTCTAGACCAGCCCATCGATGGTCATAACACGACACACGAGGACGATAAATCTGTCATATTGCGCCGCGTACTCGTACGCATATATGTGTCTTTTGATGCAGCGCTAGTGCGTTATTGCTGCAAGCTAGGTATTTCCAGAGAGAGGGGGGGGAATGCGTCGTCAAAGGGTGGAAACTTCAACGCACGCTTGAGAGATCCCAGGCAACCAACCATATAGTCAACCCACCCCGGCGCCAAAGACTCGAAATTGAAGCGGTCACAGGCCTCATCTTTCCACCGTTCGACTGCCCTACGGTGCGCTTCGCTTTTATACTCCCGCAGCCGGCTGGGCTCTATGCAAAGTCCTGACCTGCTCCTTAAATAGCAAGTCATCTTGCGGACAAGCTCCCCTGGTCGACCCGTCGGTTCTCCAGTCGTCGGGGAAGTCGAGCTTTGGCGAGTCGTAAGACGGTCATTGCTGTAAAGGTAGAGAAGAAGGTGCAAAATGCGTTGGAGATTCATGTCTAGGGTCGCCGAGCGAGTCTCGATATAATTCCACATCAAGCGTCCTTCATCGTTAGGATTGAGGAAATTGGGGAAATTGTAGTCGATTCCAGATTCTTTGCCAGTAAGCGGATCGAAGCCCTCGGCGGCTTGGCACCACACGAGCATAAATTGGTAAAGGCTGCCGGAACGATACGTAGAGAGTCTGCGAAGAAGTGCAACGGTGCTCTCGCGGTCCATTGTTTCGATCCAAGCGCTCAGTTGAGCGCACTCGTTCTTCGAGTTGGAGAAATCTGCGCCGGGCTCTGAAAGACGGATGTAGGGAACGGGCGTCCGCTCTACTTCGAGATCTGGAAAGGAACCAGTAGAGGGAACGCGCGCGGGCGTCTCTGCAATCTCCGCTCCTTCCCGCGGTCTCCCGGTCGATGCGGGTTTGCTTCGCTCTTCCCGACACAACTTGCGAGATTTCGCTTTGTGGCGTTTTGATTGAATGCAGCGTACCGAGTGCAGGCGACGCGCAATTCTTGCCAACTCTTTCTTTCTGCGCTGTCGCACTGGATTCGGGTGGGGATCGCTTGGACTATTGGTTTCGTCGATCTCTCGAAGGTGGCGCTCTAGAGCGTCTAGGCTATCACCGAAAGAGCGCGTCGGCGCTGACATGTCCCGAGTGTGCGCGTCGAGCGCATCGTCGAGACCTGTGTTTAACTCCTCGAATACGAGCAGTAATCGGAGTTTTTGTTTTCGAAGTAGATCAGTATAAGCGACTGAAGGAGCGCCTCTGCAACCCTCATAATTCGGACCTTGCCGATAGGAGCCTCTATGCTCCTTACGATTCGCATATCGTGGTTCGACGGCTCCCAGTTCATTGCGCCACCATCGGCTCGCTTCGATCACGATTTCCGCAATCCCTTGCAGGGGTATCCCATACTCTTCGAGACTACGCCAGAGTGACGGTCGACACAGCTTTCCAAATCGCAAGAGCTGCTCATCGTTCCACACGGCGTTGTCACCGAACTTCAACAAGTCCTTAAAAGCCATGAGCAACCCTCCTTCGCCGACGAAAGCATCGAAACAGGGCATGAACGGAAGGCAACTCCGCGAGGATTGATTGAGAAGCTCTGCTCGACGGTCGCCTTTCAGTTCTTCCAGGATATCGAGTTCTGGATCTTTGTGAAGCTGCACATCTTTCAGCGTAAAAGCGGCAACGGGCTTCTTGTCGCAATGATGGAGCAATTTGCACGCAAAGAACTTGGAGAAAGGAGCGGGTTGAGCATCAGCATACGCTCGCATCACATCCGCAAAGACGTATGCGGACAGTTCATCAGAGGGCGTCCCCAGAAGGGATTCATAGATGAGGCGAGCTGCGCTTCGCGGCTGCATCTTCCGCGGCTGCATCTTCCGCCTGCCGCGCTTCCTGGGAGAAACAAAAGTTGCGCTCTTGAGATTCCGTATGCTTTTCGAAAACCTGCGCTAGATTCAATTGTTTCATTTAACACACGACACCGCCCTGATAACCTGTGCAACTACGTATAGAGTCCCAAATGTACGCATGCGAACCGTTTGATAATCTCTGGTCGCAATGATGATCCAAATCGAAACGCGCCTACGTGCTGTCGGTCTCGGTATTCAGTATGCGAGACACGCCGTGCTCTCGCCGTCACTGCGAACCTACGACGGAAGAAGCTCCCTTCAGTTCGGGTTTGGATTACGCGCCGAGCTCTTACTGAATTCCGTGCGAGCTTAACGAGGCCGCCGCCAACTTTTCGTATTTCTCTCGAAGTCCATCCGGCAAGCTTGTCGTGTTGTAGGAAGTATTCATGCGCTTCCGCAGCGTTAGCTGCTCTCGCTGCGTGAGAGAGCGTTTTTGTATAAGCATGTCCTCGTATTTGGCTTCGACGTCTTGAACGAACTTCCCCAGATTAGTCTGGAAAGTCTTGAACTTTTGCTGCTCGAGCCCCTCTGATGTCTTCTGGTGCCTGGCGAGGTCTCTTTTCTTCTGGAATACCTCGCGATCCTCTTCTGTTTTCGAGAACCAAGCCAGAGTGTGCTTCTCGCCAATCTCTCCTTTCTTCTCTTGCGAGAGACTCGCCCATTCTTGAGATTTGCTGCTAGGCGAAGTTGCGCCTCCCTCTACGTCGAGAAGAGCGTCGCAGGACAATTGCTCCTGCGCTTTGTATTTGTTTTGGATCTCTTCGGACACGTCGGAGTTCAGGCGATTCTGTAGTGTGCTACGCCCCCTCTTGGACAGGGGCTCCCCGCTTCTCCGCGCCACCCTGAAGATTCTATCGATGTCCTCTTCCAAATTCTTCAAGCTTGACGCGGAGAAGGTGCATTGGCGTTTCTTTTTCGTATCCTCGGGCATAACGCGCCACGCTATACGACGCGCCCGATTTGTTGAACGCACGGCTGCTTGCGCAAAAAAGGAAGGCCTAAATGTATTTCAAACCCTAGCGTGAAAACGCTTTAGAATATACGCGCAAACTCTCATCTACAAACCAATGCACGAAACGCTGCTCATCGAATAACGGAACTACCGGCGAAGAGGCTGCTTATGATGCTCGCCAAACGTTTTCTCTCGATGCTTTATTTATTCTTTGCTTGGGGGGGCGTGTGTAAATCTTGCACTTGTCGAGGTATGCGGATGTAAGAAGCACACGAATTGTTTTCTTGTATTATTTTTCTTTGTTTGTTTGTTTAACCTACGCGTCCACTCTGCTGTGTTTCCAACCATCGCAGATTATCCAGTTCTTTCCTCGTAGACGTACGCTCTGCTAGTCGAAGCAGGTTAGAAGTTGCATAGCCCGGTAGCTGGCAGGAGCTTTCCCGAAGCGCTCGGCGCGTGCACTGAGCTTTCCGGGCACGCCGACTTTCATGCGCATGCTGTTTCATGGACATTTTGAGGACGCTCTCCGACCCGGAGTCGTAAGCGACGATAATGTCTCGGCGCCCTGGGTCTATGCCAATGAGCTTGTCCTCTGAGTCCAACTCAGTCGGCTATCTTGCTTCAATTGCTCTTCAGTTTGGGCGTGTTGTTAGTACCGTCGCTAGCCGCTATTCGAAAGAACGGACGCAGGTGTAATAGGTGTGCCAAAGTTATTAGCGATACGAGTGAGTCTGCGACGAGTCTCTGTCTTCGCGGACGCGCTGGCCGCCAGTCCAGAAGACATGGAACCACCGTTACATCTGCAAAAATTGAATGTGAGAAAATGCTCCGTGAGGCAGTGACGATAGGGTGTGAAGAAAGAGAAGCGGTCCTGTGATGAACAGTGGCAGTTGTCGCTTCTATTCATAGTGTTTCTGCATCGTCGTACTTCTTCGAAGGTGCAGAGGTGCGCCTCTCCAGCGCGCATGTAAAGCTCGTTTCCTACGTGCGTGTAGCCGTGTTGGTGAGACGGCATGTGGGGTACTGGGTCGTTTTGATTCGTCGTTCGCAACGTGCGAGTACCGAGCAGACTCTGATACACCAGGGCGGCTTGGTAATTGAAGACGAGCGGAGATTCAAAGGTCAGCACTCCCAATACGTTAAAACCCAAGACACACAGATTCCATGCGGCTACGGAGGCCACCGCGCCGCCCATAGAATGCCCGCTAAAAAAAAGTTTAACAGATTTGTCACCTGGCCGAACGCTTCTCTTCCGTAACTCCAAAAGCAGCTGTTCACGCAAGGACGTCCACACGCTGAAAAACCCGCCATGACATGTGGCTTTGGAGCATTCGGCATTCCTGTCACATACGGGGGCGAGAAGCATATCGCCAGGTATGGGTACGACGCCTATTTTGAAATCGCTCTTCCAATTTGCTAGATTGCGCGAACCTCTGAACAAGACGAACCATAGTTTGCCGTATCGAAAACAAGTCACTCGATTGGAACTCTGGGCGGCCTCCACGATGAATTCTTCTTCGGGCTGCAGGTACTTTTCGCAGCGATCGCAACTCCAGGATGCAACGGCCTCGCGATCGCAGTTGTTTGTGTTTCTCACCAGTAACCCTACATTGATCAACAAATCGGTTCCCGATTGAAAATGTTGCAGGACGTCTTCTCCTTCGCTGCCATTTTCAAAACTTCCTGGGAGCGCGGCTAAGGCGGAATACCATTTAGGGCTATTAGTGTCGCTCATTACTTTAAGCTAAATGAACATTTGTGCAATCCACACACCATTCCTCTTTGCGTTTTTAGCAGCATGCAGCCGGCACGAGTCAAACGGTGTTTACGGCGAAATCTATCACGCGACAAAGCCTCTTCTTGAGCAACGCCTATACCTATACCTACACATCAACCACTCAACCGCCTGGAAATCTCATAGGATCGACCCAAACGCTGCGCGTGCCATCTGTATGTCACGTTCACATGAATCAATACGTCTCGCCAGCGAAAGTCTTTCGGTGCGTCCAAGAAAACACATCTGCCCAACCCACTGCCGCGTATCCAGCAGTTTGGATTCGTGATTGCCGGCCAGAGGCGCGCGAGCAAATCTTCGGCGTCGCGACGCTGATCAGGCGTGAAGGGCAACGCGATGGTTCCATCGCTGTTCGTTATGAGACACATCTCTCCGGGTTGTGTGTCCCGACAGCCTCCGACAAGATGTCTGCAGCAGGAATGCATATACGATTGTTGCGTGTCACCTTTACGTCGCGTACGCATATATGTGTCTTTGTGATGCAGCACTAGTGCGTTATTGCTGCAAGTCAGGTATTTACAGAAGGGGACGCCAGCATCATGAAGCGTATGATGCGCAGGATTCGAGGCCCGACGAGGGGCCGTGTTCCCCTGGCGAACATTCCTGACCCCGCAGACAGAAGAGAAGTGGTTCTGGAACGGAGAGACCGAGGATCACTTTTCCGAGTATTCTCAGGGGGGGTGGCGCCGATTCTCGGATGCGGAGGGAAGACGCTGGTGGTGGCTGGAAGCGTCTGGTGAATGGTTTTACGAATCCTAAGCCGACAGTCTCGGGTTTGGGTCAGCGCCCTCGGCAAATGATCAGAGATTCGGACACAGACTACGAGATTAAACTACAGACAGTCTCTAAGAAGCGCCGTTAGCCTGGAGTGGTTTCTATATAAACCGATGCGTCGATTCCCTCACAACCCGCGGTCGAGCTTGAAGCAATTAAATTTAATTTCGCTCTTCACGTTATTGAGTCTAATCGCAGCGCAGCGAAGTTTGCGAGAATCAGTTCAGAAACATGCACATGGTGCGTCGCAAGTGGCACACCCTTTGGAGTAGGACCGTTTTCTGACTGCGTTCCATCGAATAGCGTCTGCTTTCTTGCTATTATCACTCCTTCATTTGTAAGCTTCAGGTGCATATACTCCAGTTCTGGTTCCAGAGTGGGGTTGATGCTGACGTTACCCAAATCAATGACGTCGTATCGAATGCGTGTGTGGCGTCGCGAACTTAGCAGATCAGAGTGCCCCACATTAATTTTCTTTACACTCCTCCTATTGCAAAGCAGAGTAGCGCAACACACGGTTCGTCCTATCCCTCTCATCAACTCGAGCACCAGACTCCAACGTGTATTGCAATCTCCTCTGCCATTGTTCTTGCTGTTGAGGCACCACTCGAGGTTCATACGTCAGTGGAGTCCGCCCTCGACGGAATCGAAGAAGTATCTCTCCATGTTCGCCACGTCACTCCTTAGCAAGGTGCGCTCTGGGAAGTTTTGAATGGCGTCCATGCGAGACGAAAAGGTAGCAGACGGCCGCCGTGCGGCCTCGCCGTTTATCATCTTGCAGCGCTTGAGCATCGGAGGAGCGCTATCTGGGTTTATGCGTACTGCTACACCCGGCACGCCGATGTCCGCTGCGATAATTTCCAAGCGCGCGTCTTCGTTGAAACAATCATGTTGTCCGTGCCCATCCTCGTCCACTTCGATCTGGACATAAAATGTAGAGAGTAGGAAGAGCATGTCTGGCTGTTTCAAAGAGCAACCCCCCTGGACGCGACCATCCCATTGCCAGTGATACGCAAGTTCTTCCAATTTGGGCACACGGCTGACAATTTCAGATAGTATGAGATGCTCTTTACGGACCTTGCGTCGAACCATGTCTGGCCGAAGACAGGCCAGACAATACCAACAATAACGCAGACTACCGACCTTGTAGCTGCCCGGCCCTCTCTGAGAGATGTCTTTGTATGTTGCAATGCATGCTTCTGATTGACAACGAATGTGCACGACCTCCTTGTGCGACGCCAGGCTTGGAGAGTGCAAACTGCAATAATCACAACTATCAAAATCGCAAACAAAGGGCTTTTCTCCAGAGCGGCAGCAGTGCATGAAGTCACGAGCGAAGTGGCAGCTGCCATCGCCACGCATCGCAGGAACCATTCGGCTGTTGTTATACGACACTGGCGCGGGTTTAGGGATTTTAAGAGCCTGAAAAACATAGATTGTAAAGGTGCATTAGTGCCAAGCTGTGAGTAGACGGTGGCCCGTCCTGCTACAGCTCTTCTGCGCAAGACAACGCTCTAGTCCTGCAATAGTGCAGGCAGAAATTCGCGTATCGCTTCTGGCTTGGGTTTTCCTTTCGGTGGTACATTATGATTCGTTGATTAAGGAAATGACTCTCTGCTTCGCGCCCAAGTAATTGAAAGCGATCGATCAGGTGCAGGGGTTGCCCGTAACATACGTTAAATGAGGATTCCCAGACTGCGTAACAGAGATTTCTGGAGTGTGCGCTGGGGTATCGGCTAATGCAATGGAATTGGGGCGTACGTTTGTAAAATCTAATGACCCGTCCGTCTTGTTGATATACGTTCCGGACATCTCAAGCGCAGCACCTGCAGGCATTCCAAGTTGCTTTAGGGAGAGCTGGTTCGGATGAAGAGACGTATCATCGCCTTGGTCGGGACACGTTAAAGTGTGCTTCGCGTTATCCACTGTGCAATTTCTCCAATGTGCGCTAACCTTTTCTGTCAGTCCTGCGAACGTACCCTGCGCATGGACTTTCAAGTCTGAAAGATGCAATGGATCCTTGGGGTCCGAGGGGCATTTGTCTACAGTTGCGCATACCGAGAAATTGGCGTCGACTTTGGCAAAAGAGACTTTGAATTCCATCACATTATTCTCTGACCGTAAAGTTTGTCCTACGTGACAGGGTGGGGTGAAAACCGGATGTACGTTATTGAGAGTCAGTTCGTTGTTGTTTGCGCAATTTATCTTCAGGTCCTTGCTTGCCATTAGCCAATGATTCGCACGCGACCCATGATCAGGTTCCAGCGACGCCTGTGCAAAACACGCTTCGAACGTATCTCCCATCTTATTGTCAAATAAGCCGCAAAACGCGAAATTCATTTTATCCGGCAATTTCGGAGGGTTGTAATTATTGTAGCCGCACCCGCTGACCACTCCTTTCGATTCACCGCCTATACTTTCGACGTAATTTCTGAAAGCGTCGCCGACGGCGGTAGATTCCTTTCTACCGGCTTCTAGTTTGAATGTGCATTTCCCCCCTTGACATTTATTCTCGGCCAGTTCTCCATTCGGAAGATTGGAAGGCTGGTCGCTTGAAATGAGGCAGGTGCGGTTTCCCAGCAGTGGCTTGAGTGTAAACGTGGTTTGGTCGTTTATGAAACTTGTGAATTCACCCGTGCCATTGGAGATAGTCATTGTGTTCTCATGGTAGCATTTCCCACCTAGAGTGTTGCTTTGCGCACCGTTTCGACAAGCAGAGCCGTACTGACCCGCATAGAGCCATTTGGCACATAGAACTATTTACATGTTGCATAAAGTGTAGGTCGTCTACGCGCAGGGCAGCGCGAGGATATCTTCACGCGGCACGCATGCTGGCTCAATATTACTATCTTAAAAAACCTCAAAAGGAAAATCCGAATTCGCAACAAACGCCCATGTATACTGTGGAAGTTGCAAAGCCCCACACAACACAGTCGAACCCTTACTCAAAACGACTGCAGGGCAAAGGAAGAGGAAAGCGACAAGCTTCTTCACTCAAAACAGAGAAGCACGAGCGCGCGCTCGTGACATTCAAGAGGTACACAAAGTTGCACTCATAGCTAAAGTCGTACGAAAGGCTGGACAAGAACTCTCCACTCGAGCAATAATGCTTCACAAGTCAATCTTAATACGTACACATGCTTGTCTGGAAGCGCAATTTACATAGTAAGCTTTAAGGAAATGGATACCGCTGCTGTTCTTCTCTGTCTTTGCTTGACTGCAGCGCTCGCTGTTGTTTTCATTTATCTAATCGTTAAGCGGAACGAATCTTCTAATTATCCCCGGTAGCATCGCCGATTTCGCCCCCCAACGGCTGTCCATGCACAGTAGGAGGGAGCGGGCCTAACGTAGCGTCTGCGAGCATTTACAAAGATGCGATGGGCAAAACAGCATTCAACCTGTCTTACAAAATGTGCGGAAAGACACAAAAGTACAACGGATGCGTGCCTATACTAGCCTATCAGAACTATTTTGACTGTCCGGTGGATACCGGTGGGGTCGTTAAAAATTGTCAGGCGACTAGTAGAGGTTATGACGTATGTGATGATGAATTTAACATTTGCCCTCCAGGATGTGGAGAAGCTCAGGCACGAACCGATTTTTCTAAGGACACCTCTACCAAAGACGGACTTACTTGGGAAAAACTGAAGGAAGTGGTAGATTTATCTTCGTTTGAAAAGGCAGCTTGGAAAAATGGGCAGAGAGCAGCTTGTCAATCCTAGACGGAAAGCTTTGAATTCAGGAGGGATATCTTGGCGGCTTGTTGTCGTCTATCTGTAGGTTTGCGACCCGTTACATCTCTGCCAAAGATATTCTTGACAAAGCTTGTGTCTACGACAACAGAGCCTCCCCCAACGGGTTGTCTCGCTGTCACCGCTGCGTAAAAACATTTTCAAGTAGACGCGGGACGAAACTCTGAAGTCGGCTCACACTTGCTGGGATTTCATCGATTCTAATGTTTTATCAGATGCAGCACGTTTAGAGTGGTGGAAGTGCGTGCCCAGAGGAAGGGTGGAGAGCCGCACCTGCAAGACAGTAAGAGAACGTCAAACAGCTCCGCGAGCCGGTTTACATACCACTATCTCATAGCCAGTGAGGTTTGAACAAGACAACGCTGTCATTGATACGTACTGCGGTCTCACGTACGTCATTTGTTCCACAATCAAAATGCTGAACGATCGGTTTTTACACCCGACTACTAGACCGAATCCTTAATTGCTTAGACCGAATCCTTAATTGCTAGACCGAATCCATAATCTCATAAGATCGCCGGAGAGGCCGCGCGATGCGGCGTGGCCAGAACCCAAGCAGAAGCCGCGGGTCAGTAGCAACAGTGGCCGCGCGTGTCGCAGTCTCCCCGCCTAAGAGAAAGTGAGCTTCGTGCGCACGAAGCTCAGGCGCGCGGCGAAGCGCCAATCGTCAATCGCCAAAGCTACCGCACCAGGAGCTCGCGTACGTAGTGAACCACGCGCAGCTGACAACGGGCTGCTCCAAGACGACGCATCTTCACAGGCGCGACGCCTACGACCTGGAGAGGCACGGCGACCAGCGCATTCCCAGGCTGAGCATATCGATCGGGCACTCCAAGCATCACTTTCTGCTCTCGCTGACGAACACCTACGCGACCAGCAGGCGAATCAGGTACAAACTCCTCACAAACAACAGACCCGCGCTGTCCTTTCGGCACACACACGACAGGGACGCTGCAGAGCGGGGAGACGCGCAGCATACAGATTAAGTTGAAGGAGCATCCACCACACGGCCAGGTGCTCCTGATAGTGAAGGCTCTTGCGCTTGCGGACGACGCGACCGACCTGGACCACCTCGACTGGGCGGCCGCGCCGTCGGAGGTGTTCAGGCTGCACTGCTGCGGCGCTTGAGCCGCGGGGGGCGGCAGCAGTATGTCCCGTATATAAAGCTCGATATCCGAAATGGTATGTAAGTTCTTGTTCGCGTAAAAAGAGAAGCCATTATTGGATGCAAGCCAAACATGCGTCCACTCCAACAATCGTTTGCATCTCCATGTTCACAATTGCCTTGGCATTCGCTCCGCAGATCCAACGGAAAACTATGTGCCATGAATCCTGAAACTCAAAAGCGGCATGAACATCTGAACCGAAACTCAAAATATACGCAGGTGTTTACCAAACGACAAGTAAGATTGTTCGAATTCAAACAAGCTTACTACCAAAACATTGTTGGCTATATATGCATACTCACTGTTTAAGATACCTAATGTACTTGTATGGAAATGATCAAAACGCTTCCCTCGCATCTACATTATGACCACGACAAGGACCGACGCGGGGCCACGCTTCAACCCCCCTTACCAGACAAACTCTTCATGACGCTGTGTCGCCTGCATCCTTCGACCAAACTAAAACCAATGCCGGCAAAAAACCCTCATACTGGCAAGTGGAAACGCCGATACGAGGAGTACAAACACAGCCGGACTTTTGGAGAATATATCCGTAATGGCGCCAGCCCGTCTGACATACCGTACGATGTGCTACGTGGCATCGTGCGATTCGAAGGTCCATTTCGGTCTAAGTGCCTTATGCCCGGAAACGAGACCTGTGAGGTTGAGAAGGTGATTTCACGATACTGGTACAGGGGAGACGCGGCAATTCTAAAGAAGCTGTATCTCCTACGGCGTCGAGCTGTATCGGGCTCATCGGCTAAATCGCCATTGCATCGACCTGCAACGCTTCTTAAGCTCATGCGCGCTGAAAACATCCTCGACAAGACTGACGTAGTGTCTCTCGGCAAAAGCTATATGGAGGACGGCTACAAAGGCTTCTCCGAGCGCAATCTGGCTAGGTACAGCGTCAATGCACAGGCGAGGCATATCTTAGACAAGCAGACACCCATCAAGGATGCTACCGTTCTCAAACTCTTGCGGCAGTGGCATTTCGATCGGAACAAGGCGCGAAAGAACGTGATGCGGGAAGGTGTGACGTGGGTTCATTCCGATAACTTCGGTCTCTTGCAACATCATGGTCAGATGCCGTGGCTGACATCAAAAACAGTGAAACATGCATCCTTCATGGGGCTTCTGAGTCAGTGGGCGCGCGAGAAAGTGCGCGCGCGTTACGGTATAGATTTCCCGTTCACGAGCATCTGCATTAACAAGAACTACCAGGCGCGGGCGCACAAAGATAGGGGGAACATGGGACCATCGGCTATAATGGGCGTGGGCGATTACAAAGGCGGAGCGCTGCTGACATGGAACGCCGGCGATGAGGAGATACAAAAACATTCCATCCGAAACTCCGTCCTGCTATTTGACGGCAACTGCCTGCACGCGGTTGAACCTTACGACGGCAAGGAACGCTATTCCCTCGTATTCTTCACCCTTCGAGGCTTCGAACGAGCTTCACGCAAGGAACAGGGGCAGCTTGCTGACATCCTTGGCGCTCCACTGCCATCCGCATCAAGTCTACAAAGAGCGTACGACAAATGCGTGAGCACTTGCAAGTCGCTATCGTGAACGCTAAAGCCTGTATTCTGTAATCGATTCAATGCATCCTACCAACTTGACAAATGTGCTACGTTTCTGAACGCCAATAGTTCAATGCCCCAAGTCCAGCCAGTCCCACCCCGCTGTAACAAGCGAGCCGATCAAAACTAAGTTTGTCTTGGCAGATTGAGCTGGCGTCGACTCAAACACCAGCTTGAAGGCGTGGATATGTTCATGATTCTTTGAGAAAGCAAACACTGGATCCCTTAAATTTGCAAGTTGCTCAGTTGTCACACACAGTTGTGTATTCTCTGAGATTGGGATGGGCTGCATATCACGAATGTCTTTCTTGATCTGCGGCTTGCCACGATTCCGTTGCGAATTGCGGGTAACACAAATCTTCTTTTTGTGCGCAATGTTGCGATTTGCAACGATAGCGTCGTCGTGTGACCAGGTCGTCTTCTTCTCCGTGAATCCCTCCTTTGCGACTCGCGTCTTTACAGTTTGAGGCAACTCGGAATGCTTAACGCGAACGAGTCTAAGAGCGTTTTTTTGTAGCATTGTTAGATTTGCTACTACGTTGTTTCTTGCTTCTTTTCCCGATGTCTTTGGCTAAGGTGTTTAGGTTTTTTGATACAGATTGAAAATCTGTTAGGTAGTGGCCTATGTTGCTTATCTCAACATCTACATTTCCTTCAGTTCTCTTGCAGCCCTCCACCATCTTACGAATTTCTTTCAGGCGTACAATCTCTTTGTTTATGCCCTGTACGACTGTGGCAATAACTTCTCGTTTGAGCTTGGCTTGTTCGGACATTTGATATAATATTAGTTTTTTTGTTTAGCAACCTTGGTCAGACATAATTGCACTAGTTGTCCGGTCTCTCGTTGCGCAGCTATTTAAGCGCTGAACAAGAGCAGTGTCTTGGTTTGTTGTATGTGTTAGTAGTCAACATCCGGAAGCAACAGTTCTGAAGGGTAACACTCCAACGATTTAAAGAGCACCGCCTGAGTTTTTTCACCTCTCTTCGCAGCCTTGACGTCTTGGACTGTAATTTCTGGATGGACTTCTCAGAAATCGATAATGCATGGCGTGGCGCCCCACGACCGAACTCCTGGTACAACAGTACGGCAATGTCTATTGTGAGGTGGAAGTTACGGCGGCGACGGTTGTGAATCGCCAGGATCGCATCCCTGTTTTGGTAAGCCATGTAGACGGTGTAGCCGTCGAAAGCCTGGCTCATCATCCCCAATAGGCCTGCAGTCCTACAATCCAAGCGATAAGTTCCGTACCATTCAACTGTTGGACGTTGCAAAGGAGGCCTTGGCTCCAAATGAAGATCACGTGGGCTCCTTTCCCGACAGGGAGGTTCATCTCTGAACCCATTGATTGCTTGCATCATTTTTACCACCCGATTGTCCGTGTTTTCCAAACACGTTCCACAACCCGGAAAGATGGTCTGCAATGGAATAAAAAGACGCGTAGTCTGAAGTTTGCACCTCTAGTGTTTCGAGTTGCTATGATACGAATACCAGTGGCTGTTGATCGACATGGAGCACAGCGACTTGCTAGCTCAAGCGCAAAGTGCGACGAGCCCTTTCACTGCTTGGAATGCGGCGCCGCCTGTGTATTGAAAAAAGGTGAGGAGGGAAGGCAGCATTTTGCACATAAGGCTCTGACGGAAGACGCTGCCGTTGTCGGGTGCACAGGCGGAGGCGAAGGAGCACTCCATGCAGCATGCAAGCTATTTATTCAAGAGAATATCGCTGCTTTGGTCTTTGCCAAATCTTGCGTAGATTGTGGAGTGGAGCTCGCACGATGGAGAGGGACGTTCGCCCTCTGCGAGAAAGACATCTTAGCTGGCGATCAGCATTATAAGGTAGATGTGCTGGCGCGGCAGGAGTGCGACTCCACGGAAGCCATCATCGAGGTCTTGCACCCATACAGATGCAGCGGAGAAAAATTGGCACATCTCGCTACCGCCTTTGGAGACAATGTTTTTGAAGTGGGCATCTTCGACTTGGAGGCGATGCCTCAGAATCCTGATGTCGATGACAATATCACACTGCCTTGCGTGAACTGTCCGCGCTGTGCAGCTTGCACTACCTGTTTTGAAGAGCTTCAGGCGAAGCTCGCCGAGCAACGCCGTATAGCGGAGGCAAAGCGCAAAGCGCAAGCTGAATGGCAGAAGCGTGAAGATCTTCGGATAGCCGAAGCACGAGATCGTGCCACGCTTTGCGCTAGTTGTCTCTGACCTCATCTTTGCGCTCGCTCGGAGTCTGCGCCCATAGCGAGCTCTTATTCGAGGCTAGCTCGTCCTTGCGTTCTTGCGGCCTCTGGGCGTGAGCCAGGATCATATTTCTGCGCACATCCCCCCGTCGCCGCGGGGACCTTTGGGCGGTCGAGCTCATAGCTTTTCCGTATATACAAGGGCTATCATCGACAATCACATTTGCTGGTGGCACAACTCCGTCAATGAAACGCATGTGGGTCGTCATTCTCGCGAATGATGCTACAAAGGCGACAATATCCAACAATCGCAATGTCTAATCGGGAGGCAAAGAAACAACGTCACATACACGATATAGAACAGACGTTATTCAATCCGAGTCCGACCCGCCAACTCTTCTTTTAACCTTTTTCATTGCTACTTTCTCTTTTAATCTTTCAATACGGGCTGCATTCTTTTCTTCATATGCTTTAAGCTTTTCGGCTGCGTTTTTATGTTTCTCAGACTTATACTCAGGCGACGTGGGCTTTGACTTCGGCGACGTGGGCTTTGACTTCGGCGACGTGGGCTTTGACTTCG
>Ga0206129_10002977_pt1 | contig 20103 bp, 18 predicted proteins | sample Helgoland_Spring_8_FD_148616 | JGI IMG/M metagenome (GOLD analysis project Ga0206129, IMG submission 148616) | Pelagic subsurface seawater microbial communities from Kabeltonne, Helgoland, North Sea - Helgoland_Spring_Bloom_20160502_2 | ecosystem: Environmental > Aquatic > Marine > Epipelagic ...
GTCCCAGGCTTGATGCGATAGAGTTTGATTCTATCAAGGCGAAGTTTGGAATCTAGCCTTTGATAAAGGCTATTATCGAATGTCAGAGAGGTGAGTCATCGGCGTATCTATGTTTAAAAAGTCGATGGTAGGAGAAAATATTAAAGTTTGGTGGTGTAAAAGTAGTAATTTTTGATTACCACCTCAATCTAAAAAATTTTATAAATTTATTTTAATCGTTTAGATAATGTGCCTCGTACAAGCAAGACACAGGATAGGAATTTATATTGTGGATCAATCTATAGTTAAAACGCTCAATACACTTTGGCATTGCCTGCCTGCCCGTCGTCACTGGCAGTTTAAAGTATTAGTTGTGTTAACGTTATTAAGTGCCGCGTCTGAGGTTGTGAGCCTGGGTGCTGTAATACCGTTCATTGCTGTGATTACTCAGCCAGACAAAGTAATGGAGTACTCTGCGGTGTCTTATCTCGCTGATGTGCTTGGAATAACAACTGGTGCAGAGTTGGTTTTGCCTCTCAGTATCGCGTTTGGGTTAGCGGCGGTGCTTGCTGGTGCATTGCGCTTGAGCTTAGTGTGGTGCACGATTCAGGTCGGTAATGGTTGTGGTGCTGACTTAAATGTGGATATATATCGGCGAACGCTATTCCAACCCTATGCTGCGCATATCTCTCGCAGCAGCAGTGAGATCATAAGCAGTATCACCCAAAAGGTTGCTGCGGTTACTGCTGTGTTAACTTCGGTGATGGTGTTTATTACATCGCTATTTTTATTTTTTGCTATTGTGATTACCTTGATTGCTGTTGATCCAATTACTGCATTTGCGTCTGCTACGAGCTTTGGTATTGCTTACGTCGCGGTCGGTTGGGTTACTAATAGTCGGCTGGGAGTCAATAGCGAGATAATAGCTCAAGAACAAAATCAAGTCGTTAAAGCTCTGCAAGAAGGTCTGGGTTCCATTCGCGATGTATTGTTAGATGGGTCCCAAAAGGTTTATATTGATTCTTACAGTGAATCTGTGCACAAATTGAAGCGCGGGTATTGTCAGAATGCTTTTATAAATCAATTTCCTCGCTACGCGATGGAATCTTTGGGGTTACTTCTGATTGCGGCATTTGTGGTTTTTTTAAGCAGAGGTGAAGATGGCATCACGAGCTCCTTAACCGTACTCGCTGTTCTTGCCCTTGGTGCACAGCGACTCTTGCCAATAGCACAGCAAATTTATGGGAATTGGTCTGTGTTTATTGGTAATAAAGCTGCGTTACGTGATGTTTTAGTCTTGCTAGAACAGCCTTTGCCATCTGAGTATGGAGTGGATTCTTTAGGTGCAATGGGTGTAAAGGCCTCTATTTCTTTTAACAATGTAAGTTTTCGATATGGTAAAAATGAGCCCTTAGTTCTTGACGGTATTGATTTTATCATCCCAAAAGGTTCTCGGGTCGGTATTATTGGAAGCACAGGCGGTGGGAAGAGTACCTTGCTAGATTTATTAATGGGTTTGCTCAGCCCTACGGATGGATCTATATCAATTGATGGAGCACAAATTGACTCGGGAATTAATCTATCATCTTGGCAGCGCTCGCTCGCGCATGTTCCGCAAAGTATTTACTTAGCAGACACTTCAATTTCTGAGAATATCGCCTTCGGAATTCCGCCTGATAAAATTGACTATGACCGTGTCCGTGAAGCTGCTGAGCAAGCACAGATTGCAGGCTTTATTGAAAGTGGACCCGAGGGATATCAAGTAAATGTTGGTGAGAGGGGCGTGCGTTTGAGCGGTGGCCAGCGCCAACGTATTGGTATTGCTCGCGCCCTTTATAAAAAGGCTCGTGTAATTATTTTTGATGAAGCTACAAGTGCCCTTGATGATAAAACTGAGCTTGCAGTAATGCAAACTATAGATAGTTTGAGTAAAGACATCACAATGCTCATTGTTGCTCATAGGATTACTACATTAAGAAATTGTGACTTCATTATCAAACTTGATGGTGGGAGAGTTATTGGGCCGTATGACTACAATAAGATTATTGAGCTTGAACAGGAAGCCTCTTGATGAATTCATTAAAAGATTTTTTAATGCCACTTGTGCGACCGATTTTGCTAATCTTTTGGCGTCTACATAGGCCGTTAGTTGCAAAAAATAGTCAATTAAAAAACAGTCACATAGGTGAGACCTGTTTTATTTTTGCTAATGGAGCGTCTCTGAAGTATTACGATATTTCAAAGCTTCCTAAGAACCCAGGAATCGTCTGCGGGTATTCGCTTATAGACAAAAGAACTGATTCGCTAAATATTAAATACTATGTCACAACGGATTCGTATTGCCTTTACTCATACGTATATAATACCTACCCCCATGTCAGGAAATTTCAACGTAGTAAAGTTAGGCCACTTTTTTCATATATTTTTAAAAAAAACAAACACATCACAACTTTCGTGAATATTACAAGCTTTTATTCCACCCTGTGTCGTCGTGAAAATGTTAGTTACTATCACCATTTTGGAGACAAAAATAGCTTCAATCATGATCTCGCAGGTAGTTTCTCCAACTGTCGTGGAGCACTTGACACGATGCTTGGTATAGCAAAATATCTAGGATTTTCAAGGGCCGTTCTCATGGGTTGTGATTATCTTGGCACCCCGCCTGTAATGGGCCATATGTACGCTGACAGTGAGCCATTTTTTGAGCCTTATGATAATCATCTTGGCGAATATCGAGAAAGGATTAAGTTAGCGGCTAAAGGAATTGATGTAACGGTTATTCTACCAGAGGGGGTAACGTCTCCTGACTTTGAGTTTGATTCTTACGAAAATTACTTCAAACTTAAGAAGGAATATAGGGAAAATAAAGACTTTATTGATGATAGGCATTTAGAAATGCTTCGTGATGCCGCGAGATCAATCCAAACACAGATGTAAATTACAGGCTAAAATATATGTACGTTGATAAATCTATTTTGATAGTAAATGATGAGGAAACAGAGATATGATTCCTTATGGTCGCCAATCAATATCCGAGGATGATATACAGGCAGTTGTAGATGTCCTTAGATCAGAGTTGCTGACTCAAGGGCCTGTTGTAACTGCCTTTGAACAGGCTATCTGCGAGTATACTGGGGTAAATTATGGGGTGGCTGTTAACAGTGCAACGTCAGCACTTCATATTGCCTGCCTTGCGCTAGGACTGGGCAAAGGGGACTGGCTTTGGACTACACCCAATACTTTTGTCGCTTCGGCGAATTGCGCTCTCTACTGTGATGCGAGCGTTGACTTTGTTGATATAGATCCAATGACCTGGACTATGAGTGCATCTGCATTGGAAGAAAAGCTTATCGAGGCAAAGAAAAAAAATTGTATTCCTAAAGTGGTCATTCCTGTCCACTTGTGTGGATTACCTTGTGATATGTTGGCGATTCACAAGCTATCAAAAGAGTATGGATTCTATATTATTGAGGATGCGTCTCATGCCATTGGCGGGCATTATTTGGGCAAAGCAATTGGTAGCTGCAACTATTCTGATATTACTGTTTTTAGTTTTCACCCAGTGAAATTAATTACATCGGGGGAGGGGGGCATGGCAGTAACTAATGATAAAGGGCTGTCAATAAAAATGGGTCTTTTACGCAGCCATGGTATTACCCGCGATCCTGATCTTATGTCTTTTAAGCCTGATGGCCCTTGGTATTATGAGCAGGTGGCCCTTGGTTTTAATTATCGGTTAACTGATATACATGCGGCGCTTGGACTTAGTCAATTGCAGCGACTAGATGCCTTCGTTCAGAGGCGCCATCAGATTGCTAACCGGTATGATTCGCTTTTGGCGGATCTACCTGTAACATGTCAGAGACATCCGGAAGGGTATTTCTCTGCAATGCATCTTTATGTGATTAGGCTGAAAACAGAACAGTTAGATAAAAGTCATTTACAAATATTTGAGGAACTTCGTTCCGATATTTTGGTTAACCTTCACTATATACCTGTCCATTTCCAACCTTGGTATAGGAAGATGGGATTTAAAGAAGGCGACTTTCCAGAGTCTGAGGCCTATTACAATCAGGCGATTTCTATTCCATGTTACCCTGACTTAACAAATGATCAAGTGGATCTGGTTTCTGGAAAACTTCGTAGAATAATTGCATGAGAACATAACATATTCCTCACCGCGAGACAGTTGGTTGGTTATGGTTTAAAGCAATGTCGAACTCTTATTGTAAATCACATAACTCCTAAGTCATGCGGTGGATGGGGACTGGAACTATTAGCTCGCTGCTTAGTTGATAAAGACACCAACCTACAAGTCTATTTACTCCCCTAGGATATGAGAAAAATGTCGTTTCATTTTGATTCAAAAAAGGACTTGTATAAAGCTGTTACTTAGAGTTATCTGCTCTGTGTGTAGAGTGTGTCAAATGTGCTTATGTTAAAACTGTTTTGCACATGCACTTAAGCTGAGATAGCGCTCTCATAAAGATAGTTCGGTGATTGGCGGCTATTTTTCACGCGACGATCTTCGCCTGAGTTAGAGCCTCATTGCATGCTATTTGGAGTTTGACAGATGAGTTTAGTTTTCGAATTTTTTTAATTCTTCAGAGATATTTAGCCGCCGCATTAGCGCTAGTTTTATTTCATTACGTCCCAGTCCAGATAAACAATGCATTATTATTATTATGTGGAGCCAAAATTAAAAGGATCCTGAAATGACAATATGTGTGATACCGGCAAGGGGAGGCTCTAAGCGGATACCTAGAAAGAACATAAAGCTGTTCTGTGGTAAGCCGATGATACAGTGGTCAATTGAAGCTGCAAAGAAAGCGAATATATTCGATAGCATCATCGTGTCCACCGATGATGATAGAATTAGGGAGATTGCCGAAAGTCTAGGTGCGTTGGTTCCATTTAAACGCCCGCAAGAGTTATCAGACGATCAAGCCAATACAACTGATGTAATTGTTCATGCTGGTAGCTGGGCGAAGAACTCCGGTTTAAATGCTGAGATTATTTGTTGTTTATATGCTACAGCACCATTTGTGCAAACAGTGGACTTAGTAAAAGCCCATAGTATTGTCATGTCTGGAGATTGGCAGTTTGTCTTTTCAGCGGGGGAGTATTCGTCGCCTATCCTGCGCTCGTTTAAGCAAAACCAAAATGGTGGTGTAGAGATGTTTTTCCCCGAGTATTTTAAGGCTCGGTCGCAAGACTTACCGGTAGCACTTTTTGATGCAGGCATGTTTTATATAGGAACTGCAAATGCGTGGAATAGCCGCCTCAAAATCTTTGATAAGTATTCGTTCCCTTTAAAAATACCTTCTTGGAGGGTTCAAGACATTGATACACCCGATGATTGGGAGCGAGCAGAGCGCATGGCGCAATTTTTATTGGATGATTAAGCAGATATGCGAACGCTTAACTTTGTTTTTCGGGTAGATTCAGGCCTAAATATTGGAACTGGGCACCTTGTTCGTTGTATTTCGCTGGCAAAATTGCTAGTCAAAAATGACCTTCATAATTGTATCTTTGTATGTCGGCCTCATTTAGGCAATGTGTCCGCGATGATTTTAGAGAATAAATTTACTCTACTTATGCTCCCGACCCCTTCCAATACTGTGACGCAAACGGACTGCAAATCATGGCTAGGAACATCACAAAGCGATGATGCAGCCCAGACAAATTCGTTGTTAGCTCATTATAAAATTAAAAACATCGATCTTCTGATTATTGACCATTATGCAATTGATTATGAATGGCAAAGTGCTTTCTCCGGTCAAACTTCAAAAGTGTTGGTCATTGATGATTTAGCTGATAGATGCCACGAGTGCGATTTTCTCTTAGATCAAAATCTTGCCTCTAACTATAAGATACGCTACAAAAACCTTGTGCCTGAGCGATGTGAAGAATTCTTGGGTGTTTCTTACTGTATTTTAAAAGAAGATTTTTTTGAGGTGCGTAAGACTATTAAACCTCGGTACTTAATAGACAATTTGCTGATTTTCTTTGGAGGGGTTGATAAGGATAACTGTACGACAAAAGTGCTTTGGTCTTTAAAAGATCAAATAAAAAATTTTAGTCGTGTAGATGTTGTCGTTGGGGCCGCTAATCCAAATAAACATGAAGTGGAACAGATATGCTTAAAGTATCACAACTGTGTGTTTCACGAACAAATATCTAATATGGCTGAACTAATCGCGCGAGCAGATTTTTCTATTGGGGCATGCGGTGCGACTACGGGAGAACGAATTTTTTTAGGTTTGCCATCTATCATCTTTTCTGTAGCTGATAATCAGGTGGAGGTATCCCATTATTTACATGAGGCCAAATATGTTTATTATCTTGGAGATCACTCTTTGATAAGTGGAAAAAGCATTAATAATGCTATTAAGAGTTATTTGGGCACAGCACGTGAAAGAAAAATAATTTCTGCTAAATTGTTAGAGATAAGCTCAAGTAATATAGATGACTTTATTGGTAGACTAAGTTTAAGTGAGGGTAAGTGATGATTGAAAGTAGACTAATAAAGCTTTCAGAAAAGCATCTTTCGCTCGTTTATCAATGGCGTAATCGAGCAGAAGTACGAGAAAATATGTACACCAATCATAAAATCACCCTAGATGAACACCATGACTGGTTCAAGGGTATTTCTAAGGATGTGACTAAAGAGTATTTTATTTTTGAATTGGATGGTGAGCTTTGTGGCGTAATCGGCTTTGTGGATATTGACATGAAGGCTAGATCATCGAGCTGGGCATTTTACTCTGGAGACACCACCCGAAGAGGTCTTGGTTCGTTGATGGAAATTAGTGCCTTAAATTATGCTTTTGATATACTAAAAGTCCAGAAGTTATATTGTGAAGTCCTTGAATTTAATGAATCCGTGATTAAATTCCACCGAAAACATGGCTTCAAAGTAGAAGGAATTTTCAAAAAACAGTATCTTCGCGACCATAAATACTGGGATATATATAGGCTGGCTATTTTTGAAAAAGAATGGGCAAAGTGCAAAGATGAGGTGATTTCTAGGTCTAAGGGTTCCTTCATGCCAGGTAAGTTCTTCACTCACACCTTCGAGATCACAAATGATCAAACTGCTTCTTTTGCTCAAACTACTGGAGACAACAACAAAATTCATTTCGACGATGAATTCGCCCAAAACAATGGCTTTGATGGAAAAATAGTTCATGGTTTTCTCGCGAGTTCAGTTTTTTCAAAAATTTTTGGGACACTTTTTCCAGGTGAAGGAACGATATATTTAGGCCAGTCTCTTAATTTTTTAAAACCTGTCTATCCACATGTCCAGTTAGAGGCAAGACTTAAAGTTGTGTCTAAGGTGGGCAGGCGTATCTTGGTTGAAACGACTATCATCGATATTGAATCTGATGAGATTTTAGTTAATGGCGAGGCTACTTTGCTGCTGCCAATCACTAACTCTTCACTATAGGGTAGGTCTAAAGTATATGAAAAATTCCGTTACCATAGCAGGTCGAAACATTGGACCCGATTTCCCCCCTTACATAATTGCTGAGCTATCGGCAAATCACAACGGGGATATTAATCGCGCTTTTAAAATTATGGAAGAAGCTAAAAAGGCTGGCGCCGATGCTATCAAGTTACAAACGTATACGCACGATACAATAACTATTGAGTGCGATACTGAAGAATTTCGAATCGAAGGCGGGTTGTGGGGTGGTCAAACATTATATGAATTATACAAAGATGCGCATATGCCATGGGAGTGGCATGCACCCCTTTTTGAGAAAGCAAGGGAGCTGGGTATAACCATTTTTAGCTCCCCTTTTGATTATACGGCCGTCGATCTACTGGAAGGTTTAAATACCCCAGCCTATAAAATCGCATCATTTGAAATTGTTGATTTGCCGCTAATAAAGCGTGTAGCGCAAACGGGAAAGCCAATGATAATCTCAACGGGCATGGCGAATGTGACCGAAATAGAGGAAGCAATAGAAGTTGCGACAGATAACGGTTGTAAAGAGTTAATAGTGCTACATTGTGTGAGTGGTTACCCTGCTCCAGCGGATCAATATAACTTAAAGACTGTTGCAGATATATCTGAACGATTTAATGTTTTGGTAGGTCTGTCTGATCACACCATTGATAATGCTACGGCTATTGCCTCAGTTGCTTTGGGGGCCTGCGTTATCGAAAAACATGTCACTTTGGATAGAAACGGTGGGGGAGCTGATGATAGCTTTTCTCTAGAACCAGCTGAGTTACAGCGACTTTGTGAGGACACAAAAACCGCTTGGCAAGCATTAGGTCTGGTAAATTACTCTTTAACCGCAGGGGAAAAACAAAATGTAAAGTTCAGGCGTTCGCTTTACGTGATTTCTGATATTGCGAAAGGAGAGTTATTTACTGAGTCTAATATTAGAAGCATCAGGCCGGGGTATGGTTTGCAGCCGAAGTACTATGACTATTGTTTAGATAAAAAAGCTAAGCGAAATATTTCTCGTGGAACAGCTCTGACCCTTGATCTAGTTGAGGGATAGAGACTTGAACTATTGTAAAAATTGCTTATCTACAGATTTGCGACCGCAAGCTATATTTGAAGATGGATTTTGCCTTCCTTGTCAATTCATAGCTACGAAGGAGAAGGTCAGCCCACAAGTTAAGTTCAAAATTTTACAAGAAAAATTCAAAGCTAGTCGGAAAAGGCAAAAAAATAAGGGTGCATATGACTGTATTGTAGGAGTTAGTGGAGGCAAAGATAGTACTCGTCAGGCTCACTGGGTGAGAGATAGGCTTGGCCTGAGGCCATTAATAGTTTGCTGTGGGTACACGCCGAAACAAATGTCAAAAGTAGGGGCAAAAAATCTATCAAATTTAATGAGCATGGGGTTTGACGTTATTATAGCTACGCCTGCACCAGAGACTGCCGCAGTGCTCGCCTTGAAATCGTTTAAACAATTTGGCAATGTCTGTAAATCTACTGAAATGTCACTATTCTCAACGGTCCCCAGATTGGCTATTGAACTCGGCGTTAACACGCTATTTTGGGGCGAAAACCCCGCCCTTGCAGTTGGCGATAATGCGGTTGAAGGCCAGGACGAGTTTGATGGGAATAGTATGAGGAAGATGAATACTATTAACTCAGGAGGTAGAATTTGGATAGATACAGCTGTCCACTCTCCATACTTAGCTGAACACTATATCTATCCCGATGAGGATCGGTTTAATAAAGGGAATGTTAATATTTTTTTTCTAGGGGCGGTTTGGGACGACTGGTCTCAAGAAGATAATTCAACCTACGCATCACTGCAGGGTTTAACACTAAGACCTGGTGAAGAGGCCAATACGGGCGACCTTACTAATGCCTCGATGTTGGATGAGGAGTTCACCAACATTAACATGATGCTTAAGTATTTCAAGTTTGGTTTTGGTCGCGCGACCGACTTTGTCGACGAAAAAATTCGCAGTGGACAGATGAGTCGCAATGATGCTATTGCAATAGTAAAAAAATATGATGGAGTCTGTTCTGACGAAATTATCTCGAGATTTTGTGCCTATGTAGGAATATCTCGGCAAGAGTTTTGGGATATTACTAATAATTGGGTTAACAAAAGCCTTTTTACGATTAAAGAATCTAGCCGACCAACCCCTAAATTCGAAGTTGGTGTAAATTATGAAGGTTGATATTATCGATTTGGGGAGTGGAAATATACGGTCCATAAAGAACTGGGTCGAAAAAAGTAATATTTTCGCGAAATCCGTAAGGCATGTCAGTGAATTAGAGGCTGATGTGCTTATATTACCGGGGGTCGGAGCGGCCGGTTCATACATGGAACGACTCAAACAAAATTCCTTTGATACCGCAATTATCGATCATGTTCAAAATGGTGGGAGACTAATAGGTATCTGTCTTGGATTCCAAATTATGTCTTCTTTTTCCCAAGAAGATGGTGGCGTGGAGGGGTTGTCTCTTATAGACGCTGAGGTCACAAAACTTTCGGATAATGATTCACATAACGGATGGGAATTATTATCTTTTAGAAAAGACAAGATGAATAATCAATCGTTTAATGCTTCAGGAAATCTGAGTCGGAAGACTGTCCTAAGTGGGAGAGTGTTTTACAATCATGAGTATGGCGTTATCAATAGGGACGTTGAGGCTTTTACGCTTCCTGTTAGTCCGCGCTTTAAGGAATACACCGGTCTATTTGTGAAAAACAAAATAATTGGAATTCAGTTTCATCCTGAAAAAAGTCAACTTACGGGCATAGAGTTAATCTCTATGATTCTTTAGGGAAAATATGAGGATTGGTTCAATATTGTTATTGGATAACCAACGGTGTGTTCAATCTTACCATTGGAAAAATTTCAGGCCTCTTGGTTCTTTGCAGCTTGCTATGGACTCTTTGGAGGAATTTGAATGCGATGAGGTGGCGATTATACGCCCCGTACGTAATAAAGACTCTTTTGAATTATTTGCAAAGGATCTAGATGTTATAAGGGCGCTAAAGACAATGACGCCAATTAGCTTTGGTGGCGGGATAAGGACTTTGCAGCATTTAGAGTTACTTAAAGATTTACCGATCGAACGACTCATGTTTTCATCCTCTTTTATTACAAAAGATGAATTGCTTATAGCGAAAGCTAGTTGCCTCTTCGGGCATCAGGCGGTTCAATGTGTTCTTCCAGTTAAACTTATAGGTGAAATAGTTTGTGTCTATGACTGTAAGCTGGCTCAGTTTTGCCCACTTGAGGCTATAGACTTGGGATTCGTAGATCAGTTTGCGAATGAAGTCGTGATCTACGATGTTGATAATGACGGAGCTGTGAATAGCTTTAACGAATCTTTTCTCGATGGCCATCCGTTCCTAAGAAACAAAATAGTTGTAACTGGCGGGATAGGGGAATGTACGATAGATTGGGCAAGGCGACAAGGGGTGGCATCGGTCTTGATTGATAATAAAGCCTTACACCAAGAATGTTCTATTAAGAGCTACAAGCATGTTTAGTATATGTCCGAAATGCCTATATGATACTTCACATCCTTTTGGATTAAGCATTAATGCGAAAGAATGCTCTGGGTGTATGACTCATAGAGAAAAAGATTCCCTTGACTGGGATGCGAGGCGTTTTCAGATTGAAGCAGAGCTAAAAAAGCATAAATCGTTTAAGCGAAAATATGATTGTGTCGTTCCGGTTGTAGGCGACGCTGAGGATTTCTATACTCTAGCCAAAGTAATTGAGCTAGGGCTCGCTCCTCTTGTAGTTGGTGTTAATGATTACTTCAAAAATAATATTGGTTGGCATAACATCCATCAACTTATTACTTATTTTGACGTTGATTCGTTTATCTTCAATCCGGATGTGAGAGTGTATAAAGATCTGGTTAAAACATCATTGAGAAAATTTGATCATATTTTACTGCCATTCCTCCAACTGCACACTTCTTTTCCCGTTCATGTTGCTTTCGAAAGAAAAATACCTTTAATCATTTGGGGGCAAAGTCAGGCCGTAGAGCAGGTGGGTAAATTTTCCCATATCGACGCTGTTCAAATGAGTCGCTGGAATCGGAAACAACATGATTTATTTGAGACTGAGATTGATGAGTTGATTGGAAATGGCGCACAGGTCAATCCTCGTCACCTCAATTACTACCAGTATCCTTCTGTCTCTCAACTAAAGCGTCGCGGTGTTACAGGGCTTTATCTCAGCAATTATTTCCGATGGGATCCATTGGCCCAGAATGAAAGTGTTCTAGCTTTTGGTTTTAAGCCAGAGAAAAACCCTTATTCTTTTGACGTTTATGAACGAGCAGGGAGTTCTGTATACTATAAGCTACATGATTTACTGAAATTCAAGAGGATGGGTTACAGAAAAATTAGAGATCATTTGGTACGCGAAATAAGGCATGGGCGTTTGGATAGAGATTCGGCAGTTGCGCTTGAGCAAACATACTCAGAAACTCCAGTAAATATTAAGCCATTTTTCGATTGGCTTGGAACTACTAAAAGCGGATATGACTGGTTTAAAATGCATAGACTAGCGGGATTACATCATTTAATTACGGAAGATGATGTACTGCCAAAATGCATCAGTCTGCCTAGTTCAATTAACGGCCTACTCCACGACTCTGAGTCGTCATCAGAAGAGTTTTTATTTTTCGACAAAGGGATTGACATTTAGATTCTCTAGAGCACTCTGCGCGCAGAATGTTTGGCGCTAGACGGTTTCTTTTTTTGGCACCGTCAAACTCCAAAGCGCAAAAATTGAATTAATTTTTACACTATTGTTTAGAAACAAAAACGATATTACGCTAAATGGTTTGGTAATCCCCCCACAAATTAACTGAGGTTTTAAGTAGAATATTCTCGTAACCGATACGCAGGAGATTCTGCATGATGAAATCAAGATACTCAGACAGTCAAATCATAGCCATCATTAAGCAGGCCGAAGCTGGCACGCCAGTGGCAGAGCTCTGCCGGGAGCACGGCATGAGCTCCGCGAGCTTCTATAAATGGCGCAGTAAATACGGCGGTATGGACGCCCCGATGATGACGCGACTCAAGGAGCTGGAGGACGAAAACAGGCGACTAAAGAAGATGTATGCCGATGAGCGGCTCAAGGCTGAGATCATTCAGGAGGCTATGGCAAAAAAGTGGTAAAGCCATCTCAGCGTCGACAGATGGCTAAGGTGGCGACAGAGAAGTACAAAGTCAGCGTAAAACTGGTGTGTCTAGCGTTCCAGATTAGCCAAACGTGCCACCGATATCAGCCAAAGCTGAGTCAGGAAAATGTTCTCATCGCAGACTGGTTGATTCGAATTACCCACAATCAACGCAACTGGGGATTTGGCCTGTGCTATCTCTATCTGCGCAATGTGAAGGGCTTTGGGTGGAACCACAAGCGCGTTTATCGTATTTACCGCGAGCTGGAGCTCAATCTTCGCATAAAGCCAAAGAAGCGCTTAGTGCGGCACAAGCCAGAACCTCTATCGGTACCAGCCGCCATCAATGATTGTTGGTCAATGGATTTCATGCATGACCAGCTGTCGGATGGCAGACGTTATCGCTTGTTCAACGTTATTGATGATTTCAATCGTGAAGGGCTCGCCATTGAAGTTGACTTCTCATTGCCCGCCATCCGCGTTAAGCGCGCTTTGGATCAGGTCATTGAGTGAAGGGGTAAGCCGCGGCAGATTCGTTGTGATAATGGGCCAGAATACATTAGTGAGTTGCTGGCGGGTTGGGCAGAAGATCGGGGTATCGATTTACTGTTCATCCAACCTGGGAACCCTCAACAAAACGCGTATGTCGAGCGGTACAATCGCACAGTCAGATACGATTGGTTAAGCCATTATCTCTTCGCGCAAATTGAAGAGGTTCAAGACTATGCGACCCGTTGGCTCTGGACTTACAATAATGAAAGACCGAATATGGCACTTGGCGGTATAACACCAAAACAGAAGTTGGCGTTAGCTGCATAACTCTCTACTTTTAACTTCGGTTATTAATGGGGGGATTACCGTTTATCTTGGCGGTATATTTATATGGAGGAAAGAGAGGTTTTGCGATACCTATATAAGTGAGTCTTTTAACAAAACTGAAATTTAAAGGTAAGGAATAATATAATGGAAAAACTATCCGAATCAGCGATCAGGCCACCGGAGTTTATGGAAATTCAAAAGATGTATGTCCGCGTGGATCTTGGAAGGATGTTGTCCAGATACGAAGAATTTGTTTCCGTGCCATGCCCCGCGTGCGGAAAGGGTGACGCTACTGCAAAGTTTCAACATAATGGGGTTTATTATGTTGAATGTGAAAATTGTGCAACTTTTTACGTTAATCCACGACCGACATCTGATATTTTAGGTTGGTTCTATCAAAACTCACCTAATTATGCATATTGGAATGATGTTATCTTCCCAGCCTCAGAAGAGATACGTAAAGAGAGGATATTTGTGCCGCGTGTAGATCGCTTGCTTGAGTTGTGTAGTAAACATCAGGTGGAAACCAATTCACTACTTGAGATTGGTTCTGGATATGGTACGTTCTGTTCAGAGGTGAAAGCGCGCAATATCTTTGATCGAGTCGTTGCCGTTGAGCCAAGTGCGAGTCTGGCAGAGACATGCAGAGAAAAAGGTATTGAAGTAATAGAGAAGCCTGTTGAGAAAATTCAGCTTGGCAGTGAAGACTTATTTGACGTGATTGCTACTTTTGAAGTGATTGAGCATTTGTTTGCGCCGGCTGAATTTGTCGAAGCGGCTGTTAGCCTGCTGAAACCAGGTGGCCTTCTCATGCTAACGTGCCCGAATGGAAAAGGTTTTGATGTGGAGACTTTGGGTGCGCTAAGTGACACCGTTGATCATGAGCATTTGAACTATTTTAATCAAAAATCAATTGGCATCTTACTCGAAAGCAGAGGTCTAGAAGTTTTAGAAAGCTTTACGCCAGGTGTCCTGGATGCTGACTTGGTAAGGAATAAAATCCTATCTGGTGAGTTTGACGCTTCAAACCAGCCTTTTCTTACAAAGGTTCTGGTTGATGAGTGGGATCGTTTAGGTGGGCCTTTTCAGCACTTCCTAGTGGAACAGGGTCTGTCATCAAATATGTGGGTTGTTGCCAGAAAGGTATGATTTTTCAAAGGCGTCTTATGAGGGTTAAATGATGGGTCAATTGTTTTCTGATTTAGGGCGTATAAAGGTCTTTAATCCTAGTCATGAATAAACAATACTTTTTGGCAACAACTGCGTTAGAAGAGTTTTGGGATCTGGATAAGCCAATAATATTTTTGGGTAAATGGTGCTTGCGCTTCGATCGCCGGCAGCATTGGGACTTGCTCAGTGGACATCAGCTTGATAGCTACATTCAAGGATCCTCTGGTAGCTATGCTGCGTATCGTGATTTTGATGAAACATATGAGAGAATTTTACCCCATGTTGCTAAAGCTCTAAATATTGTGCATGGGACGAATCATAGTCTTCGTTATTGGAGGATATGTGTTGGCCCATGGCTACAATTGTATATAACTGCCATCATGGATCGGTATCGGCATATAACAAACGCTTTAGAAAGTTATCCTAACGTCACCACGGTCACACTCTCTGAAGAGGATTTTGTCGTACCTCAGGATACTAATGAGTTTGCACTGTTGATTTCGGGAGATATGTATAATCTTCAAATATTCTCAAAAATCTTTTTGTTTCTTGGCAAAAATTTTCCGAATAAGAGTGTATTGCAAAAACAAACTGGTACCCATTTAACTCCACTGCATCTATCTTGGAGGCAGAAGGTATTTACTTTAGGCACGAATGCTTTTCGTTTTGTTGTAAATAAGCTGGTTTCGGAACCTCTGGTTTTCAATAATATCTATCTTCCTAAGACTGAAGAGTTAAGATTGACACTGTCGCTTTTTTTTAAAGTATTTACTACTTCAGGTATGCGGCCAGAAGGTACATTCTTACATTTGGATGATGTTAAGCGAGAAGAATTAAAGAAAGTTTCCTTTGGTGAGGATGATCTTTCTAGATGTTTATCATCTCTTTTATTTTATGATTTGCCTAAATGTTTTGTTGAGGGGTATAGTTCAATGATTGAACTCGCTAACAAAAAGTATCCCAGTTCTCCGAAGCTTATTTTGAGTGCAAATGCTTGGTGGTTTGATGAGGTTTTTAAATTCTGGGCCGCAGATTGTGCTGAGAAAGGAATTCCATTGTTAGGCATGCCGCATGGGGGAGATATCTCATTGAGAAGTGATCCGCCGAGTTCCAAGCATGAAAAAGCTATTGTTAATTACTATTATTCATGGGACTCTTGTGCTGAGGAGGTCAAGGGTAGGTATGCGAAAATAATTCAAATGCCTGCCACTAAGTTAATCAACAAAAAAAGGATCAATGCCTCTAATAAGAAAACAGGCATTCTCTGGGTTACAACCAGTGCGCCAAGGTATGGATCATTCGAGTTTCCATTTGGGGCAGCTGAGCTCTTTGAGGATTATTTATGCTGGCATCAGAGATTTATTTCCCATCTTTCACAAAACGCGTCAAACGCTATTGTTCTTCGTCCACATCCCGTAGATTATGGATGGAATGTGGTCTCGAGGATTGAGGAAAGTTTCCCTAGCGTCAGATTAGACTCTCCCGAAATCTCATTCGAAGATAGTATAAATAGTCATCGACTTTATGTTTGTGATCATCTTTCTACTACCTATGCAGAGGCGTTAGCAGCAAATAAGCCAACGATATTGTTTTGGTCACAAAAGAATAATAAGTTGACACCTCATGGTAAGAAAGGTGTCCAGCTATTAAGTGACGCTGGAATATTTTTTAATACCCCTGAGGCTGCTGCGGTAGCAGTCAGCACTGTCTATGACGACGTTGAATCATGGTGGAATGAGCCTAAAAGACAGAATGCAATTAGGCGTTTCATGGAGGCATACTGTCAAGTCTCTCCAAACGCAGTTAACCTTTGGACTAGGGAGCTTCAAGAGATAGCTCTAGACAAAAGGTCTAAGACTTTAAGCTAGCTCAGTAGTGATAATGAGTTCTAACTTTAAAATCAATACTAATGGTTGATCATTCGTGAAAATTTGTTTTTATACTGAAAGTTACTATAAAGGAGGGCTGGATACTTTTTTAATTAATCTTTTTAATGCGTGGCCCGACGAAAAAGATGAGTTAACACTGGTGTGCAATGAATCACATGCAGGACTTGTGACTATTGACGAAAAAACCATTCGGCCCATCAAAATCGACAGGTACCGAAGATTATTTACGGGCCTTTTTGCCCAGGGGCAGAGTGCTTTTAAATGGAGTGGCTCCCTCCCAGCTCAAAAATTCTTCGGATTAGCTTTTAAATTACTGCAGTACCCGATTCTTTTCCCCTGGTATGTGGTGACTCTTACGATCTTTTTTTTGCGGACCGACTATGATCGGTTGATGGTCGTGAATGGCGGCTACCCAGCTAGTCTGCTGTGTCGGAGTGCTGTTATCGCATGGTGGCTTGCGGGTAAGCGGCCACTTGCCGTGATGAATTTCCATAATTCAACAACAAGTCCATCGTGGTATTACAGGTTTGTTGAAAACACTATCGATCGTTTAGTTATTCGATCCGTGAATCAAGTTGTCAGCGTTTCTCAAAACTGTCTCAGCTCACTCAATAGTAGAAGTGCTTTCTTAGGCTGCACCAAGTTGTCTTATATTTATAACGGTATTACAGACCCTAAGCGGCTAGTGAACATCGACTCGAACACTTTCAAAAATAAGTCGCTACTTAAGCCGTATTGCTTGATGCTTGCGACCTATGAACCCAGAAAGGGACACGCTTATCTTTTGCAGGCATTTCAATCAGTCACTTGGGATTTTCCTGATGTGCAGTTACGGCTTTATGGACATGGACTGGCTAATGATAAAAAGAGGGTGTCTGATGAGATTATACGACTTGAGCTTGAGAAAAATGTGGAGTTAGGCGGTTTTACGCCGCAGACAGATTCATTACTTGCTGGTGCCAGTGTATTAGTGGTCCCGTCTCAAGCTTATGAGTCTTTTGGGCTGACAATTATTGAGGCTATGGCGTTTGGAGTGCCTGTGGTTACAACTGATGTCGGAGGTATGCCAGAAGTGTTAGGGGATAGCGAGGCAGGTTATGTTTGTTCAAAAGATAATCCCTTGGAATTTGCTAATGCAATTAAAAAAATTCTTGGCGATCCGACGCTTGCTTTTGAATTGGGCCGAAATGGACGCCTAGCTTTTGAACGTAGATTTATGGCGCCAGTTATGGCGCAGCAATATGCTCAATTAATAAAAAGAAATGTGTAACGAATAAGGAACGCCAGAACATGGGGTTTTGAATATCACGCGAATGAGGCCTTAACCGGGGTCTTAAATATTGGAATTTACCTACTATGAAAGACCTATTTAGTCGTATTAAACCTATTGTGCGGGACCTCATACGTCGCATGGGCTACAGAGTAATTAAGATTGGCCCATATTCGATATTTGATTTTGAGAGTTTTTTGTATCGACATCTTGAGGTACACAAGACATTTTCCTTCCTTCAGATAGGCGCAAATGATGGTGTTATGAACGATCCTATTTATCAGTTCAACATGGATAATAAGTCAGTGGTTAGCGGCTTTGTACTTGAGCCTTTGCCTGATATTTATGAAAAGTTAGTGAAAAACTATCAACCTTGCCCGAATGTGAAAGCATTCAATTTGGCAATTCATGACACCGAAGCTGAGATGGTACTGCATAGAGTTAAGCCATCGCTCGCAGATAAGGTGCCAGAATTCGCTAGAGGTGTTGCTTCGTTCGATGCTACACACTGGGAGAAAACTACGATTGTACCCAATGCTGACTATATGGAGCAGGTCAAGGTCAAATGCATATCATTCGCCGATTTCATCAAATCAAATGGTGTTGACAGCCTGGATTTATTGTTGATTGACACGGAGGGCTATGATTATCAAATATTGATGTCGATTGATTTTACGTTTATTAAACCTAAAATGATTCGGTTTGAGCACGGAGTGAGGGATAAGGTGATGTCACTTGAGAACTTTACTGCGGTTTGCTCCCATTTAAATTCATTTGGGTATCAAATAATCGCTGAAAGTTATGACGCAACTGCATATTTGTTGGACCCATCTGACTTGGTATTTTAGGTATAAATATGAATAAAAATGACTTGTCTTTATTAGGTAAAAATTTTGACGGACAAACTGTTCTTATTACGGGACATACTGGCTTTAAAGGCTCTTGGCTAACTGCATGGCTAAAGCAGTTGGGTGCTAAGGTGGTTGGTATTGCACTTGATCCTCCCACAGAGCCGTCACATTTTGGTGCTGCGCAGATGGCCGATGAAATGACTGATTTGCGTATTGATGTTTGTAATCAGGTAGCTTTGGAAGAAGCTGTAATTTCAGCGCAACCTGACTTTGTTTTTCACCTCGCTGCGCAGCCGTTAGTGCGACGTTCTTATGATAATCCAATGGAAACCTGGCAGACTAATGTGCTGGGTACACTCCATGTGCTCGAAGCTTTACGTAAATTGGATAAGCATTGTGCGGCTGTTATTATCACTAGTGATAAGTGCTACGACAATGTGGAGTGGGTGTGGGGTTATCGTGAGACTGACGCGATGGGTGGTCCAGACCCTTACAGTGCATCAAAAGGCGCTGCTGAGTTGGCCATAAAGTCACATATTAAATCATACTTTCCTACCTCAACCAGTAAGGTTCGTATAGCGTCTGTTCGAGCGGGCAATGTCATCGGCGGCGGAGATTGGGCCGCGGATCGTATTGTGCCCGACTGCGTTACTGCATGGTCGACTGACAATTTGGTCGAGTTACGGAATCCGCATTCCACGCGCCCATGGCAGCATGTGCTGGAACCATTAAGTGGCTATTTGAGTCTAGCAATTGCTTTGTATCAGCGACCTGAATTACACGGTGAGCCTTTTAACTTTGGGCCGCAAGCACAGCAAAATCACAGTGTATTAGAGTTGGTTCAGCAGATGGCTTTGCATTGGGAAAAGGTGCGCTGGGAAGATGTGTCAGTGGCCAAGGTTGGGCCTTATGAATCTGGCTTGCTCAAACTAAACTGCGATAAAGCGTTACACCACCTGCAGTGGAATGCTGTGATGGGTTTTGAGGATACTGTGCGTATGACCGCAGAGTGGTATCGCGCCTACTATCAGGAATCTACGACAATTGCTTCGACAACGGATACTCAAATTGCTAGTTACACAGCGATTGCTAAACAGCACGGCTTGGCGTGGGCGCAATGAGTCTTACTGATATTTTGGTGACGCCGTTGCAACGAATTGGTACAGCTGGTGGCGACGTGTTGCATGGTATGAAGCAAAGTGATGCAGGTTATGCTGGTTTTGGCGAGGTCTATTTTTCTTGGGTGTCAATGGATATTGTAAAGGCCTGGAAGCGCCACACCCAAATGACGATGAATGTGGCGGTGCCAGTAGGGAAAGTTCGGTTTGTATTTCGTTGCGTTAATTCTGATGATATTGAAGAGTTTCGTGTTGAGGAAATCGGTGAAGATCGCTATGTACGTCTTACTGTGCCTCCGGGTATTTGGTTTGGATTTCAAGGACTGGGTACGCCACAAAGTTTGGTGATGAACATTGCTAGCAT
>Ga0206129_10002981_pt1 | contig 20093 bp, 11 predicted proteins | sample Helgoland_Spring_8_FD_148616 | JGI IMG/M metagenome (GOLD analysis project Ga0206129, IMG submission 148616) | Pelagic subsurface seawater microbial communities from Kabeltonne, Helgoland, North Sea - Helgoland_Spring_Bloom_20160502_2 | ecosystem: Environmental > Aquatic > Marine > Epipelagic ...
GGGAGCTTGGAGTCTCCCGGGGCATTAAATTCAGTTCCTTACACGCTGATGTATTGGAAAATCTGACAACTGCAACTGTTGTGTTCACTTGGTAAGTGATTGAGCACCGAAACATACGGTGTTCACTAATGATAGACTCCTCATGACTGTATTCGTTCAAAGAAAATCAACATTACTTTCATTTTCATAGTTGAGGACTGTCTGACTCGCTTATTTAAAAGGATTTGCACTGATTAAATATTTGTTGATGATCTACCTTTCCGCTTCTTCAGCTCATACATTGTAATTCGCTTGCGAATTTGCCACTGCACAGCTACATCGTGCCCACACCCACGAATCTCATGGCTGGATTTTTCAAACAACTCTTTAATAAAGTAACCAATCGGGCAGATGTCGATTGGGATGAACTGGAGGCAGACCTTATCGGTGCCGATCTTGGTGCTCGCACAGCGATGAGCGTTGTCGATGAGCTTCAAGCAAAAGGGCGCAAAGTCTCCGCTGACGATATCATCAACGTCTGCAAGCAACATATCGGAGACATCCTCACTGAAGACGCCACCGAGCTCACCCCTCGATCCGACGGCAAACCAGCCGTCATCCTCATTGTAGGAGTCAACGGCACCGGCAAAACCACATCCTCAGCAAAACTGGCGTATTTACTCAAAAATAAGGGCTATTCCGTCATGTTGGCAGCTGCAGACACCTTCCGTGCTGCAGCGGTAGAGCAACTCGGCGTCTGGGGCGAGCGTCTGGACGTGTCCGTCGTCAAGGGGGCTCCCAATGCCGATCCCTCCTCCGTTTGCTACACGGCCCACCAAAAAGCTATCCAAGAAGGCGTCCAGTTTTTGATTTGTGATACCGCAGGCCGCATTCACACACGGCACAACTTGATGCAAGAGTTGGGTAAAATCGAGCGCACCATCAGCAAACAGGACGAAGATGCTCCGCATCTCAAGCTCCTTGTGGTTGACGCCACCACCGGCAGCAACGCCCTGTCTCAAACCAAAGAATTTAACAAGGCCATCGAAATCGACGGTCTTGTAGTCACTAAAATGGACGGCTCAGGCAAAGGAGGCGTCACTGTGGCCATTCAACAAGAACTCGGCATACCAACCCGCTTTATTGGGCTTGGTGAGGAACCCGAGCTATTTAAGCCCTTCCAGAAGGAAGAGTTTATCAATGGCATCTTGTAAACCAAAAGAGCGAGGCATGTCTCAGCCTCGCTCCCTTATTGATTGTTGTTGATTACCCCCATCGCGGAGGTGCGTGCTACTCAGGAAGTGGGAAATTGCGATTAAAGGCATATACCTGCTCACGGATCTCGACGAGCTTTGCCTCATCATCACGATTCTGCAGAGCTTCATGAATGAAGTCAGCTACTTGCTCCACATCAGCCACCTTCATTCCACGCGTGGTCACGGCGGGCGTACCGATACGAATACCACTTGGCTTAAACGGACCTGCCGTATCAAAAGGAATTGAGTTCTTGTTCACGGTAATACCCGACTCATCCAGCGCATTCTGCGCGATATCGCCATCGATACCGGCTGGCCGAAGGTCAACGAGCATCAGGTGGTTGTCTGTTCCACCGGAGACAATACGGTAGCCGTGCTCTGCAAGACGTGCAGCCATGGCCGCAGCATTATCGACAACCTGCTGTGAATACCCCTTAAAGTCGGTATTGAGGATTTCCCCAAAGCAGGCCGCCTTCGCTGCAATCACATGCATCAGAGGCCCTCCTTGAATTCCTGGAAATACGTTGCTATCAATTTTTTTGGCGTGTTCCTTGGTGCACAGGATAATTCCACCACGAGGCCCACGTAATGACTTGTGAGTGGTGCTGGTTACAAAGTCAGCGTGCGGCACTGGATTAGGATGCACACCAGCGGCAACCAGCCCAGCAATATGGGCCATATCTACAAAGAGGTATGCTCCTACCTTTTTGGCAATTTGCCCCATCCGCTCAAAATCAATCTCACGTGGGTAAGCACTCGCACCGGTGGTGATCAACTTAGGTTTCACTTCCTCCGCCACCTTCTCCAGCGCGTCGTAATCAATGCGCTCGTCTTCTTCACGCACCCCATAATGGGTTACCTCATAAAATTTTCCGGAGAAATTCGCTTTGTGTCCATGAGTCAGGTGACCACCGTGGGCGAGGTCCATCGTCAGGATTTTGTCACCCGGCTTGAGCACGGAAAAATAAACTGCCGTGTTTGCCTGTGAGCCCGAGTGAGGCTGCACGTTGGCGTGATCAGCACCAAAGATTTCCTTGGCACGGTCAATAGCGAGCTGCTCAGCAATATCAACAAACTCGCAACCACCATACCAACGACGGCCAGGATAACCCTCGGCATACTTATTGGTCAGCAAGCTTCCCTGTGCTTCCATCACAGCTCCACTGGTGAAGTTCTCAGAAGCAATCAATTCAATGTTGAGGTTCTGGCGGTTTTCCTCAGCTGCGATCACCTCAAAAAGTTCAGGATCGGTTACCGCAAGACGACTACCTGACGCCTTGGTTACGCGAGCCTGATGCCTGCCGCCTTCGAATTCTGTTGCCAAGAAAGCATCCACCATAGCTAAAGCCTCATCTGCATCAAGCAGGCCTGCGCCGAGACACAGAATATTAGCGTCATTGTGCTGTCGTGTAATGATGGTCTCAGCGACACTGCGCACATTGGCAGCTTGAATACCGCGGTAGCGATTAGCCGCCATGCACATTCCCACGCCTGACTTACATAGAAGTATACCTCGGTCATAGCGACCACTGACTACCCCGCGAGCAACCTTGCTCGAGAAATCTGCGTAATCGACAGAATCTTGGTTATTGGCTCCAAAATCTTGGACTTGATGCCCTGCTCCCTGTAAGCGCGTTCCAATTGCATGCTTCAGGTCTACTCCGCCGTGGTCGGCTCCTATGGCAATATTCATGTTGATTAAGTCTTTGGTATTAGTGTTAGATGTTGATGTCTTATTAAATGGATTGGCTTGGATTAGGCTAAGCTCTGCGCAGCCTTAACGACGTGGTCTGCCGTCATTCCTAATTCAGCCATGACAAGGTCTCCAGGTGCAGAAATTCCAAAACGGTCGATGCCGAGGACCTTACCTTCAAAACCTGTATACTTCACCCATAAGGGGGAAACGCCTGCCTCGATCGCAACTCTGCGAGTGCAAGATGAAGGTAACACACTTGCGCGATACTCATCGCTCTGCCTGTCAAAGCGCTCCATGCACGGCATGGATACCACACGGACTCCGTCACCGAGTTGCTCGGCAGCCTTCATGCAGTGCTCAACCTCAGAACCGCTGGCTAGCAAAATGGTATCTAAGGCACCAGTTTCCTTCTTTAAAACATAACCGCCAAGAGCAGTGCCTTCACGCCGTGTGCTGACTGAAGCCTCATTGTAGGTGGGCACGGTTTGACGGGTTAGGAACAAAGCACTAGGACCATCGATACGCTGCATGGATGCCGCCCAGGCTCCCGCTGTTTCCTCCGGATCGGCTGGGCGGAAAACATCCAGTCCAGGAATCACCCTCAAACCACTCACTGTTTCTACAGGCTGGTGAGTAGGACCATCTTCGCCCACACCGACAGAGTCATGGGTAAGGATATAGGTCACGGGTAACTTTGCCAGAGCCGCTAAGCGGATCGATGGGCGCAAATAGTCAGCAAATACAGCAAAGGTAGCACATGATGCGCGGAACAAACCGTCATAGGCTATACCATTAGAAATAGCACCCATCGCGTGTTCACGAATACCATACCAGATGTTACGACCCGCATAGTTTTGAGGGCCAAAGTCCCCTGCTTCTTTGATGTAATTCTTGGTAGATCCGTAGAGATCAGCTGAGCCAGTGACCAGTGATGGTAGAGCCTTGGCGACTGCCTGAATGACATCTCCACCAGCAGCTCGCGTTGCGTTGCTGTAATCTGATGGGAACTCGGGAATCTGATCGAGCAAATCGCTCGGTATGGACTTAGAAATACTCGCCGTTAACTCTTCAGCCAGTTCAGGGTTTGCCGCTTTCCAGGCCTCATACATCTTATTCCATGCTTGGAATGCGGCCTTGCCGGTTTCTTTTCTCTCGGCAAAGTAGCTTTTAGTTTGCTCTGAGACATAAAAAGTTCCGTCAGGAAGCCCCAAACCGCGACGCGCAGACTCGGCAAAATTGGCTCCGCCTTCACCATGGCCCTTGGCTGTGCCTGCAACCTCTGGGATTCCACGACCTATCTCCGTCTTGGCAATAATGACCTTCGGCTTACCGTTGTCATTCGTTTTTGCAGAATGCAAGGCCTCTGAAACAGCAAGGAGGTCATGGCCATCAATGGTCACAGCATCCCAACCTTGTGATGTGAAATACTGCTCGGCATTTTCACCCTGGGTGACATCTGCCATCGCGTCCAAGGTCACATCATTGCTATCATAAATAAGAATCAGGTTATCGAGCTCATTATGTCCCGCAAAGGCAATCGCCTCCTTCGAAACACCTTCCTGCAGGCATCCGTCGCCCAAGAGAGCAACAACGTGATGATTAAAGATGGCATGCTCAACTGTGTTGAACTTCGCTGCCGCCTGCTTACCGCTCAATGCATAGCCTACCGCATTACCGACGCCCTGACCCAATGGCCCCGTGGTCGCTTCCACCCCAGCTGTTTCATCAAACTCAGGGTGACCCGGTGTAATACTACCCAATTGACGGAAATTGCTGACATCTTGCAATGATACTTCATAGCCGGATAGGTGCAGCCAGCTATATAAAAACATCGATCCATGCCCAGCGGAAAGAATGAATCGGTCACGATTGAGCCATTTGGGTTCGTCTGGATTGTAATTCAATCCATTACTTGCATCGCCAAACAAGATAGCGCCTATCTCGGCACAGCCCAATGGAAGCCCCAAGTGACCTGATGAACAGGCGTGAACAGCATCGATAGCTAGGCCTCGGGCCTCATTGGCAGACTGGTTAAGTAAATCTGTATTAATCACGCGCGGAGAATCTACACCAAGCTCGGTTTCGGCAAGCATGAATCATGTCAAACTGGCAAGAATTGACACTTTTCGCCTCAAAAGCTCAGCCAAAGATTCATTAATCTTCACAAAACGAAAATTTCGCGTTGATTCTTGCCATTTAAACGCTAAACAAGCCGCCCGCCGCTCTTCCAGAGATTGGTTACTTCAAGCTCTCGCAAGTAATGTCCAAAAAACTCAAAATAGCACTACCCAAAGGCTCACTGCAGGATCCAACGATCAAGCTGCTTGAGCAAGCGGGGTACAACATATACACGTCATCACGTGGCCTTCGCCCTGATTCCGATGACAAAGAGCTCGATATTTACCTTATCCGAGCCCAAGAAATCTCTCGTTATCTGGCCTCTGGATTCATCGACTGCGGTATCACAGGACTGGATTGGGCCTCTAATGACGAGGATGCTCTCATCGATCTTGCCGAGCTTCCCTACTCCCGAGCCACCGTGCGCCCAACGAAGTGGGTATTGGTCGTTCCAGAAGACTCTCCGGTCAAATCAGTGCAGGACCTGGAAGGGAAACGCATTGCAACAGAAGGCGTGGAAATTACTCGTAACTACCTTAAAAAGAACGGGGTGAATGCCGAAGTTGAGTTTTCCTGGGGAGCTACTGAAGTCAAGGTCCCTGACCTCGTTGATGCGATCGTCGATGTGACCGAAACGGGTGCTTCCCTGCGCGCTAACGACCTCCGCATTGTCGATACTCTGCTCACTTCATTCCCCCACTTTTACGGATCCAAGGAATCATACCAGGTTGACTGGAAAAAACAGAAAATGGACCGCATGGTGCTGATGCTCAAAGCTGCGCTAGAAGCTCGCGGCAAAGTGGGCCTGAAGATGAATCTTCCGGAAAAGTCCTTGCAAGCTGTGCTCGAGAAACTACCTTCTCTCCGCCGTCCGACCGTTTCGCACCTCGCAGAGGAAGGATGGGTAGCAATTGAGACCATCATTGAAGATGCCGTAGCACGCAACCTCATTCCTGACCTCAAAGAGCTCGGAGCTGAAGGAATTATCGAATACCCTCTCTCCAAAATCGTTCTCTAATATAAATCACTATACGTTTTAGTCCTTATAACAACCTAACCTAGAATACCAAAACCATGGGATGTCTCAAAAAACGTCGTAAGACGAAAATCAGTAAGCATAAGCGCAGAAAGCGCATGAAGGCTAATCGCCATAAGAAGCGTCTTCGCTATAAGTCCTAGTCGCAAGACTAGAGCTTCCATAGTGTATTACATACACTTTACAAAAAGGGACACAGCCTCGCGTTGTGTCCCTTTTTCTGCGCACCTGAAGAGACAAATCTCTACTATCATGCCTGCGCCTGTGTAATCGCTGGCCTAGACCCTGTTAAATCGGCCTTTTTCTATATCGAGCCTTAAATCGTCCCCTAAAAATGCATGCGCCCAATATCAGTGCGTTTTTGGGCACCATCAAAACTGACCTTTGCCAATTCGGCATAGGCCAAATCAACCGCAGCGAGTCGCTCGTCGCCACCAGCCACCACGGCAAGCACACGCCCGCCATTGGTTTCCCATTGATCATTCGCATTGAGCCTGGTTCCAGCGTGATAGACACGAGCATCCTGCAGCTCCTCGAGGCCTGAGATCACATCCCCACTTCGTGAGCTAGCAGGATAGCCTGCACTGGCAAGGATTAGACAGACGCTCCAGCCTTCATCAAAAGTGAGCAGCTCCGGTTTCATTTCGCCTTTAGCCGCCGCTAGGCAAAAACTAGCGATATCCCCTTGAACCAATGGCATCACCGCCTGGCACTCAGGGTCACCAAAGCGGCAGTTATACTCAATAATTTTGGGGCCAGCCTCGGTCATCATCAAACCAAAGTAGAGATAACCACGGTAAGGCAATCCATCTTCAATCAAGCCGTCTACGGTTGGCTTAACGATCGTTTTCTCAATCAAAGCTAAGGTTTCAGCATCGATGAGCTGCCTACTCGCAACGGCACCCATACCACCAGTGTTGGGCCCCTCATCATTATTTCCAATGCGTTTATAATCCCGGGCCGGCGTGAAAATCAGATATTTATCATCACATACCGCCGCAAAAATGGACACTTCAGGACCCACCAAGCACTCCTCTACAAGAAGTCTGCCGGCACCGAATTTACGCTCTACGAGCACCTCATTCAAAAACTCCTCCGCACTGGCTTCATCAGCACACACGGCAACCCCCTTACCTGCCGCAAGCCCGTCAAACTTCAACACCGTAGGGTAGACCCCATCGATAGCAACACGAGCTTCCTCTATATTGGCACAACCAGCAGCTGCGCCAGTCGGTATAGCGTGACGCAGCATAAACTCCTTGGCAAATTCCTTACTCGCCTCGAGCTGTGCAGACTGCTTGTGCGGCCCCCAGCATGGAATACCCGCTTGCTCACAGAGATTGGCCAACCCTTCATCTTTGACGAGGTAACTTTCCTCTCCTGCCACACAGAGCTCGATATGATTGGCACGCATCCACTCAATCAGGCTATGCAGCCCGTCAACGTCAACACTCTTTGCCAATGGCTTAATGGCATCACTGCCAGGAAAGCAATACAGCTCTGTGTCCACGGGTGATTCCTTTAATGCGGTGATCAGCGCATGTTCACGCCCCCCTTTTCCTACAACCAAAATTTTCATCGAGGCAAATGAAGCGGAGTGCAGCCAAGCAGGCAAGTGTTTCTCTATAAAAGTGGCTGTTTTCTGTCAACAAGCGGCTTCTTTTGAATTTCAAGCGAGGCCGCACCCGTAAATTGTCGTGTCATCATAGTATTTCGTCTATACTTGTGCATTTTTTTTAACCAAAATGTTGCGGGCGGATCATTTTAGATTATAGATCTGTGCGCACCCTACTCAAAGGCACCTCTCCCGCAGGCAAACCTTGAGAAAATCTACGGGCAATGACGCTATTGCACCACATAATCAATACACATCTGCTGCAACGAGCAGGAAACTCAACTTATATCTACCCATGTCGAATCATACCAAGTCAAATAAGATACACGGAATGCCAGAAGCCCAAGGCCTCTATGACCCAGACAATGAACACGACTCATGCGGAGTCGGCTTCCTTTGCCACCTAAAGGGAAAAAAATCCCATGACATCATCAAGGGTGCCCTCGACATGAATGTCTGCATGGACCACCGTGGCGGCTGCGGCTTTGATGCAGCAACTGGAGATGGCGCAGGTCTCTTCTTCCAACTCCCCCATAAATTTTTCAAAACGGTAACAAGTGAACTCGATTTCACTCTACCCGAGGAAGGTCAATACGCCGTCGGTTTCGTCAACCTCTCTCCAGAGCCCGAGGAAGCAGCAGCAGCCATTGAGACCTATGAGAAGATCGTCAAAAAAGAAGGACAGACCGTTCTCGGCTGGCGTGACGTCCCCACCAAAAGCGAAATTCTAGGTAAGGCCTCCCGCGAATGCGAACCTCTGATGAAGCAAATCTTCATTGCTCGTTCACCAGAGATTACCGACGATCTTGATTTTGAGCGTAAGCTCTATGTCATCCGCCGCAGAAGCTCTCAGGCCGTGCGTTATTGCACCACAACTGGATCTGAATCCTTCTACACCGTTACTCTATCAGCACGCACGATCGTCTACAAAGGCATGCTCACCACCTGGCAGCTGAAGGACTACTTCCCCGACCTGCAGCACAAAGACATGGAGTCAGCCATGGCACTCGTTCACTCACGTTTCAGCACCAACACATTCCCAAGCTGGCCACGAGCCCAACCATTCCGCTACATGTCCCATAATGGTGAAATCAACACCATGCGTGGCAATGCAAACTGGATGCAAGCACGTCAGAAATTACTCTCAAGCGGTGTGTTGGGTAAGGACCTCGACAAACTTCTCCCCATCATTCGTGATGACGGATCTGACTCCGCCATGTTTGATAACTGCCTCGAGTTCCTCGTGCTCTCCGGGCGTTCCTTACCCGAAGCCGTCATGATGATGATCCCAGAGCCTTGGGAAAACCATCAACACATGAGTGACTCCAAGAAAGCATTCTACGAGTACAACGCTACCCTCATGGAGCCATGGGACGGCCCAGCATCAATTGCTTTTTGTGATGGTGTCTCTATCGGAGCCATTCTCGATCGTAACGGACTGCGCCCTTCACGATACTACGTCACCAATGATGACCTTGTAATCATGGCCTCAGAGGTTGGCGTGCTCAAAGTCGACCCCGCCACTGTCATCAAAAAAGGCCGCCTTGAGCCAGGCCGTATGTTCCTTGTCGACACCAAAGAAGGCCGCATCATCGGCGACACTGAGGTCAAAGAGCAAGTAGCTCAGAACAAGCCCTACGGTGACTGGCTCGAAAAAAATCGCGTTTTCTTTGCTGACCTAGCACAGGGAACCGCCAAGCCTACTATCGAAGGTCACGACCTGATCCAGCGCAACCGCGCATTCGGATACACCTTTGAAGATAAACGCCAAATCCTCGCGCCTACAGCCCTAACAGGAAACCAACCTCTAGGTGCAATGGGTAACGACACCCCTATCGCTGTTCTCTCCGATAAACCACAGCTACTCTACAACTACTTCAGGCAGCTTTTTGCACAGGTTACCAACCCAGCTATTGACCCGATTCGGGAAGAGTTAATTACCTCCAGCGTTACCTTTGTCGGTTCGGAAAGTGACATCCTTCACCCGGGACCAGAAAACTGCCGCATGGTTCGTTTGGAAAGCCCCATCATCGACAACCATCAGCTTGCTAGCCTCCGTGATATCGATCTCGAAGGCTTCCAGTCTGAGACCCTTCCTATACTCTACGTTCCTGACAAAGCCGAAGCTGGACTGGCTGGCGGCCAACTACCAGGACACGCAGACAACCCAGAAGCCTCAGACCTAACAGAAGACATCAACTCACTCTCCGGCGAATCACTCAAACTCGCCCTCGACAAGCTCTTCAAGGCGGCGGACACATCCATCCTTCACGGTGACAATGTTCTCATCTTATCCGACCGTGGTATGAACAAGAAAAACGCACCGATCCCAGCATTACTTGCCGTGGCCGGACTGCATCACCATCTCATACGCCAAGGAACACGCACCAAGGTATCCATCATACTTGAATCTGGAGAGCCACGTGAAGTTCACCACTTTGCAGTGCTGTTAGGATACGGCTGTGATGTGATCAACCCATACATCGCTATTGATACCCTCGCTCAAATGACTGAGGATGGCGAACTCGACATGGCACACGATGATGCCGTGAAAAAATATCTGAAAGCATCTATCAAAGGCGTGATTAAAACCATGTCCAAAATGGGCATCTCCACCGTTGCTAGCTACCGTGGCGCACAGATCTTCGAATGCATCGGACTGAACAATGAGGTCATCGACCAATACTTCACCCGCACCACATCCCGCGTTAAAGGAATTGGCCTGGGCACCATTTCTCGCGAAGTGAAGCTCCGCCACCATGACGCCTACAAAGAGCGTGAAACAGAGAACGACGCCCTCGACGCGGGTGGCATCTACCAGTGGCGCTCAGACGGTGAACGTCACCTCTTTAGCCCACAGGCCATTCACCTACTGCAACAGTCGACCAGAATGGGCGACATGGGGGTTTTCCGCCAGTACTCAGCTCTCATCGACGAACAGTCCAAAAGCCTCTGCACCCTGCGCGGCTTAATGGACTTCAAGTTTGACCCGGATAAATCCATTCCGATCGAAGAAGTCGAACCCGCCAGCGAGATCGTCAAACGCTTCAAGACCGGCGCCATGTCTTATGGCTCTATTTCCAAAGAAGCTCACGAAGCGCTCGCCGTTGCCATGAACCGCCTCGGCGGCAAATCCAACACCGGAGAAGGTGGCGAGGACCCCTACCGTTTCACATGGACCAACGAACGAGGCGACTCCAAGAAGAGCGCCATCAAGCAGGTAGCGAGCGGACGTTTCGGCGTCACCTCAGACTACCTCGTCAATGCTCGGGAAATCCAGATCAAGATCTCGCAAGGTGCCAAGCCTGGTGAGGGTGGAGAATTGCCCGGTCACAAGGTGCTTCCCGCTATTGCCAAGGTGCGTGGCACCACCCCAGGTGTAGGTCTTATCTCTCCCCCGCCTCACCATGACATCTACTCGATTGAGGACATGGCAGAGCTCATTCACGATCTCAAGAACGCCAACACCGAAGCCCGCATTAACGTCAAACTCGTCTCCGAAGTCGGAGTCGGCACGATTGCTGCAGGTGTCGCCAAAGCAAAAGCCGACGTCATCCTCATCTCGGGTCATGATGGGGGCACCGGCGCTAGCCCACGTTCCTCCATTCAGCACGCCGGCTCCCCATGGGAACTTGGTCTTGCTGAAACCAATCAAACGCTGCTACTGAACAATCTCCGTAGTCGAGTAATCTTAGAAACCGATGGACAGCTAAAAACTGGACGTGATGTCGTCATCGGCGCACTACTCGGTGCAGAGGAATTTGGTTTTGCCACCGCACCTCTCGTCACCCTTGGTTGCATCATGATGCGTGTTTGTCACAAAAACACCTGCCCTGTTGGCATCGCCACACAGAACGAAGTTCTCCGAGCAAAGTTCAATGGCGCGGTAGAAAACGTTGTCAACTACATGAATTTTGTTGCTGAAGAAATTCGCGAACTGATGGCGAAACTAGGCTTCCGTAATATCAATGAAATGGTTGGTCGCTGCGACATCCTCGAGATGATCAATGCTGTCGATCACTGGAAAGCTCAAGGTCTGGATTATTCTAAAATCCTCTACCGACCCAAGGTGGGTGAAGAAGTAGGCACTTATGCTACCCAAGAGCAGGATCACCTCCTCGACCGCGCATTGGACAACACCACTATCCTTGAACTCTGCCGCCCAGCCATCGACAACTATGAAAAAGTCCATGCCGAGCTCGACATCATCAACGTCAACCGGGTTGTCGGAACTATCACAGGTTCTGAAATAACTCGCCGACACGGTGCCGCGGGTCTCCCGGAAGACACCATTCATCTGAAGTTCAACGGCTCTGCTGGTCAAAGTCTGGGAGCATTTTGCACCAAAGGCATGACATTCGAACTCGAAGGCGATGCTAACGACTACATCGGAAAAGGTGTTTGTGGAGCCAAAATCATTGTCTACCCACCGAAGTGCTCCCCCCCAGAGCTCATCGCTGACCAGAACATCATCGTAGGTAATGTTGCCTTTTACGGAGCCACTTCAGGTGAAGCTTACATGGCAGGAGTTGCTGGTGAACGCTTCTGCGTGCGCAACTCAGGTGTCCATACTGTTGTCGAAGGTGTCGGCGATCACGCCTGTGAATACATGACCGGAGGATCAGTCACCTGCCTAGGCAGCACTGGCCGTAACTTCGGTGCTGGAATGAGCGGAGGTGTTGCCTACATCTATAACGAACTCGGCGACTTCGAGTCCAAGCTCAACCGAGCCATGGTCAACCTCTACCCACTCATTGAGTGCAACTCAGAGGAAATCGAAGAAGTCAAAGCACGCATTCAAAAACACATTGAATACACAGGCAGCGTCAAGGGCAGCCACATTCTCGATAACTGGGAAGAGGAATCAGCCAAGTTCCTCAAAGTGATGCCTGCAGATTACGAGCGTGTGCTCAACTCACTCAAGCGTGCCGAAGAAAGTGGCCTGCAGGGCGATGACGCCATACTCGCTGCCTTCGAAGAAAACGCCAAGGTCGGCAACTAATCATACCGATCATTTAAACGAACAAACTTAAAACTAACTCACTCAAGTAGAAATGGGAAAACCAACAGGATTTTTAGAATTTGAACGCGCGACCATTCCGGATCGCTCGCCACTCGAACGCATCAAGGATTGGAAAGAAATCCACGAGCACGGAGATAATGGCACGCTCAAGAAGCAAGCCTCACGCTGTATGGACTGCGGCGTACCTTATTGCCACACAGGCGTAAATATTAGCGGCATGGCCAGCGGCTGCCCAATCAACAACCTCATCCCTGAATTCAACGACCTCATCTACCGAGATCGCTGGGACGAAGCGCTTCAACGTCTTCGCAAAACCAACAACTTCCCAGAATTTACCGGACGCGTCTGCCCTGCTCCATGTGAAGGCTCCTGTGTTCTTGGTATCATCGAGCCACCGGTTACCATCAAAAACATTGAGTGCTCCATTATCGATCACGGCTGGGACAACAACCTACTAACGCCAAACCCACCTGCTCAGCGCACTGATAAAACAGTAGCGATAGTAGGCTCAGGTCCAGCTGGCCTTGCAGCTGCGGATCAGCTCAATCAAGCTGGCCACACAGTCACCGTATTTGAACGTGCAGATCGCCCTGGCGGACTGCTCATGTATGGCATCCCCAACATGAAACTCGACAAGACAGAGATTGTCGACCGACGCATCAAGCTCATGGAGGATGAAGGCATTGTATTCAAATGTAATGTATTCGTCTCGGAAAACAACGAGTGGACCCCTGCCAAACTTCGTAATGAGTTTGATGCCGTCATCCTGTGTTGCGGTGCTACCAAACCACGTGATCTTCCGATCGAAGGCCGTGATGCCAATGGCGTCTATCAAGCCATGGATTTCCTCACTACCAATACTCAATACCAGCTCGACAACAGCTTCGACGGCACCAATCCTGAGCTCAATGCTACAGGCAAAGAAGTCATCGTCATCGGTGGTGGTGATACTGGCACGGACTGCGTTGGCACCAGCATTCGCCAAGGTTGCAAAAACGTTGTTCAGCTTGAGATCATGCCCCAACCTCCGATGGATCGTGCTTCTAATAACCCGTGGCCAGAATGGCCTAAGGTCTACAAAATGGACTATGGTCAACAGGAAGCTGAAGCTACCCAAGGGGCCGATCCACGCAGCTACCTCGTCATGACCAAAGAGATTCTCAAGGACGAAGCCGGCAATGTAACCGGACTCCAGATCGTCGACATCACTTGGGGCAAAAACGACCAAGGCCAGTTTGTCCCTCAGGAAACTGACGGCACCCTTCGCACACTCGATGCTCAGCTGATACTTCTCGCCATGGGCTTCCTTGGACCAGAGGAAAAGATTATCGATCAGTTCAAACTCGATACCGATACACGCTCAAACGTCAAAGCAGATCATGAGATTTACACCACTAACGTAGACGGTGTTTTTGCCGCTGGCGATATGCGCCGCGGCCAGTCGCTCGTCGTCTGGGCAATCAATGAAGGCCGCGGAGCTGCACGAGAGTGTGACCGCTTCCTCATGGGCAGCACCCAGCTCCCTTAGAGGATTCATAAATTTGATTTATTTCATATCAGACCGGGGTGCGTTGTCATCCCGGTCTTTTTTTGTACGCCTGGATACCGAAATCCAGCAGACTCGAAGATGTCCTAGGCTGCAAATGATCTTATTCCTGAGCCTCTTCTTCAATACCTTCCTCAATATCCTCTAGCATCCCCTGCCTATCCTCCTGCTTAAGGGTAACTAACCCCACAACAAACACTGCTATGATACCCGCCACAAAGACTACTACCCAAGCAACAACCTTTCTCCTAGTGTTGTAACTCGACTTATACACACCCTTTAGTTATCAAAAAAGACGGAGCGCATCAAGATTCATCTCAATCCACCGGTTCCTTCGCAATCAAGATTGCGAAGCGTGTTACCGCCTGTGGAATTTTTTGCCTCGTAAAACGAAAAAACCCTTATAGAATAAGGGTTATCTTCAATGGTGCGCGCGAGAGGAATCGAACCTCCACAGGGTTGCCCCCACATGAACCTGAATCATGCGCGTCTACCAATTCCGCCACGCGCGCACTGAAGACGGGCGAAATGAAGCAGCTAGGATGGAAAATTGCAACTACGATTTTTACAGATTCACCCGCCAATCAGCCTCTCGGTATCGGTGTGCTCAGCCATCCTAGCCAGTAGACTTTTTGCTTTTATCACCTCTTAATTACTGTAAAAACATTCCATTCCGTAATGCCAACTTCGTTCTCTGACATTCATGGTGAAATTGATGGCTTAAACGTTCATCTTTTCACGCTCAAAAGTGCCAATGGCTTGCAAGCAAAGGTCAGCGAGTTTGGAGCCCATCTGACCAGTGTTATTCGGGTCGATGATGATGGCCATGAGCAGGAGCTCACTATCTCCCATGATCGCTTTCAAGGCTGGCAAGACAACTCGGCCTTCTACCTAGGAGCGACATGTGGCCGTTTCGGCAACCGTATCGCTCACGGTGAATTTAATATCGGCCAAAACCGCTACACGCTGGCCACCAATAACGCCCCCGCAGACATCCCCTGCCACCTGCACGGAGGCCCTACAGGATTCCACACTAGGCTTTGGCGAGGCGAATTACTCGAAGACGGAGAACGTCATGGCGTGCGACTCACGCTTCACTCCCCCGATGGAGATGAAGGATACCCAGGCAATCTTGATGTAGCGGTCACCTACTGGCTCAATGACAACAACGAGCTAAGTTGGCATGCCGAGGCAAGGACGGACCAAGCCACTTTAGTCAATATCATCAATCACACCTACTGGAACCTCAGCGGCGAACTTAACTCCCCGATCACCGATCACCAGATTCAGATTCATGCCGATTATTTCCTGCCTACCAATGCGGGCATGATACCAACTGGGGAAATCCGTTCTGTTACCGATACCCCGATGGACTTCACGCGCCCTGAGCTCATCGGCAAAAACATCCAAGCGGATTACGAACCCCTCCACATCGCAGGTGGCTATGATCACTGCATGGTGCTGCGCGACCACCACGATCAAACGATCGAACCCCAAACCGCTGCTATTGTTCACCACCCCGGCACTGGCAGAAGCCTGGAAGTGCTCACCAACCAGCCCGGCATCCAGTTTTACACTGGAAATTACCTCTCCGATCCCTTTGGCTATCGTTCAGGGCTTTGTTTGGAAACTCAAGGCTTCCCAGATGCACCAAATCACCCTAATTTCCCTTCTGTCGTGCTGCAACCCGGTGAAACCTACCGCCACGATCTAATCTGGAAAATCTCCTAAATGCCGATCTAAACAACCTCCTCCCAAAAATACAACAACCACACCTATGAACACAACTATCGAAGTATCCCTGTTTATCATCGCCGTTGTCGGCGTTATTGCTCTTGGAATCTGGAAATCCAAGGATGGGGATGATAGCGAGCACAAAAAAGGCGCTGCCAACTACTTCCTCGCTGGCCGCGGCCTGACCTGGTGGCTGGTCGGCTTCTCACTGATCGCTGCTAATATCTCAACCGAACAATTCGTCGGCATGTCTGGTTCCGCTGCCAACTGGCTCGGCATGTCCATCGCCTCCTATGAGTGGATGGCGGCCGTCACCTTAGTCTTTGTTGCGTTCTGGTTCCTTCCCAAATTCCTCAAGGCCGGCCTCTACACCATTCCGGAATTCCTCCAGTACCGCTTCGACGGCGTTGCACGCCTCGCCATGGCCATCCCCGCCATCGTCACGCTCGTCTTTGTCACCACTTCTTCAGTCATCTTCTCAGGAGCCAAGTTCGTCTCTGAATACTACAATGACATCCCCGTCATCAACAACCTGACCGCCATGTGTTGGCTGATCGCCGGCTTTGCTGCCGTCTACGTCTTTATCGGCGGACTCAAGGCATGCGCCTGGACCGACCTCATCTGGGGCGCCGCGCTCATTGTCGGTGGTGCCGTTGTCATGTGGTTTGCCTTCCAAACCATTGCCGACCGGCCTGCCGATGAGCTCATCCTCACCAAAGTCGCCAACTCAGAAGCAACCGTAGCCGACCTCGAAGGCGCCTCTGCCTGGGAACGCATTAAGCTGCTCAACGACGGTGTTCGAGGCGAAGCCGAAGCCGCAAACGGGCCCAACGGATCAGGCGGAAAAATGCACATGATCCGTCCTAAGGAAGACACCGACATTCCATGGACCGCACTGCTGATCGGCCTCTGGATCCCCAACTTTTTCTACTGGGGTCTCAATCAATACATCGTGCAACGAACCCTCGGTTCCAAGTCCCTTGCAGAAGGTCAAAAGGGTATCGTTTTTGCCGCGATGCTCAAACTGGTCATTCCTTTCATTGTCGTCATCCCCGGCATTCTCGCCTTCAATCTTTTCTCTACCGATCTGCACAGCTCAGCCGCGGGTAAAAACATCAAGGCCTTTGAGGAAATCGGTGACAAACAAACCATCGTCGTCAATGAAGCCTTCGTCAAACTCCAGCCGGAACTGGTTCCTGGAATCATTGATCACAACAAATCTCTTGCAGGCCTTCCTGCAGAGGTCGCTCCCGACGCCTCACCCGTGGTGCTCGCATCCATGATTAATGACCTGTCCAACAAGGCCCGCGAAAAAGACGATACCCTCACAGAAGGTGCCAACCTTTCAGGCTACGACTATGACGCAGCCTTCCCTGTGCTCGTTCGCAACCTGATCAAACCACACCCATTTATCTCATGGTTCGTCCTGGCTGCTCTCTGCGGCGCCGTAATCAGCTCGCTAGCATCCATGCTCAATTCCGCGTCAACTATCGCCACGATGGATCTGTATGCGAAGTTCTCAGGAGAAACCGATTCTCACAAACTCGTGCAAGTCGGCAGGTTTTTTGTGGTCATCTTTGTGCTCCTCGCAGCACTGGTTGCACCGAAACTTGATAACTTCGGCAGTATCTTCAAATACATTCAAGAATTCCAGGGCTTCATCTCGCCTGGTATCCTCGCCGTATTCATCTTCGGATTCTTCTCACCACGGACACCACGCTGGTTCGGTGTTGTCGGCATCACGACCAATATCGTGGCCTACGGATCCTTCAAATGGTTCCTCGGTGATTGGATCACCAGCAACGGCTGGTGGTATTCTCCCGAGATCGCCTTCCTTGACCGCATGGCCATCTGCTTCTTTATCGTGCTTATCATCGGTATTATCATCACCATCGTGAAGCCCATGCCACAGCCTGTCATACTGCCTGAAAATAAGGAAATCAATCTGGACGAATCCAAGGGAGCCAAGCTACTCGGCGGCCTTGTTATCGTTGCCACCATCGCCCTCTACGCTATCTTCTGGTAATTTCCGACAGCTAGAGCCATCACAACTCATCACAACTCATCATGGCCTCAACGTTGCGACGTTGAGGCCATTTTTCACCATTTTAAATTCACCATCAAGCATTCGAATTCATGGATCTCACCCATCTTGTCAATGAAGCCAAAAGCGGTCTTCAAGACACCTTTGGCCTAGAAGCCACCCACATTGCCGCCGCTCCAGGTCGAGTCAACCTGATCGGCGAGCACATCGACTACTGTGATGGTTTTGTATTACCCTTCGCTCTCGAACAAAACATCGTCATCGCCGCCAAGGCTAACGGCACCTCAACCGTGCGAATCGCCTCATCCCAAGGAAGTGACCCCGTAGAAATTGATGTCTCAGGCGAAATCCCTGAAGCCGAACCAAAATGGGCCAACTACCCACGTGGCGTGATGCAGTATTTCCGTGAGCAAACCAGCTGCACCTTGCCAGGCTTCGACGCCTACATCACCTCCAACGTGCCCTCAGGTGGTGGCCTGTCATCATCTGCTGCCTTCGAGCTCGCCACCGCCACATTATTAGAGGGCCTCACTGGCATCAAGCTCGACACCAAAACCAAGGCTCTGCTCTGCCAAAAAGCCGAGCACAACTACGCCCACTGCCCCTGCGGCATCATGGATCAGTTTGCCTCTGCCTTCGGTGAAAAGGACCGCCTTGTCATGATCGACTGCCAGTCTGGCGAACCTACTCTCGTTCCTTTTGAAAACCCAGATCTCACCGTGATCGTGGCCAATACCTGTGTTGCCCATGAGCTCTCTGACGGGGGCTACGCTTCACGCCGCAAAGCCACCGAAGACGGCCTGCAGACCATTGGTAAATCAAGTTGGCGCCAAGTCAGCATGGCTGATGTTGATGCTAGCAAAGAACAGATGGGCGATGTTGTTTACCAACGCAGTCGTCACGTCGTTGGTGAGATCCAGCGCACGATAGATGCCGCCAAGGCTCTTGAGGCTAACGATTTTGATACGCTAGGCTCTCTCATGTATGCCTCCCACGCCTCCCTGCGTGACGACTTCGAGGTGTCTTGTGAGGAACTCGATATCATGGTCGAGATCGCCCAGTCGCTCGGTAAGGACGGTGGTGTTATCGGCTCACGCATGACTGGTGGTGGCTTCGGAGGCTCCACCGTCACCCTCTGCGAGTCATCAAAGGCAAATAGCATTGTCGCCGCCATGACTAGCCAGTATACCGAACGCACGGGCATCACACCGGAAATCTTCCTCTCTCGGCCCAGCCAGGGAGCCAGACTACTCTAAGCCTGCACTGCATATCTTTTATTTCTCCAGAACCACGAGTTCCTCATGCCTGCCGACTACCACAGCCACACCCCTCTCTGCCAGCACGCTCAAGGTGAGCCTGAGGAGTATGTGCAAGCAGCAATAGAGGCCAAACTCAGTGAATACGGCATATCAGACCACGCGCCACTGACCCCTGAGCCCTTTGATGACTGGCGCATGCTCAGCAAGCAACTGCCCGACTATTTTGAATGGATTGAACGTGCCCAATCCGCTGCCAACGGAAAAATTCCTGTCCGTGCAGGTCTTGAATGTGATTGGCTGCCCGGCTGTGAAGCGTGGATTGAGGAACTCAAAGGCAAATACAACTGGGACTACCTCATTGGCTCCGTGCACTACTTATCTGATTGGGATTTTGACAACCCTGCGTGGTTAGAAAAATGGGCCAAGACAGATATCGATGACGCTTGGAGTCGCTACTGGAAAACTTATACGGATATGGCTGAAAGCGGCCTTTTCGACATCCTAGCCCACCCTGACCTGATCAAAAAATTCGGCTATCATCCATCGGGTGATCTTAGCCGCTTCTATGAGCCAGCTATCGACGCCATTGCCACCTCCGGATGCGCGATCGAAATCAACACCGCTGGTTGGCACAAACCTTGTAAAGAAGCCTACCCCGCGCTCGACTTCCTTGATCTTGCCTGCTCTGCTGGCATTCCTATCGTTATCTCCTCAGACGCCCACCACCCTGATGAATTAGGTCGTGATTTTGACAAAGCCACAGACTTAGCAAAGCAGGCTGGTTATA
>Ga0206129_10002991_pt1 | contig 20051 bp, 22 predicted proteins | sample Helgoland_Spring_8_FD_148616 | JGI IMG/M metagenome (GOLD analysis project Ga0206129, IMG submission 148616) | Pelagic subsurface seawater microbial communities from Kabeltonne, Helgoland, North Sea - Helgoland_Spring_Bloom_20160502_2 | ecosystem: Environmental > Aquatic > Marine > Epipelagic ...
AGCTCCACTATATTCCTGAACTGTGATTGAGTGGTTGAGTTGATTGATCTTTAACTGAGTGTCATTGATCATCTCTTTGAGTGTAGTATAATCCATTGTTATGTCCTCCAGACATTTGAGTGATAGTGGTGATCACCCTGAATAGGTGACCACGTTGTTATTACATGACGTCATCTTCGTCATCGATGATCATATCGTAGTCATCGTAGTCATTGAGATAGTATCCAGTGTTGACTCTTGTCTCTTCTCTGATAGCATGCTCAAGGTATTCCAAGTGGTACTCGATATCACACTCCTCTTGGATAGTTGTGGCCAGATTCAGCTCGGCTATGCACTTGGTCTGCTCTGCTTTCATATCAGCAAGAGTAGACTTGAGTGTTAGTGTTGATACGTATGACATGATGTCCTCCAGACATATGAGTAATGTGACCACGGTATTGTGGTACACGGTGTTAGGGATGATGCACAGGTCGGCAGTGATTACCTGCTGTCACCTATGATGAACAGTACCACACATATGTGGTCACCTCTTCCATCCATAATACCCAGATGCGATAGCATCTTTACCACTGTAGTTATAGATGATGACACATAAGTGTATCTCTTCTCTCTTATCTATGACACAACGATAACACATGAGTGCCACATACATGACACAGGCTGTACCATATGGTCAGTGTGTATGCTGAGTGTGTGCCACATGTATACACTACATTTGCTACACTCCATCGCATTGAGTAGTTGTGTGGTATGAGGTGATCAGAGTGTGATGTGAGGTGATGTGAGTTGTGATGTGAGGTTATCAGAGTGGTGATCAGTGTGCCATCTACCATTGCCTACTACACTCACACCACACACTAACTACTCTCAACCTCCACGCTACTTACAGTCACCCTCACCGAGTAGAGTGCGATCAGAGTGTAGTAGATGACACTCATACCTGTGAGAGTAGACCCCACCCCGACTGAGGGCATACAGCAGTAGAGGGGGTGTGGTCGATGTATGTGAGGGTGTAGTGTATGTATGTATTTTATTTGTTCTCTCTCTAACACTGACCTACATAGTCTGTTTGGCAAATAAGGATAAGAAGTGTACAATATAGTGAACCTAAGTAGTGTACATGTGCATTAGATCACTCCACATATTCAACTCTTCCTAGTAATGGAGGATGCATGCTCAGGTAGACAACACTCTGATCACACTCAGACTACACTCTAACTACACATCTTTCTTATTATGTTAAAGATATAAATACTTTTGCCAACCTTCAAGCTGGCACAATATGTAGAATGCAAAGGTAAAGCGTGTCATATACATGCAATCCACACTCAATAAAATAGGGATATCAACCTAAGAGTGTATACTATATGTAGTAGGGGTACCCATAAATCTACTACATATAGTATCAACACATACAAAAAATACAAAATTTAAGTCTAGGCCTAAAACACAACATGTAGTGGTTTTCGCCCATATTTGGCCTTAAATGTCTATATGTAGGGGGTGTCTCCTATATAGAGAGAGTAAGTGAGAGTCTACTCCTATTACTCTAAGTTTACACTCCTATAACACTCCTTTCTATATTCTTTTATAAGAGTAAGATAAGAGTGTAGTTGGAGTGTATACTACAGGGTGTCTGTAAGGACATCCTCACACAAAAATTATCTCGGTATAACTCAGTCTGGTAGAGTGCTTCCTTTGGAAGGAAGAAGTCGTAGGTTCAAATCCTGCTACCCTGACCAATTACGTCTGTATAGTGAAATGGTATCACGTCTGGTTCCAACCCAGAAAGTTAGGGTTCGATTCCTTATACATTCGCCAATATAACTTGTCCGAAATATACTACAAACTTCGGACCATTCCCATGTAGCTCAATTGGTAGAGCAGCTGACTGTTAATCAGCAGGTTAAAGGTTCGATCCCTTTCATGGGAGCCAATAAATATAATAGGATCACCAATATGCAGTTCACCCCAGATGATGATAGATGCTACCCAATACCTGAGAACACATACTGGCACATGAAATGCGTAACATGTGGACACCAATACTGTGGTCCTAAGAGAGCGTCTGAGTGCTATCCATGCTCCCAACTAGGTGAGCAACTTATCTTTGACTTCGCATCAATTTAAGAAAAGTCGCACAGGCGATCAGAGTGTAATAGGAATGTCTAATGGCAAATAACAATAAGAAGATTCTTGCTCTTGCTAAAGAGAAGAGAAAAAGAGAGAAGGACGAAGTCTACAAGAAAGACTACGAAACTTTTGCCAAAGAACAAATTAAGATCAGACCTAAAGATGTTACAAAAGGTATGATCAAATTCGAATTTAACGATGCCCAGTATCTGATACATAAACAGATTGAGGCACAGTTGGAGAAGACAGGGAAGGTCAGAGCATTGGTACTCAAAGCCCGGCAGCAAGGTATTTCAACCTATTGTACCGGGCGAGTGTTCTGGAAAACAGACTACATGCCTCTTTCCCGTTCTGTTGTAATGGCCCATGACTCAGCTACATCTGAGGCACTCTTTTCTATGTCTAAAGATATCCACTCGAACATGGGTGCTGAATTCAGACCAGAGATTGCAAGATCTAACGCTAAAGAAATTATCTTTGTAGATCGTAAGAAAGATCCAGAGACAGGAGAAGAAATTGAAGAGAAACGTGGTTACAGACTATACACAGCTGGTTCTCCGGAAGCAGGACGAGGAACAACGCCAACAGTTGCACACCTATCCGAAGTAGCATTCTGGGGCTTTGATGATAAGATCCTTGCTGGTCTTTTCCAAGGTATCCCAGATGCTCCCGGCACAGAAGTAATCCTAGAGAGTACCGCTAACGGTATCTCAGGTGAATTCTACCGCCTCTGGAAAACAGCGGAGAAAGGTGAGAATGAATATATCCCAATCTTTATTCCTTGGTTTATGACTAAAGAGTACCGAAATGATAACGTACCAGAAGACTTCTTCCTAAACGAAGAGGATCAGAAGTATAAAGATCTCTATGAATTAGATAACGCTCAGATGTACTGGCGTAAGCTAAAGATAGGTGAATCTGGATCAATCAAATTCCAACAGGAATATCCAGCTACAGCAGACGAAGCGTTTGTTGCATCTGGCGTAAACGTATTTGACATGACCATCCTCAATCAGATGGTGGCTGAAGTGCCAAAGAAGAACATGAGAATGAATTACGAATCAGGATTCTTCGAGGAAAATATACATGGCGAACTACGAATCTATAAATACCCTACATTCGAAGGTAAATTTCTTATCTCAGGAGATGTCGCCCTCGGAGTTGGGCAAGACTCCTCTGTTGCAATCGTTATGGATGATCAGAGGAACGTTTGTGCGGTATATCGCGATAATCGCATTGATCCTACTAAGTATGGAGATCTACTCTTTTATCTAAGTCGATACTATAATAACGCATTACTAGCAGTTGAAAGTAACTCCATCGGTGTTGCTACTCTTGCCAGACTACATCAAATGAAACATCGTAACCTCTACTACCAGACTGATATCCAGAAACTGAGTGATGAAGAGGGTAAACGACCGGGATTCAGAACTACCTCTGCAACTCGACCAGCTATTATCGGCTTGTTGAAGAATGCTATTAAAGAGAGGGATGTAAAGATTCCTGATGCTACAGTTATCCAAGAGATGAAAGAGTTCATCATAGCCAATAACGGTAAAGCAGAAGCATTGCCGGGATGTCATGATGATACAGTAATAGCACTAGCTATCGCCCTAGAAGTGTATAGGTCACACGGTGATAAGCTGACGAACACTAAAATAGGCTTTGACAGTAATTGGAGCAATCAAGCTAACAATGACACTGTCTGGCTATAACAATTATCTCTCTATGTCCTCAATCGAACGGGGTGGCGGTAGAGAGAATAACCACCCCACATAATTTATAGGATTCATAAGATGAAACTTGATGATCAATTCTTTGACGAAGTAGCTGACACTCTATTTTACGGATCGCTACCAGAGTTCCAACGAGCGCCTCTAGTCTATATGGCTGAAGAGTATGAACGCCGTCAATGGGACAACGTAGATAAACTAGCCTATATCATGGCTACTGCATACTTAGAAACTGATAGGTTCAAAGCTCTTGCTGAATATGGCAAAGGACGAGGACGAGATTATGGCGCTCCTACTCTTATGATTAGAGGTCGTAATGAGGTCTTCTACGGACGTGGTTGGGTAATGCTTACTTGGCTACAGAACTATGCAAAGATTTCTACTGCTGCCACCTTGGCTCTAGGAAGAGAAGTTGATCTAGTTAATGAACCTGACGATATTATCGAAGACCTTGAGGTCAATGCTTTTGCTACCTTTGAAGGTATGGAGCGTGGTCTGTTCACAGGGAAGAAACTCTCTGATTATATTAACAAGAACAAAACAGATTTCGTAAATGCACGAAGAATTATTAACGGAACTGATAAGGCTGAAAAGATTGCCCAGTACGCTATTAAGTTCAGGGATGCATTGAATAGAATTGAAACCCCATTTGATCTTTCCACTGAAGATCTAAAAGAAGAGGAAGAGGAAGATGGAGAAACAAGGATTACTAAGTTCTTTCGGTTTAGATAACATCGCAAACATCCCGCAAGACCGTGCTGAAATTGATGCGCTACAAGAGATGCGAAGGAAGAAAAGAGAAGAAGCTGCTGCTATCTTACTACAGAAGCCGACCACACAAGTAGTACAACCGACTGAGAACCAAGAGCGTCCTCAACCTGTTACTACAAGCGGTCAAAAGATTAACCCTGATGATTTCAAAGTACCTGATCCAACTTCGTTTGGTGGTAAGCTACTTAAGTCTATCTTTGGAGAATACTTCTAATGTCTGATGCACGTAAATGGCTAGATGAGCAAAAGAAGCTCAAGAGTGGCCCAGTTAATAAAAATGATCCGTATGGTTTTATGGAAGAGTTTGATTTAAACGCGTATGATCGCGCTGAATCGGATAAGGCTAGAAAAGATATTGAAGCCAATCCATTCAATAAAAGTAAATACGTTGATTAAAGGAAAAACAAATGTCAAATAAAGATAAGGTTAGTGACGAACAGGTACTGACTGAACTCGGACAGTTGAGAGCGCAATCTAACGGTTCCTTTCTACAATCCGCTGACCTCCAAAGAGAGCGTCAGAAAGCCACGTATGAATATGCTGGCATGGCTCAAGGTCACCTGACACCTCAGGGTGTATCCACAATCGTTGACTCTTCTACTACAGAGGTCGTTGACGGTTACGCTTCGATCTTGTCTGAACTTCTGTTTGACAATAATAAGATCGCTAAATTTAAACCTCTTACATCAGAACCAGAAGAAGTACGGCGAACTAAGGTAGCAGAAGACCTTACAAACCACGAAATCTTTACAATGTCCAACGGTTGGGAAAAGCTCAATACTTGGGTAAAAGCCTCGCTTATGTGGAAGAATGCCGCGATCCGTTGGGATTGGGTTGAAGATTACACATATGAGTATGAAGAGTACGACTCAATTGACGCAATCAAACTTGATGAGATTCTTAACGATGAGAACGCAGAAGTAGTAGGCGATCTTGAGTACGAAGAGAATACTGATCTAGCTGATATTGAAAATCCTGAAGTCACAATGACTTTTGTAAACGTCAAGATTCGTAGGAAAGAAAATAACGCTGGAGTTCGTATCACGAATATTCCGCATGAGAATTTCACTATTGATAGAAACGCTACATCTCTCAATGATTTCTCTTATATCGGTATCACAGAAGAAGGTCTTACAAAATCTGATCTACGTATGCGTTATCCTAAATTCTTCAAGAAGAAATTTGATGATTGGGATTCGCTAGGAGATGAGAAAGAAGCGTATAACCTAGATGGTGAAGTTCGTAAGAATGTAACCGGACAGAATGATACTTCCCTATTTGAGGTCCAATCTACCTTGGACGCAAACCAGACTTATACTACAGTAGAATGCTGGATGCGTATTGACCGAGATGGTGATGGTATCTCAGAGCTTAAGAGATTTGTTATCTCTGGTTCGCTAATTATTGAAGAAGAGTATGTCGAGCAAGTAAACATCGCTGTACTCTGCCCAATTGAAATCCCTTATGAGTTCTACGGCCTTTCCATGGCTGATATCACTCGTCCCTCAACTCTAACCTCTACTGCAATCCTACGTGGTTTCGTAGAGAACACTTACCTCACAAACTACTCACCTCGTCTGGCTGACCCTAACGTAGTTGATTTCTCTGCTCTTCAGAATATGAAGCCAAAGCAGATTATCCCAACTGTAGGTAATCCTCAAGGTGCTGTAGCAATGCTGCCACCAGAGAACCTTGCTCCCGGCACTGTACCTCTGTTGCAACAAATGCAGACAATCAAAGAACAAGCAAACGGTCTTTCTAAAGCCTCACAAGGTTTGAATGACACGCTATATGTTTCCGGTAACTCAGAAGCGAAGCTAGGCCAAGTCCAGAGTGCTGCTCAGAAGAGAATCCAACATATTGCTCGTAGATACGTACAGACAGGTCTTGAGAGACTTGTAAGTGGTGTCTATAAGACAATCCGTAAGAACGCTTCCAAATCGATGAATTATATTGATAGAGATGGCTTCTACAAATTAGTTGAGGTTGTCGACCTTCCTAAAAGAATTCACTTTGGAGTATCCGCTAATATCGGAGAGAACTCCAATGAGAACTTGGAACGGAAGTATGCTGGTGTTGCTGCTATCCTTGCTCAGCTTAATGAAAGTGGGAGAGGAGTTGTTATCCGTGAACAAGCGGATGCTCGTCTTGCGTCAATGGCTATCCAAGCTATGGATCTTGATCCTATGGATTACATTGAAGACTACAACTCACCAGAGTTTGCTCAACGTGCAGAAGATACTCGTAAACAGACAGATGCTATTGCTAAGAAAGAGATGGATATCAAAGAGCTTATTGCTAAGTACGATATCATCGCTAAAGAGGCTAACGCTCGTTACCTCTCTACTCAAGCAGATAACTCTATGCAAGATAACGCCAAGCAATTGGTTGTCGCTATGGATAAGCATTATCAAGAGTGGGCTAAGCTCATGCTTGAAGCTGATAAGAGTAAAACACCAAGACCTCAGATGCCAGACTTCTCTCAGATGTCTGCTGTCGCATATGAGCTAATCAAAGAGTATGGACCAGCTAACAATGCTGCCATCAACTCACGACTAGCTGACATGGCAGGTCAGGTACAATCTGTATCAGAAGGACAAGGAATGTCAGACGTAGCTATGGGTCAAGCCGAAGAAGCTATGAAGCCATTCTAATAAAGGATAAAATTGTGGACATCAAAGAATATCTAAAAGAACACTTCTTCATTCCCCTCTTTACTAATGGGAAACCTAACAAATCGAAGAAGCATTACCATAACGTATTCTCGTACAAAGGAGAGTTCGCTTCAAAAGAGCGGGCTGACTTCTTTGATGGGGCTTACGGAGAGATTCTGTTTGACTTATTCATTCAGTGGGTACAAAGCCCAATTGAGGAAAAGGAACTCAGAGAACACATGTATAGACAAGCTCTAGCCCTCGGATCAGTTAAAGAGAAAATGATTAACTACGAGACTTATGGCAAGAATGCTAAATTTCTAGGATTAGAAGAGGAAGAAATAAATGATGAAGAATGATAGAGTAATTAAAGCAATTACCAATATGGAAGCCGTAAAGGTCCGTATGGTTGAGAAGCTGGCGTCAAGCACTACTGGCGCTCAAGCTCACATTGGTATTCTTACTAATGTGGAAAGTGATCTGGCTATCCTGAAAGGGATTGTTGAAGTTGAAGTGGAAAAGCCCACAGCTCCAGTTAAGGTAGAAGTACCAGAAGTCAAATCTACAAAGAACACAAAAGGATAATAACCAATGACTATTAATAATGGCCAAACTGCGTCTGTACCCTCGGATCAATCAGCAGCTGGTGATACAGAAGAATCTCTGTTCGCTGACGTATTCGCAAACTCCTCTTTACTGAGTGGTGAGCAACCTCTACCGAATAACGGAGATTCCGAAGATCTGGAAGACGAATCAGATGACGACCTTGACGATGATTCTAATTCTACAGTTGACGAAGATGATGATGAAGAAGATGGCGCTGTACCAAAAGCTGATGAGGATGACGATGAGGATGATACCTCTACCGAAGAAGACTCAGATGATGATGATACAGATGATGGAGAAGTTGATTGGGAATTTAAAGTTCCTGTAAAGATCGACGGTGAAGAGAGTAATGTTACTCTTGAAGAACTCCGGAAGGGTTACCAAACTCAACAACATTTGTCTAAACAAGGTCGAGAGCTAGGTGAACAAAAGACCGCTTTCGAGAAAGAGAAATCAGAAGGTCTGGAGAAAGTAATTTCTACCGCTGAACTTTTGAATGCTCAAGTAATGAAGCAAGAAACCGAACTAGCGACTAAATATAATGAGCTAAAGGAAACTATTGCTCAGAAGAAAAAAGAAGGCGATAAATACTCTGCCAATGAGCTAAAGGATGACCTTGAGGAACTCCAATCGCAATACTGGGTAGCACGTAAAGATCGTGAAGCACTTGAGAAGAATGTGTCATCTGCTCGTGCAGCTCAAGAAGAAGAGCGTATGAAAGCTGATGTTGAACGTTTTGGAAAAGAGATCGAATCTCTGATCCCTGATTTTGATAATGATAGGGCAACAGCTATCCGAGACTTTGCAGTACAGGAAGGAGTTCCCGCAGAACTCATCAACGTATTGGCAAGCGCTGGGGCAGTAAAGTTCATCGATGACTATCGTATTCTAAAAGAGAGTCTCAACAAAGGTGCAGCTCGTAAGAAGAGCATCCCGACTCGTAAAATCGCACCAACAAAGAAAAGTACCACTGCTAAGTCCAAAACCGCTGCTAAAGAAAGCGCCCTCTCCCATAAGCTCGCCAAAGGTGAAGCCACAGAGGACGAAGGTTTTGATTTCCTGAAAGGAATGGCTCGGAAGTATGGTATGTAATGTTTAAACAAATGTCAAGATAGAGGTATACACCCATGGCAACAGGTAACTATGTAACTGGCGGTCCTAAGGCTGCTCTCGGTAATTCGTCTGGCGCTTCCGAGCGTGAAGATCTGGCGAACTACATCTCCATGATCACTCGTGATGATACTCCTTTTGTATCTTCGATTGGTAAAAATAAGGCGAAAGCTATTCTCCACGAATGGCAGACTGATGAGCTTCGTGCTCCCGGCGTGAACGCCCAAGCAGAAGGCGTAGACTACGCTGACCTGACTCAAACTCAGAACTTCCGTACTCGTCTGGGTAACTACACTCAGATCTTTGCAGAAGCTATCTCGGTTTCTAACACTAAACGCAAAGTCGACCAAGCTGGTGTTGCGGATGAATTCGCTTACCAGTTGAAGAAAGTCGGTACAGAAATGCGGCGTGACCTTGAGTTTACTCTCGTTCAAAGCTGGCAGGAAAAGAACGGTTCTGGTACTCGTACCATGGGCGGTGTACATTCCTATGCAACTGATGCTCTGGTTTATGACGCAACATTTGGTGGATTCGCCAATGATGGTGGTAACTTCAATGGTGTCTTCGACGGCAGTGGTACTTTCGCTGGCGTAAACCCCGGCAACACTGGTGTCGCTGATGTTGAAGTAGATATCGATCTGACTCACATCGATGAAGTCCAACAGCGTGTATACGAAGAAGGTGGTAAGTCCACTCGCGTTATGGTTTCTCCAAAGAACCGCCGGAAGATTTCTGAACAAGCTCAACTTGCTGGTTCGAACGTCCGTCGTGAAATTGGTGCAAGCGGTAAGCTTCGTCAATCGGTTGACATCTACGAATCTGACTTCGGTGAAGTTATGATTGTACCTAACTACGTAATGGGTACTGGTGGTGTTGCTGGTGCTGGTCCTCTCTTTGCGACCACTAACCCAGATGACTTCACTGCTATCTGTTATGACCCAATGTGGTTCAACGTAACTACTCTGCGTCCTATGCATGAAACTGATGTTGGCCCTAAGGGTGACTCGACAATCGGTATGCTGGTCGAAGAGTGTACATTCGAAGCTAAGAACCCAAAAGGTTTCGGCTTGATTGTAAACATCGGTCTGTAAGATACTTAATGGGAGTTCAATGTAATGTTGGACTCCCATTTCTTCTAATGAGGTAATAGAAATGACACTAACTTATGAAAAGAAACATCCAAGAAAGTTTGTTATTGTAGTGCATGTAAGCGGTAGAGCAGAGAAGGATGACGATGTAATACCACTATTATCTATCCATAATCATCCACAGCATGCCCACGTAATCAATTTGAATAACAAGGATTTAGTTATTGAGTCTTCGCCTACGCTTGAAGGACCATGGGTAGAAACAGATAAGGTAAGAAAAAACAATAGTGATGATATAGTAATTCATAATCTATATACAAGAGTTAAATCAAAAATTAATGACACCTTTAACTTTTGGGTAACTATATTCAAAACTTAAAGCTCCGGAGGGACGACGAAGTGACGGACGAAGTCAATAAGCTAAAAGATACAATACACCAGCATGATCTTAGGATCAATTCAATTGAAATTAAACATGAAGGCATCACATTTAACGTAACAGATCTACAAGCCGATAGAAAGCGAATTTTATGGATCGTAATTACAATCATCTTATCCGGACTTGTATATGCTGGCCTTTCAGGGTTACAGGATATTTTGTATGTACAATAAGATTCTAAAAGAACTAACTTGGATTATTATATTTATATTATCACAACTCGCACTATTTCTCTATAATTTTAGAGAATTCGAGACACAATTCTTACCTGTAGTAGGTGATATAAGTGTAAGAAGTGAGTTGAAGGATAAGGAAACAAAGTCAATTATGGTTTATGTATCCTTTGATAAATTAAGAGACTGTGAGTTTATAGGTCTAAGAATGACTGATCCTTATGGTTCAAGAGTAAAATTTAAATTTCTAGACGAAGATACATTGAATGATGATTCATACCTATCCAGACCAGAGGGCTTTAATATAGCTGGTCCATGGTGGATAGAATACTACAACTTTGAGGACTTACAGATTGAGGCAATCCATAAATGTGATTGGTTCGGTTTCACAGTATCTCTTATGCAAACAAAGAAGGACACTAACTATGAAGATCGATGAAGTAAAACACCACAACATGACATTCAAAGCTGATGACTCAGGTTACCAGATTGGCCAAGATGTCTCAGAAATTCTGGCTCAAGCAGAACAAGAACGAAAGTTTGCTGCAGAAGTCTCTAATCCTAATAAGCGCTATCGTAAGTTTGGGACTATTCCAGATGTAATCTGTGTTGAAATTAAAAATAGGTACAACGTGGATATCCATGCACCTGAATCAAGTGAAGACCCAAACATCATGAAGAAGTTTAAAGATATTATCAAACGTGAATATCCTTATCTTCTTTCTAATTAAAAGAGAGAACCATTATGGTAGACTACACACGATTTGTGGATATGATCCACTCCTACACTAACAGAGATCAGACAGTTCTGCCTAATGACCTTATTAAAAGCTTCACTGACATGGCAACTGACGATGTTTATAGATCTCTCAGAATCCCACCTCTGGAAGCAACCTTTACTTATGATCCGTTGACAGAAGATGGAAACTTGGTTGGTATTCCCGGCGATGCGATTGAGTTTATTCAGCTTCGTAAGCTTGACGCCAATACATTGAAAGTAAAGGATGTGTATAATGCACGTTCAGATATTAGATCTTTCTATATCGACAATATGTCTAAGTATGATGGTAATTATTATACAAGAGAAGTTAATGACTTAGTCGTATATCCAGACTTGAAAACTGGAGATGTTATGCAACTCCACTACTACAAACGATTGCCATCTGTGTATGCTCGTTACTCCCTGACAGCAACTAATGTTGCAACAGGACTGATGTACACAGGACCATCACAAGCTGATGTTCAAGATCAAGTTGAAGTAGCTGAGCCGGGAGCTTTCATCGCTGACCCAGACCTACTCAGCTCTATCAAAGAGTACGCTGGTGACGCTGATATCCCAGCTGGATGGTACGTTGGTACTCTGGCAGGTAACTGGCTACGAGATGAGAACTTGAAAATGCTATTGTATGGCACTCAAGCAGAAGCTTATATCTACCTCAAAGACGCTGAAAAAGCTCAGCAGTTCTTCGCTCTGAGGGATCAAGAAATAGAAGATTTGAATACAGAAGCTAGACTCCGTTCCGTTAGAGGTGGGGTAGCACAAACCCACTATTCTGGTGGATCATTACTTTAAGGAGATAGCATATGTCTATTACTAACCCAACTCCCGGCGGATCTTTCGGTGGGGATGGCTCGTCAGTCTCAGGTGCTGGCAGAACTCCCGGTGGGCAATTCTCTGGGATTGGTCGCATCGGTGTGAACGGAAGAGGCCTCGCTGACTCTATTCTTTGGATTGGACCAGAGCCTCCAATCAGTAAACAATTCCTACTCTGGATTAATACCTCAGATGGTAGATGGTACGGTTACTGGTTTGACGGATCTTCCTCACAGTGGGTAGACCTCTCTCTACCATTTGGTGAAGGTCTGGTAGGACCAACAGGTCTTACAGGCGACACTGGACTTCCGGGACCAGTTGGCCAAGGTATTCCTATTGGAGGTCTGGCTGACCAAATTCTTGTGAAAGCAGATGGCACAGACTTCAATACTATCTGGGGAGATAGACCAGCGGATGGTAATACAATCATCTTTGGTGTTGTTGATCCTACTACAGAAGGTAGAGATGGAGACTCTTATATCAATGCTGTAACGTATGAATTCTTCGGTCCAAAATCAGGAGGAGTGTGGCCAGCAGGTTTCTCACTCGTAGGTCCAATTGGTGAAACAGGTCCTATCGGTCCAGAAGGTCCAACAGGTCCAGCTGGTTCTGATGCGGCTACTAATTATATTCTTGGTCCTCTTTGTTATGAAAATAACTTTGGTAATACAGTTTACTCTTCGTCAGGTTACGCAACTAAAGGTAACCTCTTCCAAGTGACATCAGACGTTGTAATGACTGCTTGTAAAGTACGACTTTCTAGTAACCAGACAGTTAAGGCTGTACTTGCAGAGTTGTCAGAAGAAAATCCAGGCACTATTACAGCTATTCTTGATGAAAGCTTAAGCCAAGTTATTCCAACTACTGACGAATACATATTCCCAATAGCTAACATCGTACTTCAACCAACTAAGTTTTATGCAATACTATTGGTTAGAATAGATGGATTGGATACATCCGCGCTGGGTATTCCTTTTGCAGGAGCTACACCTGATGCAGATCCAGAAGGTTATTTCAACTTACTAGCTTCTTCTAGGTATACGTCCATAGATCCAGCAGTGAGTGATCTTACCTACTTTAATACTACTACTACAGTTTCTATGGTAATGTACGGTCTATCTGCACCTTTCCTAGCTACTGGCATTAAGGGTGATACAGGTGCTGCTGGTTTGGATGGACAAGGCGTACCTGTAGGAGGCACCGCAGGACAAGTTCTGGCTAAGATTGACTCCACAGACTACAACACTGAATGGGTTGATGCAACTGGTGGAGGTGGTCCCGGTGGTCCTTCTTTGATGGTACAGGGTGAAATCTCTGCAGACTACACTCTCATTAATGGTGACTTAACGGGAAATGTTGTTAAGAGAGTTAATAATGCAACGCTTAATACTCTATCTGTTACTGTTCCACCTTCCCTAACTAATGAACAACCTATCACTTTTATTGCTACAAACACAGGAGGCGTAACCTTCCTTCCCGGTGCAGGTGTAACTTTGCTATCTGCTGATGGTAATACAGCTCTAAGGGTTCCGTATTCTTCGGCTACAATTATACCTGATCTTGCTAATGCAGAAACTTACTATATTGTAGGTGACCTTGTTCAGCTTACAGATATGCTTCTACCAGCAAGTATTCCAGCTCCAATAGTCTGGATTTCACCAAGAAATGTTGAGACAGATGTAGATGGAAACATCACTAAGTTCCTTAATAGAGGTACTGGTGGAGCTACATATGATGCTACCCCAGTTGGTGCAAATAGGAATACTATTGCATTGTATGCAAATTGGAACAATAAAGATGTTATTGTGGTACCTGATATTACCTCTAATGGCTATGCACTTGGATCTCCAGTAACAAACACTAGGACAGTATTTACAGTTACTTCTTATAAGGATGTTGGCCAACTTACCTTTACTGACTTTGATGGCCTTATCTCTGGTCCTACAGGAGCTGGTTCTGAACTACAATTAGTTGGTTCAAGTGGCACTGATGCTTTCTTGATTGGTGCAAACCAAACTATCTATAAGAATGATGTAGCAGGTGCTAGTGTACTGCCTCTTGCTAAAGATACTGTTGCAACTACAAATAGCGCTGATGGTCTATTCACACAAACACTATGGCATGATAATGCTGGTGCCTCCAGAAACTGGATTGGTGCAAATGGTGATATGATGATCTGGGACACTGAACTAACTACACTTCAACTAACTGAACTACATACTCTGTTTACAGATTACTTTGGTACAGGAGATGGCGTGTAATGTTCCTTCCAATTATTGGGGCTATAAGCTCATCAAGACCTCTTATAACTGCTGGAGGTGGTGATCCTGTAACAACAGGACTCATCCCAGTAGGTTATGATGATCCGGTAATGTGGTTCAGTGCTGACTCTGTCATACTAGATGGATCTGGAAATATCACAACATACGTAAATAAAGGTACTGGCGGGACTGCCTTGAATGCTACCGCCAATACCACAAACTATGCAACTGTAGGTGACTTGAATGGTAAAGCCATTAGTCTAATTCCAAGTACAACAACTGGTGGTTACTCTATCACTGGAGGTACTGGTACTATGATAACTGGCTTTGGTACATACAAAGATGGTCTAGATGCAGCATTTGATGGTTATGATGGTTATATGTCAGGTAACTTGCAGATGACAGGTAACTCTGGATCTAACTCGTGGTTCTCTGGGCAACCAGCAAACCCAGTTAAAAATGGTATTGCAACCGCAGTTGTTCTGCCACTAGAGAATGGTACAATTGGTGCATTCGCAAATTCTGCAACACCAACCTCAGTTAATAGATTGTTCCAAGATGACTTTGGTACATCAAGAAATTGGAAGGGTACATCAGGAGATATTCTTATCTACAATGATAGAGAGTATACAATTGATGATATGCTTGCATTCCACAATCAAGCCGTAATATTTTACGGACTATAAATAGGAGATCACCAACATGGCAGTGATTAATTTCCCAGATTCACCGATTGCTGGTGATCGCTTCACTAAAGATCAAATTACATATGAATGGAGACAAGAGGGATTCTGGAAGTCTGTAGAGGCAAGTGTTAATAACGCGAACCCTAAAGAGTTTGCTCTATTCCTTAACAGTGTGCCTTCTACTGTAACAGAAGTTCTATACAGACTAGATATTGGTACTGGTCAGCAGCTAGACTTAGTAACAGAAAATGCATTTGGACTTATCGGGAGTTTACCAGCAAATGATCAAGTCTATGATATCTATTTGAATGAAGTTCTGGCAACGGATACTATTACTGTGGACACACTTGGCAATCTATCTATCTTCTCACCTCGGTCACCTATAAATGGACCAGTAACAATTAAAGTGAGAGTCAGTCCAACTACAGTGGTTGATGCTGCATTTGATGGATTCGGTCTTATTGGGGAGGTCTATACTCTATAATGGTTACTACAACACAAGGTGTCACCTCTCTAAGGTGGCCAACAGGAACAGCTAAAGTAGGAGACTTCATTGTAACAGATGACACTAATACAGCATATGAGTTCATGCCTAATGGTACTTGGAAGAATATTGTTGTTGAGAAAGTGTATGATGATTTCTCAGTATCTTATGAGGCAGGTATCTCAACAGGAGCTGCTAATCCAAACAATGGGCCGATTACTCTTTATAATGAAGAAACGATAAAACATGGTGATAGGATATATGAAGTATCTGTTAATGGTTCAGAAGATTACCCTGCATACAGACAGCTATATGTTTCTTCCCCAGCTACACTAACAGCTTACCATTTGACATCTCACTCGGGTTTGCCTTTCATAGAAGATGGAAGTCCTTTTAAACCTATCTTCGGATGGGATGTATGGACATGGGGTAAGAATATCTCTGGTTTTAATAGACCGCATACATTAAAAACTGCTATACCACTCGTAGACTACATTCAAGATCCGAGTAGGATGGATGAAGTAAAAGTAAAAATTGATTGGGGGAATGCTAACGGACTTCCTATTACTGTTGGAGGACATACTTGGGTAGTAGAAATGTTTGAGGATGGGAGAGCTAGTAAAAACTACTCAATCTCTTCTCCAACATTTAACTTAAGATTCTCAGAAGCTGTTCCATATCCTATTAACAGCCCAGCTATACCACCTAGGAGTATCTCAACTGGTTGGTTAGATATGGCATCTAATTCGTTCTACTTGTGGTACACACTTACTTACAACCCCGGCCAACATATTGGTGGATGGACACTGACAATTGATGATCCTACCTACACAGGTAATGATGGCACTTCTTCAACATCTGGAATGTGTATGGATCTCAATGGAAATAACTTATATTTTGTAAGAGAGTCAACAGTAGGTAAGGATGCAATACTACGTAGCACTCTTTCTACATCTCATGACTTATCCACAAAGGTAGATGCTGAAACTGTTACATCCTACTATGATCCTAATGAAGACCCATTTGGTGCTATCAATGCAGGTAACTGCTGCATCACTGATGACGGTAGAGACTTCTTTATCACAGATAGAGATACTAATGCTGTACACCAATTTAAGCTTAGAACAAACTATCAGATTTCTGACATAGCTTCTGTTGATCCGTTTAACTCTTTCATCTACACTGAATACAAGAAGGAGTTTACTCCAGATGGTGTAGTCCTCGATATCTTTGTAAACAGAGCTAAAGCAACTCTTCTAGTTCTCACAGATAATAATAAGATCACTAAATACACATTCGAGAACCAAGATATTAGTACTGCTATTTACGAATCAGAATATGATATTACAGAGGTGGCCAGTGGGGCAAAGTGTTTAACTATGACTTATGCAGAGTCATCTATCCTACTAGCCATTCCAGAAGGTGTAAGATACCTAGCTGTTGAAGCGGGTATTGATCTGAGTACAGTAAAAACAAGTCAGGATCTAGTTAAAATTCCATCAATAGACCCAAGGGGAATAGCAGTATCAAAAGATAGTAAGAAAATCTTCATCGCTGATAATCATACAATCGACCCCACTCTAAGAGTTACTCAGTGGGACGCAATATAAAGGAGGAGCATCATGGGATGGTTCGCATTTCTAACTCCTATCTTTGAGCATATAGCTAAACTCGGTTCTTCTTATATGAAACGAAAAGAAGTTATCGCTGAAGGTAGGATCACACTTGAACAAGCTAGAGCTACGGCTGAAGCTCAAGTTCAGATCGCTAAACTAACAGCTGATATTGAATGGGAAAAGATGATGGCCGATGGGTCAACCAGATCATGGAAAGATGAGTTCTGGACTATCCTACTTGCTATCCCACTGTTCCTAGCATTTATTCCCGGCGCTGTAGGATTCATCGAAGATGGATTCAACGTTCTGGCTCTTATGCCACAGTGGTATGGTATTGCTATAGGTGCTGCTATTTCAGCTGCATTTGGTAAGAATATCATTCAATATTTCACAAACATGAAAAAATAAGGAGACTAATGATGCCAATAGCACCATTGCAAAAATTCGGGCTTGGAGGTCTGATCACAGATCAACCCAAAGAATCCCTTGACCTGACTTACTTTGATGATGGTCTAAACCTTCGCTCTGACGATGGAGCTATCTCTGGCGTCTACACTTTTGATGAAGATGATCTAAGGCTCAGACTGTTTCAACTAGCAGTAGACGGAGAGCCATATGAGTTCGATACAGAAACTATCAACCCTGTCTATATCACACAATGGACACAAGCTGGTATCGAATACCTTGATGTACTCACAGTAGGGTTGAATGCTGTTGACGCAGGTAAGGTTTACATCACTGGTGGTAATCAAGATCCTGCAGTTGTATCCCTGTGTAGCACTGTCTATAACTTCACATACGAGCCTCTGTATGGATTTAACTCATTTATCTTCAACGAAGTAGCTGTACTCAACACAGTCACAGCTCCTCCAATGTACTCATTTGATAGAGAGAACTTCTACCAACTTCCTAATTTCTTTGGGGAGCCAATAGGTTTAGATCTAACTGCTATTGATGTACATACAGTCTACTCCATCTCAACAGTTACACAAGAAGATTGGTCTTCTGTTGGTGGACCTCTCAACGCTGTAGTAGGATCAGTTTTCACAGCCACCTCGACTAACGCTGACATTTCAGCATTAGGAGAAGTAAAGGTGATGCAAGCTTATACAGCAAAGAGAATGTGTGTTTACAATGGTCGACTGATCGCTATGAACCTAGCTAATGACCTTGGCACTCCAACAGAAATTGATGATATTAAGTCCCCAATTGAAGTAGCATGGTCAACATCTGTCACTAACATTGGTTCTATCATTGATCTACAGTGGTATGCATCTTTCACTAACACAGCTGGTAACAACTTCCTTACCCAAACACCGGGAAAAGTAGTAGATGGTAAACAGCTTGGTGAATTCCTGATGATCTACAAGACAGACTCTGTCTATAGATTGCAAGATGCAGGTGATCCACTCTTTCTTGTAGGTGAGACTGCCTTCCTTGATGATGGTATTCTAGCTGCTGACTGCGCAGTTGACATCGGTTCAAACCAACATTTCGTTGTAGGCCAATACGGACTTTATATCCATACTGGTGGACCAGATAAGAAAGACATTGCAGAGGATAAGAATATCTCAGGCTTGTATGATGATCTCCCGATCTCAGTAGCAGACCGAGCTTTGACCTTCTGCTTCCATGACTCTCTAAGATCTGAGGTATGGACATGCTATAGAAATAAAGATGCTTCAGATATTGAGCCTAGTAAGGGCTGTACAAGAGCATTGATCTATAACTACACAGATGGGACTTTCTATCGTAGATCGCTTCCAAACGTATCTAAGATTATTGAGACTGAGATTAATGGTGTCGTAGAGATTGTTGCTGCTTCAAGAAATGTAGTTCCCGGATCTTTGACACTCGGTGGATTGTATATCCTATCTCGGGACACTCTTGAACCAAATGGGTGGATTCAATTCTCCTCAAGGGATTTGGGTATGATCGAAGTAGTAAAAGAGATTGATGGACTCTGGCCTACTGCACAAGGAAACTTCGAATGCAAGATCAAAGGTTCATTGTCTTCTGCAACTCCTGATATGTCTATAATCACTCCTGCTAACTTTGCTTCTGCAACTGACTACAAGATTGACTTCAGACAGTTGGGTAGATTCCACACAATCAGAATTGAGATGAGTGGTTCAGTTGACCCTGTAATCTCAGGAATGAAAATTGATATGAAGCAGCTAGGAGAAAGATAATGGGAACTATTGTACCAATTCCAATGGGGATCAAGGATAGAGCAGTCTACTCATCCCTTCTTCGTATTGCCAGATCACTGGCTCGAAGCACAATAATCTCTGTTAAGCAAACAGGAACTATACCTGTAGCTGATGATCTGGCTATTCCTAATACACCAAACTACGTTCTACAAGAGTCGTATCAAGTTGTAACAGGACTTTCTTTTGAAGAATTTAACTCTGATACTGCTATGTATCAATTCACTGCAGGTATTGTAGGAGACATCGGTTACACTATTGGTGACCCTGATCTTCCATCTGCTTACGTCGATATAAAAGCTAACTCTCCATCCTTTGGAGATGCTGATCAAAATGTGATCTTAATCATGGAACTATATGTGAGAAACATTGACTCCATACAGAATTCCAATATTGAATGGAAGATTAAGAAACTTGAATGAGGACAAAATGAAAACACTACCTATGATCCCACCAGCTGATATGGTGCATCTAATGCCATTGTTTGAGAAGT
>Ga0206129_10002995_pt1 | contig 20019 bp, 18 predicted proteins | sample Helgoland_Spring_8_FD_148616 | JGI IMG/M metagenome (GOLD analysis project Ga0206129, IMG submission 148616) | Pelagic subsurface seawater microbial communities from Kabeltonne, Helgoland, North Sea - Helgoland_Spring_Bloom_20160502_2 | ecosystem: Environmental > Aquatic > Marine > Epipelagic ...
ATGCTGGGACTCCGGTCGGCCTGCGGCCTCCCTGCGTCCCAGCATTGACTTACTCTACAATCTCGAACAACTAATTAACCCGTCCAGACTAACACATGCTCTGGCTCAGTTTGGGTAACTCGACCACTGGGAGTTGCCGAAATATTCTGCCTCTTGTTTCTGGGATGGGATTTCATTCGAAAACCGCTCGTGTTCGCCTCACTCCTGTCAGCATCCGCCTTTTTTGTCGTGATGATCTTGTTTGATGGTTTTTTTCCTCACGATATGTTCTTAAGGCTTTCTGTTGAAGATCTAGCTAAAACCTGGTCCGGATTGGGCTTCTTGGTTTACGGTTGGGCCGTTCTCAATGTGCAGTGTGAAAGACGCTTCAATCAGCCTATTCCCAAGAAAGACGTAGGCCACTCTTCTTAAGGTAGAAAATAAATCATCGCCATGCCTTTATGCAGAGGCAAACTTTAATGAGCTTCACAGACACTGCTGAAGTATTATATTTTGTATAATCCGTTTAATGTCTAAGTGCACAATTTTAAGGAAAAGTTAAAGCTACTCAGTTATTTTACCTCTTATAATATCGTAAATAAGGGGATTATGTTTCTGGCGGGTATTTTGGTGGTTCGTTACATGGATAAAACTGATTATGCCTACTACACCCTGACTCACAGCCTGATGGGTAGCATGACTTCTCTTTCTACTCTGGGTGCCGGCACGGCGTTGCTTTCACTTGGTGGGAAGTCTGTTGGCGATCCCGTGGAATTGGGGGTAATCCGTGCGACAGTTATTCGCTACCGTCAGTATTTTACCGCCATTGTATTACCGATCATTACGGTTATACTGATATACTTTCTCAGCAAAACCGGATGCCCGCCATTTTTGACTGCTATACTGCTTTTGCTGGCATGCTTGAATTTTTCGTTTCAATTTCAGAAGCAGATTGCGACAACCATACTGAAGCTGAAACGTGAGTATTTAGTTCCTCAGAAAATTGGCCTTAAGTCAAATGTGGCGCGTTTAATCGCTCTGATATTGTTAATCCCATTTTGCTTCACCAGTTGGTGTGTTCTGGGGGTTACGGTTTGTATTGGAGCCATTACTTGTTATTACTGTTATTTACCATTAGCAAAAAAACATTTCTCTGCAACTGAGCGAACCTCGCCCAAAGTCGGTAAGGAGATTCGTAGGATTACCTACAATACTCTGCCTGGCACGATGATGGCATTTGTCATGCCGAACCTTTCGCTTTTTCTGATCACGTATTTCGGTCAAACAGAGAACGTGGCTGAACTCGGAGCTCTCGGGCGTATTGCTCTCATTTACTCAATCCCCGGGGCTATCGCGGTGAGTATTTTTCAGCCTTGGATATCTAGCGAAGGTAAGGCTGACCGCTTACGGTACAAAATCCTGCTGTTCTTCCTTGCTATGACAGGAGCAGGCTTTGCTTTGCTCTTGGGGGCCTTTTTTGCCCGCGATTACATCCTTCTGATATTGGGGAGCGGTTATAGTTATTTGGGATACGAACTGATACTCTTTGCGGGCTTGTCTTGTTTTACGCTTTCTCTGGAATCGTTGCGATTATCACTCGATGCTCGTGGTTGGGTGGATTATTTTTGGCTGAATCCAATCATCAATATTGCTAGTATGATTGTAGGACTTGCGGTCTTCCGTTTGGATTTAAGTCTGTTGTCGGGGGTTATTTTGCTTAGCTTCTTTCGTATCCCGGCGATGTTTCTACATTTTTCCATTTTACTTCGGAGGGGCTTCCTGCGAGAGTTTAAATCATAGACGATGCCGGATGGTAAATCCTTACAATAATAAGCCTAAAATATTTTGCCTCGGATTATCCCGGACCGGGACGACATCTCTCGCGCGAGGGTTGGAGATGCTCGGACTCCAAGTGGCTCATTTTCCGCTATCACTTTTAGTCAAAGGTTCATTTACGCCACGTTTGAATCACGGCCTATGGTCACGCTGGCAACTACATCGCCAGGTAAAGGCTGCGCGATTCCATAATGCTGAAAGAATGCTACTTGAGAATGACGTGTTTGCCGATCTTCCGATTCCGATTATTTATGAAGAACTCGACCAGCAATTCCCCGCTTCCAAGTTTATCGTTACTTCCAGAGAGACGGAAGGCTGGTTGTCCAGTATGGAATGGTTGTTCAGAGACAGGCCTGATGATTGGAGTCAGGGGCCATTGATCGATGAGCTCCATTTTGCCGCTTATGGGTGTACTCGTTTTGACCGACAGGCGCTGACCAAAGCTTGGGAGAAACATGAAGCCAAATTGGATAACTATTTTAGTGGGAGATCATCCGATTTGTTGCGAATAAACATAGATCAAGGAGACCTTAATTACCCGACGATTTGCTCTTTTCTTGAATGTGAGATTCCCAACTTTCCGTTCCCTCAAGTGAACCAGCGTACTCGCCCTGAAGCATCCAATGATTACTGAAGATAAGCCTGAGGCCTTAAGCTTTGTACTTGGAGCCAATGAAGCCTATTTCCCCGGCTTATTGGCCACGATTTGTAGCACCTTAATTTTCTTAGAGACGAAGAGGCCGGTAGAGATTTTCATTTTTGACGGTGGAGTTGAGGCAGAATCGAAGCAACTGCTAGAGAAACGTAGTGTATCTCTGAATCCTGAAGTTGATATCCATTGGCTGGAGGCGGACTTGAGCCCTTTTCAGTCTTTATTGCCCTTGAATGGGAACTTCATGGCATATGTACGCTTATTGATCCCGGATCTAATTGATCGATCGCGTGTGATTTGGATCGATTCTGATTTGCTCGTCCTCAGGGATATTGCTCCATTGGGGGACTTAAGTTTGGAGGGTCTCTTTGCTGGAGCTTGTTTAGAGTCTTCAATCGTAACTCTTGAGAACGATATCTCGAATTTGGATGAGCTAGGAATTTCGGGGGATGCGCCTTACTTTAACTCTGGGGTCCTCATTATGAATTTGGATGCGCTGCGTGATTTCGATTTTACGCGTAAGACTTTACAATATTTGTATGACAATCATGGGCAATATTGCTGGCATGATCAGAGTGCCATTAATGTGATTTTATACCAAAATATTCTCAAGTTGCCGAGTTGCTGGAATACCCTTAGCACGAGTTTAGCGAGTGAACCAGATAGCGTTGCGAATGATAGCTCCATTGTATATCATTTTCTGCAACGCCCGAAGCCTTGGCAGCGTTATGAAGGGGATTATTTTGCAAAACTTCTTTATCAGCTGTTTAATTCGCTCGAATGCCATCTACCAGAAATGTCTACTTTGCATAATAGGACTCAAGCCTTGAAGTGGAGGTTTCCGAGGATGGCTGCTTTTTATTTTCGTATGCGTGTTTTGTTGTCTTACAATGATAAGCAGCGCGAAATGAATCTCGATTTTCTAAAGACTTGGAAGCGCAATGTTAGGCAGGTGGACTTCGTGAAAAGCCATCGTGCATCCTATTTATCTCAGGTAGAACGATTTAAAAATGCTCTTAGGGAGCTTACTTAGAACTACATTATCTGCCGCGCATGGATCTGAAGAAAATATGTCTGACCCCGACTCGAAATGAGGCATGGATTTTGCCGATTTTCTTGAAACTCGCAGAGCAATGGGCAGATCACATTATTATAATGGATCAGTGCTCGACGGATGATACGAGGAAGATCGCTGCTGCGCACCCTAAGGTGCGTTTAATTGAAAATGACGATCCGACTTACGACGAAGCTTTCAGGCAGAAGACCCTCATCGATGCGGCTCGGGAAATTGCTGGGAAGCGATTGATTTTTGCTCTCGATGCGGACGAGGCTTTCAGTGCCAATTGGCTTTCTTCTGAGGAATGGAATAGCGTCTGTCAGTCTGAAGTCGGAACTCGTTTTCGCTTACACTGGGTCTCTCCATTCGCTGATTTGGAACGATGTTCTGTGACGGGGCCGAAGATATATGGATTCATGGACGACGGAAGCGACCATGAAGGCAGTCAAATACATAGTATTCGTGTTCCCGAGAAAGCAGATGCGCCGCTATTTCAATTAGATGAAATCGTGTTGTTACATTTTGATCGCCTGTCTGTTCGGCGCATGGCGATCAAGCGCGCCTGGTATCAATGCTGGGAGCTAGTCAATTCTTCTGGATTATCCACTGTGGATATCGTACGTGGTTACTACGAAAGAAAGGAGTTCAGCCGCGAAACATCGGAAGTTTTTCAGGAGCAATGGTATCAAGCATTCTCTCAGTTGGACATTCAGCTGGATAATATTGACGATTCGGAATCAACGTGGTGGGAGCATGATATCCTTAAGTTGTTTCAACAATATGGCGCCCATCATTTTCGAAACATTACCATTTGGGATATTCCTTGGTCTAAGATAGCAGAGGGGGCAGGTTTGGATTCACGTATCGCTCAAGACCCTAGGGGATTTCATCATCAACTGTACCACAGTTGGTTGACTGGGACGCAGCATTGTCGTCATCTGATTTTCGTACGCTTGATCGACGCGCTCTTGAGGCGGCTGTTTACCTGAGGCTACCTCGTGCAATCAATTATGAAACTCTGTTTTATTGCTCAAAGAAAACCCTCCATCACCTATGGAGGTGGTAAGGCCCAGTATTATTTGGCAGATGTCCTGCAGGAAGAGGGGCATTCAGTGACTTTAATTGGGCCTGAGGATTTTCCCGGTGAAGGGCACTCGCAGGCTGGATTTCAACGTTTTTTGGCCGAGCAGGGGGCGCAGTATGATGTGATTGATTTCGACCATAATTTTCTCCTACCCGAGGACGATGAGATCTTGAATGGTAAAACATTGCTGGTGGCTCGTTCTGTTCTTTTCCAGCTTCATCAACCGTTTATTAATTACCCGCTGAGCCGGGCTTGGAAAAGTCGGCTGCGACATTTCGTAACAAAGCATTATAAGCGAAAGCAAAATGCTCAACTGCATCAGGCACTTGTCGATTCTTTACAGAGAGCCGACCTGATTAATCTCTCCAGTCGACTGGATGTAGTGCGCGCTGTAGATTGTGGGATTTCTCGGGATAAGGTGGTGCTATTGCCATTCGCTCTAGAGGAGGAAGTCGTCGAAGGGTTTCAGTCGATTCCCACTGTAAGCCTTGGAGACTCCCCGATCATTGTTTTTCTTGGTACCTTTGATTTTCGTAAAGGTTGCCTCGATACTGTTAAAATTTTCGAAATGATCCGTCAGGAAATTCCTCAAGCTCGGCTCAGGATACTGGGGGCAAAGGGGGTTTTTACGAATGAGAAGGCCATTATGCAGCTTTTTCCAAAATGCGACCGTGAGAATGTCGAATTACATATGAGGTTTGATCCATCGACTCTTGGAGAGCTCATTGGCGATGCCACCTTAGGTCTCTTTCCATCTTATCACGAAGGTTGGGGCTTCGCTATAATGGAGCAGCTGGCTGCTGGAAAACCCGTTTTTGCCTACAATGCTCCAGGTGCCAGCGATATGCTGCCGAGCCAATGGCTTGGGCCCCCGGGGGATTGTGCGTATCTGGCGAATCTGTGTATTGATTGTTTGCATTTGCAACAGCAGACATATCTGCAGCAGGCAGAACATGCTCGAGGAATAGTCAAAGCCTACCGATGGCGTCAGATCGCGCACGAAACGTTGGGTGCATATACTCAAGCGATCAACGCGAAGGTCACAAAATTTCGCTCTGAGCCTCGAAAAATATGATCTCAAGGTGCATCTCCTCTCGAGGACAGACTGTATGGGATTTGTGCTCGCGCTATAATTGATGATCTTTGCGGCGCGATTGTATCGAGCGACTCAATTGGATCCAGAAACGACTCTTTCTTGCGAGCTTAGCTGGCTGCATGAGGATGACGATGAGTACTCTGACAATGGGTGCTGTCAGTCTGAGTGAACCCGAACTCCAAGAAAAATATTTTTGACTCGGTGCTCGGCCAAATCGTAGCGATTCCCATAAGGCTTTTGTGCTTAGTGGAATTGGGCTAGCGATCGTGGAGTATCCTCCGACAATCGGGATACCTTCGTACGGAACAGCGCCCCAGATCTGCGCTTCCTGCTTGGTTGGATGCTCCATAAAACGGATTAAGAGCTTTTTTATTCGTTCGCGAATATTGCAATTCGCTGCCTCCTCCGTCAAAGTATCACACAAACGCGTATTGTATTCGATGAGGCAATCTCGGACGAAGGGCATACCAAATGCATTGAGATCATCCGTTTGCGCTGCTCTGAGCTCCGCTTCCGTTTCCCCTGTCTCTTCGTCCTGATAATATCGCATGAGCGATCCATGGGGTGCACTGCAAAAGCTTTCTATCATCGTTAGCACCTCCAACTTAGTGTCGAGTAGTGACGCATCTCCGATTTCAAAGAGCCAGCCATATTTGGTCATCCCCGGGATTACGTCCTTTTCCAGAGTGCCAAAATAATAACCCTTTGAAGTGGGAACCACCTCTCTATCGTCAAAGAGGCGCATGTAGCATTTTTGTAGGGTCCCTTTCCACCCGACATCGACGAATCCCCAGTCGTTTCCTGCGACACCTCGCTCTTGGAGGTATTGTTTTGTTAAACGGCGCGCACTCCGGGCATTTGACTCGATTTCGTTACGTAGGCGCTGATTATCTTTAAGCTCGTCACGTAGGCGCTGCATCTCTCCCAAGTTGAGTGGGGATAGATCGCATTTTTCTGTAAAGTTCGGATCCTTTAAAAGCTTTTTTAGCTGATCTGTTGTTAAATCGACACGAAGCGCGATCTCCGATAGAGCGCTCTTGGTTCGCGACTGTAGAATGTGGGTGATTGCGTAATGGTCAATTTCACGAATCGCCGCGAGCTCCCAGCAAAGACGGCTGGCGTACAGATACTCACAATGGATGTCCCAACCCAGCCGTGCGCACATTTGCTCGGCTATTTTTTGATAAATATAGCCATCTCTGGATAAGAAATAGAGTCGGCGGCAACCATCGCGCCGTGCTTGAAATAAAATGCCTAGGACGAAGCTGCATAATAAGGGAGCTCCGATTCGATATACTATGCTTGCAAGGTTGCATTCCTGTTCCGAGAGTTCCTCCGATTGCAAGCGCATTGAGCGAGAAGTTTGCGCTAAAAGGTCTCCCAAGTCCTGAGCCTCTAAACTTGCCGAGAGCAGGAGGCATTCTGATGGTTCAAAATTTGCGTAGGTGGAATTGTGGGGCAGGCTCATCGTTAAGTTTGTCGGGTGATCAGTCGGAATTATGACGCTCTGTGGGATTCACGATCTCACGAGCTTTCAGGAATTTGCAGGGATTTCCTGCGCAGACTGTCCATGGATGTGTATCCTTAGTGACGACAGAGTTGGCTCCGATCACTGTTCCGCGACTCACGGTGACTCCTGGTGCGATGAAAGCCCCGGACGCGATCCAACATTCGGCTCCGATCTCTATCGCGTTGAAGACGAGGGGGAAGTGCGGGTGGCTGTAGTCATGGCTGCCAGTGCAGAGATGTGCATGCTGGGAAATGACGGTCATCGAGTGAATCGTAACTTTAGTAAAGTTCAGAATCTGGACATCGTGTGCGATCACTACGTAGTTTTCCATCACCAGATTCCAAGGGATCAATATATCTACTCGTTGTTGTATGAGGCAGGAATGACCAATTCTTGCGCCCATCGCACGCAAGATTACAATGCGTAGATTTGAACGTTTTCCAGGGATGATTCGGTAGAGTGGTTTCACCAAATACTGCCAGATTCCGCGTCGGATTATAGTCTTCGAACTGAGTTTAGTTTTTGATTTCGTCAGATCAACAGAGTAACTGTGATGTTCGTCTGCACTCATTCTTCTAGTTTGTTCTGTAAAATGTATTGGTGGATTCTTGGGGACCTATTTTGATACGAATTCAGTGAGAATGATTTAGATCCTCTCATTTCAGGCATTAAAATGCTGAAATGTCGACTGCATAGCGCACGCAGGGGAGAGATTAGCCCTTTGGTCCATTCTTTTAAATGTTGGCGAGCCAATGTAGAATGAGGGCCGAATAGTCCCTGTACCCCCTCATACTTACCTGAGAAGAAAGCTGCCTGTTGGTCGATGCGCGTATCGATTGCTACATCTGTGACTGTTGTTAGCCTTCTGTATTGGCGAAAGCGTTCACGGTGTAATGCTAACATCTCGATTATTTGAGTCGGACTGGTTGTTATTCTGTCTTTCGAACGCGTATCATCCATGATGTAGCCAATTTGCGCTAATTTTAGCAGATGTCCATGGGGAAGCAGGCTAGCAAACAGGTCGAAATCCATATTACCTCCATCTAAATTGTATGAATGATGCGATTTGAGGGTTGAAGACCGTAACGTCGACGCAGCTGCTGGAGGAAAGTTATCGAATGTCAGTGCTTCGTATAGGTCAAGGCGCTTATGGTGCATCGTGTGCTCCCATATCTGACTATGCGTATAGTCAACCCTCAGGAAATCATGTAGCAGGATACTAACCTCGGAGTCGACAGTCTTCAGTATTTCAATGTCGTTTCGTATGCGATCTTCGACTAGGAAATCATCGTCATCCAGTAGTATTATCCAGTTGCCTTGAGCCTTGTTGATGCCATGAGATAACGCCTTTCTGATTTTAAAAGGTTCGGATTTATGGTAGCTCAATGTGGTGCTCGTTGCCTCTGGTAGCAGTTGCTCGAAAGCCTCTTTAGTCGTGTGATTTTCGCCATTGTCGATTACTAGAATCTCACTAGGTATTGTTGATTGCTGCAAGCAACTACGAATCGCACGAGTGAGCTTTTGAGGACGATTGAACGTCGGGATGATGATGGAAATCGAGGGTAACATCTGTGCTTATGGTTTAAGTGTGGCTTCGATATAAGCAATCAGCAGCTCAGTCGCCTTGCGGATTTCAAAGTGTTCGTGGTAGACCGCTTTGGCTTGATCTGCCATGTTCGCTTTCTGAGCCTGGTCGAGCGAGAGCCAGCTCATCAAGAGCTTTCTTGCGCCTTCCCGCGTGTCGGGTTGAATGAAACCAGCACCTCCTTCTGAAATTTCCCGCCAGATATTCACTTTATCGGAAATCAATACAGGGGTGCCGACTGCAAGTGCTTCGGCGACCACCAGGCCGAAATTCTCCTGATGGGAGACCAGTGCAAGTGCCTCGGCCGCGGCGAGCACTTCCCATTTCTTTTCGCCTTCCAATGCATCGACCCAAAAAATACCGTCCTGCGGGGAATCGGCTTGGATCCGGGTTGCATAAGCCGGTTGTTGTTGCGGTCCCACGATGACCAAATCCGGAATGTCGGGATTCGTCTGGCGTAACTTCGAATAGGCCGCGACGAGTAGGTCCAAGCCCTTCTTTTCTTGTATTCGTCCGAGGAATACAAAGTAGGGGCGCGCACCCCAGGCACCCGCATGGGCCCGGAACCGAGGGACGATTGTCTCGATATCGAGGTCGGGTGCCGTCGTGCCATAGCCGATGACCTTTTCATTGACCTTGTAAGGGGAAAAACTTTGCCGTGCCAGGCGGCATTCTTCCTCGGAAGTGAACAGCACGGCACTCGCATTCGAAAGCACCGGATGTTCGCCCCAAAACCAATACAGCTGCTTCTTTAATTTCTTCAGTGGATAGGTCCGGTTAAACCAGGGGTCCAACATTCCGTGCGTATATACAAAGTAGGGGACGCCCAACTTTTTGCATGCCCGGGCTGTGGCAAAACCGTGATACTGCCACATGCCATGTATGATGACGGCATCGTAATTGCCGACATGCGCCGCCAGCCATTCCTTGAACCGTGGCGCATAGGCGTAGTGCCCCAGCTTATGCGGGCCGAGCGAGTGCACTTTCCATGGGAGCGCGGCCACTTCGTCAGCCAAATCGCCGGGCGCGTCGAGGCATGCGATTTCCACTTGAACCTCCATCTCGGACATGATCAGCGATGCGCGCTTCAGACCTTCGATAGGACCACCCGTTTTCGGATCGATCGTGGCGATCACACGTAGCAACTTCATGATTCTGACTCCGGTGTTAGAAGTTCTTGGTAAAGAGCGAGATAAGCGTCGATCGCCGACTCGTTTGAATAGTGCGAGGCAAATTCTTTCATCTCCGCCTGTGCACGTTGTTTTTCAGGTGCATCGAGTTGTAAGTAACCAAGGCATTGTGCCGCGGCGGCTTCGGCCCAACTGGAATCTGCTGCATTCGCTCCCAGCTTGAGCCTCTGGATCGCGTTGAGTTCATTCATCGGTGCCCGGTCCAATGTGGCCACGGGGCAACCACAGGCTTGTGCTTCCAGAATCGGCCAGCCGAAGCCTTCGATCCAGGAGGGGAACAGCAACAGCTCCGCTGCGGTGTAGAGCGCGCGTAGCTGTGCATCGCTGATGCCAGTCAGGTAGTGGATGCGCCCGGTCAAGTCCGAGCATGCGTATTCTTGGATGCGTTCGTCTGAAAAACGAGGTCCGACGATCACAAGATGGAGTGAGTGGTCCGCCCGGGCCATCTTGGAAAAAAGTGCGAGCACGGCGGCTCTATTCTTATACCATTTCTCGCCGCCGATGTGCATCAGATACTTGGCGCCTTCCGGCAGCTGCAGCAGGTCTTCCGGCAGCTTCGGCGCGACGACGTCCGACGGCTTTTTCGATTCCTGTATAAAAGCGTCATCCAGCGCATTGGGTATCACATGCAGTAAACGCGTTTGTTGGCCGACGAGTCGGGCCACATCGTCACGCGTGGCCCCGGAGACACTGGCGATACAAGCGCTACGCTTGAGGCCACGCAGGATCATGGCCTGTTGTTGTTTACCGGTGATGCTGACCGGATTGAGCTCAACCTCACCCAATGCGGAGCGAACCGCCAGTAGATCGTGACAGGTTACCAGATGAGGTGTGTTCGCTAACCAACGTGTGTAAGGTGCATTTGAGTGATCGCAGATATGCACGATGCTGGGGCCGGAAATAGAGCGTAACTTGCTTCTTAAAAAGAACGGTAACAGTAAATATTTATCCACGTATCCGAGCCATTTTCCGAAGCCGTGGCCTTTGGCGCCGAGTTTTCCCACCACCACCGGAGGGGGGAATATCTCTACGGAGATGCCGCGTGCGGTTAATCCTTCGGCCAGCAAATGTGTGAAGCGCTGCATACTACGCTGACCGTCCGGCAGGTAGTTGCCCAATAGCAAAATGGTTGCCGATCTGAGTGGTTCTACATTAATCATGCGAGGAACCTCCGTAAATTTTAGCCTGTTGACACTCCACTTGTAGCATTTCTTGGTAAATGGCCATCGCGTCATTTACCAGTACCTCAACATCATCGGAGTTAAAGCATTGCCGTAGGTAATCTTTGATCGAATCACGCTGTTGGTTTGGAGACAGGTGGAAGCCGCCTTTTTTAAATAAGGTCGAGTCGTTTTTTTCGCTGTTTTTGTAAGGAGCAAAGGTGGTTCCGAAGCGCTTGTTCATCCGGCGAATAATTTCGCCAAAGTCAGTAGTCACTAGAGAGAACTCTGCGATGATGATACCGTCCTTCACTTTCAGAACCTTATCATAAAATGTTTTGTAGCTCCGCAGATTCTCGATCAGGCTCTGCTTGGCTCTCGATAGTTCGAGATCTGATACATCGTGTTGCGCGATCTCATGGGAAAGAGCAACCAGCGAAAGGCAGGCGTCTTTCGGGTTGCGAAGCAGCACCATGGTCGGCACAGAAAGATCGACTGACCGAACAATCTGCGCATAAGAATGCACATGCGTGGCGATACGCAGTTGCTCTTTTTGAGTCGATCGAAATGCGGAGTGGGCAAAGCTATTGCCGGAGCGCGGGTAACCTTCAATCGTGATATCCGCAGCTTTCGAAACAATCCAAAGCCTCGACCAGTGGCCGATACGCTTCAAGCTTAACGCCCCAAGGAACAGGCGAGGGTAGCTCTCTAGTTTCTGTTTAATTGCTGCTTTGTTCATTTGTAGTAAGCGTGACTGTTTTCCGAGGTCTCATCGATGCGATTGTTAAGCCAATGCCGACGATCATGAATCCATTGATGGTAGACTGCCCGAACTGTCCGACGAGCAAATTGTAGGCGGTCGCGGATAGGAATATCAGACCTAGCCCGTTACCCTTACGGAAGGCGATGAATGTGTATTTGCTCAGCTGAAAAGTCAGCCAGACGCGCCACATGATAAACAGTGTGCCGAGTATGAGCCCGCCTTCGCCCGTCAATCGATACCATTCGGACTCACCCAGATCGAATCCGCGTTCACCGGTCAAAAGTTTTGCGCCGACTTGAGTGCCCGCACCTATGCCTTCTCCGAGTAGCGGGATATCTTTTGACTGTGTAAATGGTCCGATGAAATCATCAATGATTCGTAAAACTAGCGCTTGCTGCACGCCGCCTCGACTTTCACCGGTGGATCGCTCCCAGCGGTGCAGGAAGGCTTCTTTCGCCTCATCGAACACAGTAAATTGATTGGCAATGAATAGCCCTGCGCAAGCAATCAGGCTAATGCGCAGGTAGCGTATCAATGCATTCTTTTGAAAGGTCGACGTGAACAGCCCCACCGCGAGCGTTAGCCCTGCGGCCAGTATCAGTGAGCGACTGATCGAGACCGGGATGGCGATGAAAATCGCCATCGCAGACAATGCCAGCAGAAGCTTGGAATAGCGCTTATGCTGCGTTAGTCCGGCGATCAGGAAAGCAGTCGCAAAGGTGTAGAACCACACGACACCGACAATAAAACTAAAGGTGCCCGGGGGGCGGTAGCGCCCCAGTGCACCGCTGAATCCTCCGCCTTCAAGTCCGCCGACCGATCGGTTGATCCATGCCGACTGTGGTGAATAAAACTGCATCACAATCAGTGCAGTCATCAGTAAGGCACCCCAGAGCCACCAGCGCCCAATCATGATGACGTCTGAGCGAAAGAGCACTTGTCCCATGATGAAGGCAAAAGGGATATGTAAGAAGTTTGCCCTGAACCCGAATGCGGTGACGAAGAAATCGCCATGGCCGACCAGTAATGTGGCCACCGCCGATGCAAGCATCAGGGCCAATCCGCTGATAATGTATTTATTGTGCGGGAAGCGTCCATGCGTCAATGCGACGACATAGGCGAGTAATACAATGGGATCGCGTGCCAGCAGCAGGATGTCGGAGAGGCCGGGCATGATCCACTTGCGGAGTGCTCCCTCGACCAGTAGCAGCACGATATACGCCCACGCTAGCCAACGAAGTGTCTTATCCGTGCGGTCGATCTTTTTGTATGCTTTTCGTTCAGCCATGTTTGCGTGCATCTTCTAAGTCCTTCAACCATTGTGCGGCCACAGTGGGAAGTCTGGATTGTGCCTTATGTGCTTTCGGCTCTTTCAGTAAGCTGACGAGAGTTGATTGCGATTGCTCGAAATCCCCCAACAACGCTTCCGTCTGGTGTGACACCGGATGCCGTGATTCAGATGCTTGGCTGGTGCAGAATACCGGCAGCCCATGCTCGATCATGCCAATCACCGCGCCGCTTTTGGCTGCCAGTTGAATGTGCGCGGAGCTGATCCCCAGGTCTGCGATCTGCATGAGTTGCGAGATGACTTGTTCACTTTGTGATCCCAGCACATCGCAGGACCATCCGTTGACCTGTGCCAATTCACGAATGCCCGGCCAGTGAATGTCGCCGGATTGATTCTTCCCGACTTGTATGAGTCTTAGAGAGACGCCTGCTTCGCTTGTCAGTCGTTTGAGCTGCTCCATTACGTGTGTGGCTTGCCAACTCGCCGACTGGCTAAAGGGAAAGAGCACAATGCGTTCGTTGGGCAAGGCGGGATACCACGGGAGGATTTGTTGAATCGTCGCGGGGTCTTTTTCCGCGATCGGTATATTTCCGAATAATGGGAGCCGCTTCGCTGTAATTCGATTCCGCTTCAGGACGTCAACATATAGTTGATTGCTGGTGTGGATGGATTGTGGTTGCCAGTCTCGGAGTGCCTTGAGTGTCTGATGCCGTTGAATGCGCCCGAGGACTTTATGTTTTAAGCTGAGCGAGGGCTTCTCGCCGAGCCACAGTTCGTGAAACATAATATGCAGCGGAGCGATGCCGCTCAGTTTTCGGACGAACGGTTGTAGCGTGCGGCTGAGCCCTTTCGGGTGAAAGGCAAAGGGGACGAACTGGAGGCTAATCCAATCCGGGTGCCATGCCTGTATGCGTTCGGCGACTCGCACCCCCTCAGCTGTGTCTGTTAATGCACCGCAGCAGCGCTCGAAGTGGAGCCCCGAACTCTGGCTGTGCTCACTCTCTCTATCGCAAACCGAAACGAGCTGCACTTCATGGCCCGCATCGACACAGGCCGCCGCGAGGCAACGCGTGTAATCGCCCACGCCATCTTTGCCCGGGGCGAGTGACCCACAGATGAATGTGATCCTCATGGCGTTATTGTGCATCCTCCAAAATCTGCTGTGCCGCCTCGGCGAGTCCGTTCTTGTAGGCCGCCCAAGTGGTGCTGCGGGCGGTGTTGAGCGCGGCTTCTTTCATGGTTTGCAGCCGATCTCGATCGGCATGCAGCAGGCTTAATTTCGCAGCGATTGCGTCCGCATCCCGAATCGGCACGATAAAGCCTTCTTTGCCGTCCTCGATAATGTCGGGGGCGCAGGTATGTGCGGTCGAGATGATCGGTATTCCTTGCGACAGCGCTTCGGTCAATACCAAGCCAAAGCCTTCAAAGAGTGATGGGAAGACGAACACATCATGCGCACGCATCACTTCAAGTATACCTTCGTGAGGTAAACTTTCGATCCATCGGTAGCGCTTCAGTGCGGCGTCCAGTGGCGCGCAATCGGCGACACGCTTACCAATGATTGTTAATTCCACGGCATTGCCCAATTGCTCGACCGCATCGAGCAGATAAGACAGCCCCTTGCGCTGGCTCAAGCCGCCTACGTAGAGCACTTTCAAGGTATCAGAGCCACTTGGTTCGGGGGCATGATCCAGTCGCACCTCCGGGCAGCCATACGGAATGATCGTCGGGGCGGGGAGCTCGAAAGGAGCATCCTTCAATGAATTGGCGGTGAACTGGCTGGCGACGAAGATCGCATCCGCCGCTTGTAGTTCGCTGTCCTTGCGCGCTAGCTTCAGCTCGCTGTCTTTCAAGGCGTGCATCGTGCACGCCCATTGGGGGTGGAGCTCTGCCTCTTCGGATTGAATGCGACGTGCGGTGCGCCAATAGCCGATCGGCAGGTCGTAGATGCAAGTGAGGCCGCGCTCGCGGGCGGCCAAGAAGCTTTGCAACGCGCCGTCTTCGTAGGCGTAGAGCGCATCGGGGAGATTCGTTGCGGCTTTTAAGCGCCGGGCGACACGCGCATCCAGTGTCTGGTATACCTGATCGATGCACAGTGGGCCTGACTCATGGCGACGCAGGCCGGGCAGCCAGTTGCGCTTTTGCAGGAGCAGCCGCAGCGTCTCGCGCGCCGGCATTATCTTGATTTTTAGAGATGGAATCGGGCAGCGCCGCTGCCCGAATAACCGGTTGGTCAGCATATTTTTGCTGTCTGAGCCCACACCGATGCAGGTGTGGAATGTATCCAACATCTGGTTACGTTCAAATGTATCCACGACAGCACGGACGTTGGCATTTCCGGTGGGATGTGAGACCCATATTTTTGACTGTGCTGATTTGTTCGGGGACATGAGCGCTTGCCGGCTATCGAATGAGTTTCGCGAAAGTTTCGAGGTAGCGATTGCTTTGTGATTCAACGGAGAATTGATCCAGATGCGCCTCAGCTTCGTTTCGGCAGCGCTCGATTAACTCCGGCTGTGTGAGTAACTGCTGTAGTGCATCGGTGAGGGCCGGTCCATCGTTGTTCTCGAAGGTTAATCCGCATGGTCCGATGGCGTCGCCGAGACCGCCTCCGGAAGAGCCGACGACAGCGCAGCCGGCCGCAATGCCTTCCAGCGCGACAATACCAAAGGGCTCTTTCCAGCGCGACGGCACGGCCATGATACGGTGCTTTGCGATTTCCGTATGGAGTGCTTCGCCCTGCATGAATCCGGTAAAACGGACTTGAGACTCAATGCCCAGCTCTCGGGCCATTGCTTCCAGCGGGGCTTTTTCTTCGCCATCACCAATGATGGTGCAGCTCGGCTGGATTCCTTGACTGCCGAGCTCTGCAATCGATCGTAGTAAGAGGTCGCCGCCTTTATCGCTGACCAGCCGGGCGACGAATACGATGTCGCGCTCCTTCTTCACCGGATTGTCTTGATGGGAGAATCCGGGATCAAATGGATTGCCGATGAGCTCAAAGCTTTGCTTTAAATCGTTCATCACATAGCGGCTGATGGCAAAAATGAAGCAGCGTTTTAAGAGCAGGGCTTTGAGTCGGACGCGCCAGTTCTTGCGGGGGAAATCCGGGAAGATCGCGCATTGCAGGGTGACTGCGGTCGGCTTGCCTTGCAGGATGGGGGCCCATAAATAGTTTAGCGCGACGTTGTTTTGCCAGACGACATCCGCCGCTTTGACCGCTTTCCAAAGTGCTCGTTTGGAGGGTTGGCGTAGCGTGGGGAAAGGATCCGCTCCGGAGCCCGGCTCAGCGGGTGTATTGGTCACGATGGTGACCTCATGGCCCTGTTTTGCAAAACCACGCGACATCAAATCCGTAACGGTTTCGATGCCGCCAACACTTGGCATGTAAGCATAACTGGTGATGAGTATTTTCAATGAGGTAAGGCTAGGCCTGCGGATTGAGTGGGGGGCTTTGGTCGCCGAACTGGTTGAGTAGTGTGCGAAGCTTACGCGCACTCCAGTACCGAGGAAGGAAGGTTTTCGGGGCGGTGATAATGCGTAGCAGCCAACCGATATAGATGCGGTCGGCCCATTTTGGGATGCGTGCCTGCTTACCCGTTAGAAATGCGATGGCTGCGCCGATGCAGAGTATCGTTGGCTCGTAGTCGAGCTGATCGCGCAGCCAATGGCCGAGCACTTCTTGTTTGCCACCAGCAATGGTTAGGATGACGTAGTCCGGGCGTTGCGCACGGATCGTATCGAGCAGCGCTTGATCTTCGATCGGGGGTTCGGTGTAATGGGGTGCGAGGTAAAAGTGCTCGTCGTCCAGCTTGATCTGCTGTTTGGAAAGGTAGTGCTTGGTGGCGTCGCGGTGCACTTGGTGAGGCATGACCCAGAGTTGCCGTGTGTTTTTCTTAAAGCTCGATGTCTCGATCAGTGCTTGGATAAACTTCAAGCCTGAGTGGCGCTGTAGTGATTCACCAGTGCGTTTTTTCCAGAGCAGGGCGAGGTAGCCGCTGTCGATTAAGTTGATATCTGCTTCTTGCAGTGCGCGATCGTAGTACGGATTGTTGCCGAGTTCTGCGAGTCCGGGGCCGGAAGGGGCTAAGAAAAGGCCACCGTCATGATGGGCAATCTGCAAGGCAGTCTCGAGACTGTCATTGTAGAAGGGGATGCCTAGAATTTGAACGGTTTTGATCGCGGTCTCCATTGGGTAAATAACTGGACGTGGCTTACTCTGCGTCGGGTGCGAGTAGTATATCGTCGGCACTGACAGCAACAGTGATTTCGTTGCCGAGGAATTCGAGTAGCACCTGAATGCGGTTGGTCGCGGAAAGTTGCGCGAGCACTTTGCCGTTGAGGCCTTGCAGGGAGCCAGATGAGAACTCAACTCGCGCGCCTGGTTCGATACTGGGATCAGGTGCTTCGATGATGCCTTCGGGCACACTGGCGCGGAGGTCTTCGATCAGTTGCTCGGGGAGTGCGCGGCGCTCACCTTGTTGTACGAGTTGACTGACGCCTTGAGTGTGAATAACACGGCGATAATTATCGCGCAGCGAAAACTTGGCGAAGATATAACCCGGAAACATCGCCTCCACAAAGCGTTTTTTACCAGTCCGGGTTTTCTTGATTTGACTAATCCGTGGGCAAAAGACCTCAACGGAGTCGATTTTTGCGAGAATCGCGGCTGCGATATGCTCCCGCTTGGTTTGCGTGCGCAGGCAAAACCATTCGAGAGGATCGGAGGAACAGGGGCTATCCGGCTGAGTCGTCATATTATTTAGCGTGGTCTCACGCTAGGCTAGGGAGGCAGGGTGACAACGGTAAAGATTGGCTTCGGGCCAGTTACTCACCCTTCTTTTTGTTTACAATGCAGAGGGTTCGCCTCCATAGTCCTGTTTAGTACAAACGATTGTATATTTAGATGATTGGAAACCGCACACAAGGCCTACGCATAATGAGTCACGCATTCGTGGTGCTCTACACGCTCGCGCTGTTTTGGGGGATGTTATTTGTGAGTGCTGAGTTGCTGGGGCGCATTGATTTGAAACAAATCAATCTGTTACTGTACTTCCTTGCTGTCTTTATGGCGGGGCTGGTCTCGTTTCGTAGTGATCATGATGCGAAGCAGAACAGTGAATTGACTTCATTTCGCTGGGTGTCTGCGGTGCGACTTGCGAATTATCAAACTTGGGTGCTGAGCTTGGTGCTCTTTGCGATTGTTTTCTGTACCAAGGACAAGGCAATCAGTCGTCTGTTTGTCGGCTCCTTTATTCTGGTTTTCTGGCTGACAGTGATCCCGCTGAATCGCTACATTCCAGAGTGGATCGCACAGTTTGCATTTCGTGGCCGCAATTCGGTACGCACGGTCTTTTTGGGCAGTGAGAAATCGGCCCGTCAGTTGGAGAATTGGGCGGCGCGGCAGCCGTTTTTTGGTATCGAGTTGCTTGGCTTGATCACTTACGAAAGCGTGGCCAACAGTAAATTGAAGATGCCGATCATCGGCGAGTTTATGCAGCTCGCCGACTTGATTGAGCAGCATAAGATCGATCAAGTGGTGCTGTTGGAGACGCGTGGTTCCGATTGGTGGATCGATTCTGTGATGGAGATTTGTAACAAGGCGGGGTGTCGAATCTTGATCTTTAACCCATGGGAGGAATACTTTGAGCAAGAGCTGATCCCCGTCAATCAAGGCGGGCATACCTTCTTTACGCTGCAACAGGAGCCGTTAGAAAACCCGATTAACCGTGCGCTGAAACGCGTGTTGGATATCTGCGTGTCGCTGCCAGTCGTACTATTGGTGCTGCCCTGGATGTGCTTGTTTGCGAAGCTGATGATTCTGAGTGAGTCACCAGGGCCGATGTTTTTTAGGCAACAGCGTTCAGGCCAACGGGGACGCTTGTTTAATATCTATAAGTTCCGCTCGATGCACTGTTCGGACCCGTCGCGCGAAGGTGAACAGGCGACTGAGGGCGATGCCCGTATTTTCAAATTTGGCCAATTCATGCGGCGCACTAGTATCGATGAGTTCCCGCAGTTTATCAATGTGCTGCGTGGTCAGATGAGTGTGGTGGGGCCGCGCCCACATATGATCCAGCATGATAGTGAATTTAGTGAACAGGTGAATATTTACCGCACCCGTCATTTTGTGAAGCCCGGCATCACGGGGCTGGCACAATGTAAAGGCTTTCGTGGCGAGGTGACCGAGCCGGCGCTGATCGAAGAGCGTATTCGCTACGACTTAGAGTATATTCGCGGTTGGTCGTTCTGGCTGGATATTTGGATCTTACTGAAGACCGCAGTGCAGGTGATCTTCCCACCGAAGTCGGCTTACTAGTTATCTAGCGTCGACCTCCCCAGCCATGGCCGGAAGAGTGCCATGATTTGGCTGTTTCTAATTTCTCGCGCTCTTTCTCGTTCAAATCGCTATTGTCCAGATAGCTGGTGAAGCCTTCCGGATCGTCGTTTTTCCAATTGGCGGCGACTTGTTGCATCATCCGGTTGCGCATGTTTGCATTGTTAATTGACTCCGCCCAGCTCATTGCGGTCGGTGGGTCTTCTTGGGCAGCACGATAGGTGTAGGTGGCAACGGCGCGGTCCAGTTCTGGTGAAGCTGGCAGGGAGTTGAGCCATTCCGAAGAGGCGGTCAGGTCGTAGCGGGTCCATTCGCGGGTGATCTGAGTGGTCGCGTGCGAGTAGGCGGGATCCTCTGTAGATAGGTTGCTCAACCATGCCGCCGCCGCCGCGGGATCGCTCTCGGCCCATTCCCCGATTAAGGCGGTCTTCATGCCAGTGCTGGCATCGCTGCCGAGCCCTTGCACATAGGCCGCAGCGCTC
>Ga0206129_10002999_pt1 | contig 20015 bp, 21 predicted proteins | sample Helgoland_Spring_8_FD_148616 | JGI IMG/M metagenome (GOLD analysis project Ga0206129, IMG submission 148616) | Pelagic subsurface seawater microbial communities from Kabeltonne, Helgoland, North Sea - Helgoland_Spring_Bloom_20160502_2 | ecosystem: Environmental > Aquatic > Marine > Epipelagic ...
CAAAGGCACCCTCCCGCGGAGGCATGGAAATGATCTGACGCTCTGGGCAAATGTTTTCGCGACCCGCTTTACAAGCCACGCAAGTGCCGCAATTTACCAATGGGTTCACCGTGACACGGCGCCCATTTTGCGCGCCTCCAACAATCGTGCCAGCCGCCTCATGCCCCAAGATCAGTGGCGCGGGGCGGCGCGCGTCGTGGCCCAGATAGGCGTGCATATCAGAGCCGCAAATACCAACGGCCTCGATCTTGATCAAATGGGTGTCCGAACCTGCAACGGGGTCCGGCATATCGCGGTAATTCAGCGTTTCAACGCCATCATAAACCAGTGCTTTCATTTCGCCGTAAACCCCCCATCTACCATCAAGACTTGCCCTGTAACATAGGATGACGCATCCGAGCAGAGAAACAGCAATGGCCCATCCATATCTTCCATCGTGCCATTGCGCCCAGCGCAGGTTTGCGCCGCATTGCGTGCAGCGCGCTCTGCGTCGTCAAAGACGGCTGCAGTCAGTTCCGTCGGAAAAAACCCGGGGCCAATCGCGTTGGCGGTGATGCCATCTTTGGACCACGCCTCAGCCATCGCGCGGGTCATTTGACCAACGCCGCCCTTGCTTGCCCCATAAGCAATCCCACCGGGAAAAGCACGCGTAGTTTGAAGGGAGGCGAAATTCACGATACGTCCCCAACCCTTCGCCTTCATCGCAGGCACCATGGCTTGACTGATGAAGAACGGCGCCGACAGGTTCAGCGCCAGCGTTTGATCCCAACCCTTTGCTGTCACATCATCCGCTTGTTCGCGCGTGTTCACACCAGCGGCGTGGATAACGATATCTGGCGCGCCAAAGGGTTGCGATATCGCATGCACCAAAGCCTCAACACCAGCGCGAGCAGCAACGTCCGCGACGATGCTCGCGGCCCCCTCACCCAGCTCAGCTTGTAGACCATCCAAAGCTTCCTTGCGACGCGCGACACCGACAACATATGCGCCGGCAGCCGCTAGAGTCACCGCCGCACGCCGACCGATGCCAGAACTCGCGCCAGTGACACAAGCCACCTTGTCAGTCAGATCAAAAAGGTCGCGCGGATCAGACATTTTAGCCCTCAGCGCTTAGGTCAAAGTTTTCGCCCGGGAAGTATTTCGCAAGGCGCACATCAGCGGCGCGCGCGTGTCCTTCCATTCCTTCAAGGCGTGAAATACGAGCTGTCGCCTCGGCCACTCGCTTGGATGCATCACGGGTTGTGCGCTGCCATGTGACGATCTTCATGTATTTGTGCACGCTCAAACCGCCTGTGTAACCAGCAGCGCCAGAAGTCGGCAAAACGTGGTTCGTACCAGACGCTTTGTCGCCATAGGACACGGTCGTTTCTTCGCCAAGGAACAGAGAGCCGTAGCAAGACAGTGTATCGAGCCACCAATCGAGATCTTCGGCCTGTACTGTGAGGTGCTCTGGCGCGTATTCGTCGGAGCATTTAGCCATATCGATCCGATCTTCGCAGATGATCACCTCTGCATAGTCTCGCCACGCCGCAAATGCGTTCTCACGGTTTGTCTCTGGCAAATCGTCAATCAGGCCCGGAACCATCTCCATCACTTTTTCCGCTAATGCGCGATCATCCGTCACCAACCAAACTGGCGAATTATACCCATGCTCTGCCTGAGACACGAGATCCGTCGCCACGATATGCGCGTCTGCAGTTTTATCGGCAAGGATCAAACTGTCCGTCGGGCCCGCGATCATATCAATACCCACTCGACCAAAGAGGATACGCTTGGCTTCGGCCACGAACTGATTGCCGGGACCTACAAGAATGTTGGCTTTCGGCAACCCAAACAAACCAAAGGTCATCGCTGCAACGCCCTGAACACCGCCCATCGCCATAATTTTATCCGCACCACAAATATGTGCCGCGTAAACAATCGCGGGTGCAATCCCAACGTCTGGGCGCGGTGGAGAGCAGGCCGTGATGTGATGGCAACCCGCAACTTTCGCGGTGGTCACTGTCATAATTGCAGAGGCGATGTGGCTATAGCGACCTCCTGGCACGTAGCAACCAGCCGCATCCACGGGGATCGCTTTCTGGCCGGCAATAAAGCCCGGCTCAATCTCCATCTCGACATCTGTGAGCGTGGATTTCTGCTTTTCAGCAAACCGGCGAACGTTGTCATGGGCAAAGCGAATGTCCGCTTTCAGTTTCTCCGGCACCAAGGCAATCGCTGCGTCGATCTCTGCCTGAGTTAGTAACACGGACCCTTCGAAGCGATCGAACTTCGTCGCATATTCGAGCGCTTTTGCGTCGCCACCTGCTTCAATGTCATCAAGGATGCCTTTGACCGTGTCATGAACTTCGGATGCACCTGAGCTAGAGGTCAGCGTTGCCTTCTTCAAATATTCGCGGGTCATGGGCAGAAATCCTATCGGGTATGTGCGTTTGATTCTTGCTCGCAACATACCTTCGGCAAATCAAAATGCAAGCGCTTACATTTACGTTCGGAAAATCTGCATTTGTCAGATCTCTTGCAAGGGACGATGCCATAAGGCAAGGCTAGCGCAAACAAAGCTGACCCAGCGCGGCGGCTTGCAAACGGAAAAGGAAAAGACAATGATTGAACGGATCGGCACTGGCGTGCGCTCTTCTAAGATCGTGAAACATAATGGTGTCGCCTACATAACCGGCCAAGTAGGCGAAGGCGCAACCATTCAGGATCAAACTATAGAATGCCTGAGCCGCGTTGATGCTTTGCTGACCGAAGCGGGATCATCGCGCAAGAAGATGTTGCGCGTGACGATCTGGCTTGCAGATATGAGCGACTTTGACGGTCTTAACGAAGTGTGGAACGCTTGGGTACCAAAGGGTCATTCCCCTGCACGCGCTTGCGGCGAAGCAAGGCTAGCACGCGCAGAGTTGAAGGTCGAAGTTATCGTGGACGCGGCATACGACTAGATACAGGTCAACATGCTTGCTTTTGACAGATGCGCAGGTAGCTTGGCGATCAAAGAATAGGATTTGGAAGGAAAACTCATGAGAACTCGCGCTGCTGTGGCCGTAGCCGCCGGACAACCGCTTGAAGTGATGGACGTGAACCTAGAAGGCCCGCGTGCAGGTGAGGTGTTGGTTGAGATCAAAGCAACAGGGCTATGCCACACCGACGAGTTCACACGTTCCGGCGATGATCCAGAAGGCATCTTTCCTGCGATCCTTGGCCATGAAGGTGCAGGTATTGTGATTGAGGTTGGTGAAGGCGTAACGTCGCTTGAAGTGGGCGATCATGTAATCCCGCTCTACACGCCAGAGTGTCGTGAGTGCGAGTATTGCCTTAACCCCAAGACTAACCTGTGCCAGAAGATCCGTAGCACCCAAGGTGCCGGTTTGTTGCCGGACGGCTCTACACGTTTTTCGATGCTCGATGGCACGCCTATTCACCACTACATGGGCTGTTCCACTTTTGCGAACCACACGGTTGTCCCTGAGATTGCGCTGGCGAAAGTGCGCAAGGATGCGCCGTTTGACAAGATTTGCTACATCGGCTGTGGCGTTACGACGGGCATTGGCGCCGTGATCAACACGGCCAAGGTTGAGATTGGCTCGATAGCAATTGTCTTCGGACTTGGCGGTATTGGCCTTAACGTGATCCAAGGCCTACGCCTTGCAGGTGCAGATCAGATTGTTGGCGTTGATCTGAATGACGGCAAGGTTGAGATGGGCACGCGCTTTGGTATGACCGACTTCGTGAACCCCTCCAAAGTAGATGGAGATCTGGTCGCGCATCTGGTTGAGCTCACAGGTGGCGGAGCAGATTACACATTTGATGCAACTGGAAATGTGGACGTTATGCGTACAGCCCTTGAGGCGGCACACAAAGGTTGGGGCGAAAGTATTATCATCGGCGTAGCCCCTGCGGGTGCGGAAATTTCGACGCGTCCATTCCAATTGGTTACAGGTCGTTCCTGGCGCGGCACCGCCTTTGGTGGCGCATCGGGGCGCACAGATGTTCCCAAAATTGTCGACTGGTACATGGACGGTAAGATCGAGATTGACCCGATGATCACCCATAAGTTAACATTGGACGAAATTAACGATGGCTTCCATCTTATGCACGAAGGTAAATCCATTCGGGCTGTTGTGGAATTTTAAGGAACTAGGTACGCGATCGGTCGCATGGGTTGCCTGTGTGGCAGGTCGCTTTGACGCTTTGAGCGCGCGATCTCAAAATAGCCAGCGTGCTTGCCGAACAAAAGACCTTTAAAATGTGTTGCGCGATGTGGCGATTTACTTTCGAACAGCCCCACTTGAGTGGTCCACATTGAGGGTTAGTGCATGATTGGCCGTTGGTCCATCAGGCGGCAGCTTAATGCACTGTGTGGTCGCTTGGTGTTTTAATATTTCATCCAGCTTTTGATGATGATTTGGCGGGCTTCACGTAGCGAGTAGAAGATTTCGCCGTTTAACAGCTCGCCTGTCATCCGCCCGTTGAAGCTTTCGCAATACCCGTTCTCACAGGATGACCCAGGTTCGATATAGGCTGTTTTTGCCTCAACCGTTTTTATCCAATCCCTAACGGACTCAGAGATAAACTCCGGGCCATTGTCTGACCTGATGTCACCAGGCGCGCCGCGCAAGATGAACAGGTCTGTCAGGGCGTCGACCACTTCGGTCGAGTTGAGCTCTCGTTTTACTCGGATCACAAGGCATTCTCAGCTGTGTCCATCCATAATGTTTAGTGTTCTGAACGCCCTACCATCGTCCGTGTGATGGTGCACGAAGTCATAGGGCCAGACGTGATTGCAATACTCAGGGCGCAGCCGGATGCTCGACCATCATTCAGCCAAAGCCGCCCCTTCTTTGGTTGTTTCTTTGGTACTTTAAGCCCCTCGCACCGCCATCAACACGCCAAACCGTCATAATTTCACGACAAACCCTTCAGGCTTGGGTCTCTTCATGGCCATCTCTGGTCCTCCGCTGTCCTAAATATAGGCGCGGACCTCTTAAAAGGGGAAGGCTCACTACATCAAATGCCCAACTTTCTGCACCAGCAACATGTTGTTTTTCCACAGAATCGGCCGTTCTTGTCGGCTATGCACTAATAGAAAATCGTCGTAGCTTCTTAGTTTTTTAATCTCCTACTAGCAGCTGGCTAACTGCTCAGTTGTGAGGTTCTTCACATCAGCTGCCGCAATAGCTGCACGACTTTGGGTGCACATCAGTGATCGACGTTTCGCTTAATCGCTGAACAAGGTTTTCTTCAATCTCTCCAAGCACGTCCGCGACGCGCGTCTGAAGATCCCTCTCGATACTGCAATACATTGCTTCAGCGTCTTGTTCGCCGCCAGATATTAACCGTTCATCAAGGGCTAGATAGACATCCGCAAGCGTGATGCTGTTCGCAGGCTTGGCCAAACTCCAACCGCCTGCATGTCCTTTCACAGACGCCAACAGACCCGCCTCACGCAGCTTTCCCAGGACACGGCGCACGACGACCGGGTTGGTGCCTGCGTGCTCGGCAATGTCCGCAGATGTGCGCTTTCGCTCAGGATCGCCCGCCATATGGCTGAGCGTATGCAAGGCAAGTGACAGGCGGGAATTTCGCTTCATGTTCAGCGTTCCTTTAACATTTAAAATTAAGTAACAATAGTAGTTGCATGTGTCTAGTAACTGAGTAAGTTGCGTGATCGTTGTCGTCTTTGATGGAGAGCACCCGTGGCAGATTCTACTACAAATCCCGCTTTGCGAAAGGCCACCACCCGCAAGTGCACGCGTAACCTGGGAAGCACTAGTTTGCCTCGCAAGCGACGCAACAGTGATCCCATGCAAACCTATGACGGCCTGCCAGCGCCTTTGCGCCAGTGGGTTGCCCAAGCGGCGCTGCCATGGTCCCCTGCCTCGGTGCGCCGCATTTGGTCCAAATCAAAGGCTAAAGGGCTTTCCGCGGAAGAAGCACTTTTTTCGCTTAATCAAGCCGAAGCACTCACGCTTGCACGGGACAAACAATCCATCACGTTCAAACTGAACTCCATTAACTGAAGGACCTATTCATGTCTTTTTTCACGCGCTTCGCATGCGCCGCGACCCTTGCCTTGAGCACTGCTTTGCCTACTTTTGCTCAAGAAGACAGCCTAACCATTTCCATCGGGTTCGGCCCCACGGCTGAGATTCCAGACCCGCGCGCAAGTTATAACGGTTGGATGTCAAACCAGACTGGCGTGACTGAAACGCTAATGGGCATCGATTACGAGATGAACCTTTATCCACGATTGGCGAAGAGCATTAAACAGTCCACGCCAACGACATGGCGTGTGACTTTGCGCGATGGGCTTACCTTTCATGATGGCTCTGAGGTGACCGCACAGGCGGTTATTGACGCGATCACGCCAATCTCGGATAAAGGGCACGCAGGCCACAATGCGCGCGTCGCGAAGCTGCTTGATCTCGCAGGCATGACGAGCGACGGTGGCAACGTCATAGTGTTCGAGACCAACAGTCCCAACGCCGCATTCCCATGGACGCTTTCTGAACCCGCAATCGCGGTGCTTGGCGCGGCATCTGAAGACTTCCCCATCAACGCAACAGGCCCATACGTGTTCAAAGAAGCGGTTCCTGAGCAGCTTTACCGCGTCGAGGCCAACCCAGACTATCGCCTTGGTACGCCCGGCCTTAAAGAAGTCCGCATTGTCGTTTCCTCCAACCCTTCCACTGCCGCTTTAGCCTTTGAAGCTGGCGAAATTGATCTTGTAATCAACTATCCAGAGACGGATTTTGAGCGTATCCAAGAAACTGGCGCGCAAGGTTTTTCTGCACCAACTGCGCGGCTTTATTTCTATACGGTCAATGCAGCCAGTGGACCAATGGCAAACCCGTTGATCCGCAGGGCTGTGTCCTACGCAATAGACCGTCAAGGCATTGTCAATGCGGCACTTTCTGGGGTAGGCGGCGTTCCCGCGGGCACGATTTATCCGGCAGGCAAAGGCTGGGCCGCAGACATTTCCACGCCCTACAATTCCGCGAAAGCCGAAACGCTTTTGGCAGAGGCAGGCGCAGTCAAAGAAGGTGGCACATGGATGCTAGATGGCGCGCCTCTTGAAGTCGACATTGTCACCTATTCTTCGCGCGCAGCGCTGCCACCCACAGCTGAGCTTACTCAAGCCTTCCTTGGCGCGATTGGTGTCAAAGCCAACATCACCGTCGGGGAATGGGGTGCCAGCAATGACGCGATAGCGGCCGGCGAAGCGGATCTGTTCTTGCAAGCATGGGTCACGACCCCGCAGGGCGATCCCGGCGCGGTGCTTGAAACTTTACTGAAATCAAGCGGTGGATCCAACTCTGGCAAGTTCTCCAATGCACGTCTTGATGAACTGTTAGAGCAAGGTCGCCTGACCTTTGAGCATGACGCGCGCAAAGCGATCTACGGCGAGATTCAGCAGATTATTGCGGATGAAGCGGCCTTGATCCCCGTCTTTCATGTGAGCCAAACCAATGTTGGTGTTGCGGGCCTGTCAGGCTACCGCGTACATCCAACCGAAACCTACTGGATCACGCATGAGACGAAATTGACCGAATGACACTAAGCGTAACCAGTCTGAGCGCAATCCGCTCAGGCCGAACCATACTTCATCCCACATCCCTGGAAATTCCACCACGAGGCCGCATCGGCCTCGTTGGTGCGTCTGGGTCCGGCAAATCGACGCTTGGTCATACGTTGATTGATGACTTGCGTGCGCAAGGCCATAGCGTTGCGCATGTGCCGCAAAGTCCTGATGAGGCGCTCGATCCGCTACGATCAATGACCTTTCACTGGCGAGAGGCAGAAGCGGCGCTTGGTTTGGCGATAGGCAGTGCTGATCAGGCTGGGTTGTTTCGCGCGCTCAAGATCGAAGGCGGTGATTTGCGCAAGCGACCGTGGGGCTGGAGCCGTGGGATGCAGCAGCGGTTTGTGATCGCAATGGCGCTGATTGGCAGCCCTGATCTGATTGTACTGGATGAACCAACCTCGGCGCTCGATCCGGTTGTGGCGGCGGCAACAATGGAATTACTAAGCAGTTTTCTGGATGAGAAAGAGACCGCGATGATTTTGATCACGCATGATCTGGGCCTTGCCGCGCGGCGGGTAGAAAATTTGATGGTGATGGACGCTGGAAAGCTGGTCGAACAAGGGCCGAACACAGACATTCTGGAGCGCGCGCAAACGCAAGCGGCCAAATCCCTTTGCGCGCATCGCAATTGGATGGCTTTGCCGTGCTGAGCCTGCGTAACTTTCATGTCAAACGCGGATCGCGAGTGATTTTGCACGACATTTCCCTGTCTTTACCCGCTGGCAAAACCCTCGCAGTTGTTGGCGAAAGTGGCGCAGGAAAATCGACGCTGATCGCGGCAATTCTAAGTCTCATAAAGCCTTCTGCGGGCGACGTCACATGGAACGCAGCACCGACCAACCGTGCGCGCCCCGCCTTAGTGATGCAAGAACCGCGCGCGGCGTTTAACCCCGTATGCAGCTTGAGACGCTCTGTGATGGAGCCGGTTGTTGCGCAGGGCCTCACCTTGAAAGAAGGTCGTTTGGAGCGTCTTTGCGCAGGTTTGGAACTGCCCCTAGAGCTGCTGGAACGCCGCCCCGAACAAGTCTCAATAGGTCAAGCGCAACGCGCAGGGATTTTGCGCGCTTTAATTTCAAGTCCGCCGCTGGTGTTGTTTGACGAACCCCTTTCTGCACTTGATGCGGTCACGCAAAAACACACGGCGCGTTTGATTTCTGAGTTGCAACAGGAGGAAGGCTTCGCCGCACTCATTGTGACCCACGATCTTGGCTATGCGGTTGCCCATGCAGATCAAATCGCTGTTCTAAAAGACGGACGCATTGAAGAAATTGCAGATGCGAAAACCTTCGCCACGAACCCGCAAAGCGCCTATTGCAAAAGCCTGCGCGATGCGGCGATCGCATTGGGCGCGCTAGAGGGTGCCGCGTGATCCAAGTCATCAGCGGCCTTCTGTTGCGTGCGTTTGTCGTTCTTTCGGGCACGGCACTCTTGACCTTTGCGCTGCTTTGGAATGCCCCCGGTGATCCTGCGCAAACGATTGCGATGGCGCGTTTTGATGCGCTTTTGAGCGATGATGTGATAGAACAAGTGCGCCAAGAAGTGGGCCTCGACAAAAGCTTCTGGCAGGCGTTTTGGGCGTGGCTTGGCCCACTGCTTAGGCTTGATTTGGGATATTCTGCCGTGACAGGCCGCCCCGTTGGCCCTGATCTTTGGGCCGCCGTCAGCTATTCCTTCCCGCTGGCTGGTGCTGCGCTCGCGATTGGTCTGGCGATGTCTGTTCCGCTTGCGGTGATCGCCACAAAACGTCCCGGCAGTTTGCTTGATCGCTTCGCCGTCGGCATTGCATCGCTGGGCAATGCGATCCCTGCGTATTGGCTCGGGTTGATGCTTATTCTGCTCTTTGCGGTTAAGCTCGCGTGGCTTCCCGCGTTGGGCGCGAGCACCCCAGCACACGCCATTCTGCCAGCACTTACCCTTGGTCTAGGCTTAGCCGCGTCGCTCACAAGGATCATTCGCTCAGGCATTCTAGAAGCCCGCGGCCAAGCGTTCCTTCCCGCCATTAGCCGTCGCGGCGTGTCCGAGCGTGCACTTGGCAAGGATCACATAGCCCCCCATGCCGCCATTCCTGTGATTACTGTCTTTGGGTTAGAGCTTGCGTTCCTTCTCGAAGGGATTGTCTTGGTCGAGGTTATTTTTGGCCGCCCCGGTCTTGGCACTTTCCTTGTGCAGGCTATTCTCTCAAGGGATTTCTCGCATGTGCAGGCCGTCGTTGTTCTGACGGCGCTGATCTTTGTGACGGTCAATTTGGTGATCGACCTGATCTACCGTGCCATTGATCCAAGGATCGGAGAAAGCAATGCGTAGCGTTATAGCGTTGGTATTCGCGATGGTTTTGCTCATGGTCGTAGGACCAATGTTTGCCCCTTATGATACCACGACGATCAATATCCCGAAACGCTTGTCCGCCCCGAACGCTGTTTTCTTGCTGGGAACAGACGCGTTCGGGCGGGATATCCTATCGCGGCTCTTACATGGCGCACAATGGTCGCTCGGTCTGGCATTTTTGATCTCTGTGATCAGCCTCGTCATTGGAACCACTATCGGGCTAATCGCGGCCCTTGGTGGACGGTTAGCGGATTGGGGCTTGATGCGGGTGACAGACACGTTCCTTGCGTTCCCAGAGCTGGTGGCCGCGATTGTGATCGCAGGGTTGCTAGGTGCAGGCTCGTGGAGTTTGATCTTCGCGCTCAGCATCACAGGCTGGATGCGCTACGCCCGCGTCGCGCGCGGGATTGGACTGTCTGTGCAAAGCCGCGGCTACGTTGTGCAAGCCAGATTGGCGGGTCTTTCGGGCATCTCCATCGCACGTTGGCATTATCTGCCGTCGCTTTTGCCCTCGCTCACAGTCGTTTGGACGGGCATGTTCGCGCGCGCAATCCTTGGGATCTCAGCGCTCGGATTCTTGGGCTTTGGCGTACAGCCCCCCAATCCCGAATGGGGCGCGATGTTGTTGGATGCGCGGGTTCATCTTCGCTCAACCCCGTTGCAAATGATCTGGCCGGGATTGGCCGTTGTCATCTGTGTTTTGGCGATCAATCTTGCTGGCGACGCTTTGCGCGATGCGCTGAGCAAACAGGACAGCCACGAATGAAAGCCTCAGACCGGCCTACCCTCGGGATTAGCCTACGTGTGCTGTCAGGGGTGTTGATGGCTGGGATGTTCATCAGCGTCAAAGCCGTCAGCGACGACATTCCCCTCGGTCAAATCGTCTTTTTTCGCTCTTTCTTCGCGATCCTGCCATTGGTTATTTTCCTCTGGATGCGAAATGAATTTCCAAGTGGTCTCGCGACCAAACGCCCGGGCGCGCATTTTCTGCGCGCGAGTTTCGGTGCATTGGCCTTGTTTGCCTCCTTCGCCGCTGTGGCGCGTTTGAACCTCGCAGAGGCAATTCTGATTGCGCAGCTTTCTCCAAGCTTAATGGCACTTGGCGCAGTGACGTTTCTTTCCGAACGCCTTACCAAGTGGCGCATATGCGGGCTCGTGTTCGGATTTGCAGGGGTCGTCGTCCTCGTTTGGCCAGAACTAAGCCTTGACGCCCCAGATCGCGCTCGGTTGTTAGGCTATGCAATAGGCCTTTCGGGTGCTGCACTGTCCGCACTCGCACTACTCATGGTGCGTCGCTTGAATAAGACGGAAAGCCCGGGCGCGATTGCCTTCTACTTCGCTTTGGCATCGATGATCGGAGGTCTGATGACGATCCCGTTCGGATGGATATGGCCTGACATGACAACGCTTTTGTTCTTGGTAGCAGCGGGGATATTTGGTGGCTTCGGTCACATTATTATGACGCTCGCGTTTCGCTATGCTGAGGCCTCACGCCTCGCGCCTTTCGAATACGTAGCCTTATTGTGGCCTTTGCTTGCGGACCTCCTCATTTTCCGCCTCGACCTTTCACCAAGTTTCTTGCACGCAGTTCCACTTATTTTGGTTGGTGTTGTTATCGCAGCATCGGAAAAATGCGATGGTGAGGGCGCACTTCGACGCGATGGACAACCGACTTAACGAGAACTTCCGACTAAAATAAAAACAACTGGTCTAAGGGCGGCAACGAGCCCATATCGGAAGAACCACTTTTTCGCTGCGTGCGTGCACAGCACGACTGATGCTACCACTGCTAATACATTGGCGTCGAATAGTAGCATGAAAACCAGCTGTTAAAAAAATCTGTAGCAAATAAACGGCGGAGCAGGATCAAGTTGTGCGGCGAAATGGCCTCGTGAAACTGGGTCTATTGCTTTTGGAGAAGAAGTTCTCTCCTATTGAGCTATGCGTTTGGCGCGGGAACGGATGGCAACAGACCTGTTTGACGAACGTCAACTCGCCGAGCTTTCGTACGCCCGTACAAGTCACACATAATTTAAATTTTTAATGCCTACCCTTGATTCTTTGCACCTTAAAGCGAAAGCGGTGGAGATTTGGGAACGAGATGTCGCAATCCACCCACTTGTTGAGGCATAGCAAACCTTTGCCGCAGGCAATGGCGCGAAAACTCGACAAAAACATCAATGTCGTATCCGAGATTTCAGACGACACCCTCACCAAGATCAAGGCCGACGATATTCGGTTGTCGCAGAACTGATCCCAGACTTCCGGCAAATCTCCGCAACCGTCGTGCCCTCATTACCTTGCTTAACGATAAACGCCTTTTGTCCGTCTGTGGATTTGGATGCTTTCATCGCGTCCACTCCTTCTTCCAGCCAGGAAAATACCAGTCCGAAACTCTAACTCAAAGTGATCCAGTTTTTAGGGGGCAGAGCATTCGAGTTATATAATCTGTGGCTCCCTTCAGCACACATTTATCGAGAACCATCATGCCAACGTTATAACCGCTTGGTCATGTCTCTCAGATCACTCAACGGGGGACTTATAGATTTCTCAACCGCAAGATGGCGTGCTAAAGGCATAGCACATAGTCCCCCCTGTCCCGGCACTTCACGATCACCTGCGTAGATCAATAACCGTTCTGCGACGTCCAACTCCTCGGATGCTATGTGAAAGCCGCGGGTGAACTTAGGGCTCGTGGTGCGCTTGACCTCGATCGCCCGGAGTGTCTGGTCCGGCAGCTTGAGGATCAGATCAATTTCGGCACCTACCGATGATTAATAGAAACTTGCCTCCGTCCCTCTGGGGGCCGCGGCGATAAGGTTTTCGATACAGACCCTTCCCATGATCCACCGACGACGGGATGGCCAAGCAATACCTCGGTCGTCTCCAACCCCAAGAGCGCATGTGCGAGACCGGCATCCCGGATATAGACCTAAGGTGACTTCACCAGTCTCTTTCCCGCGTTGGCATGCCATGGCGACAAACGCCGCACGAGCATCAGATCAACAAGCAGACGGTTTTCGATCTCATCAGGCTTTACGGGCGTATGCGATGATTGGTGGCGGCGTGGATATGCAAAAAACCTTGCGCCTGATGTCGCATGGCTGCGCGGAAATTTCCTATAAATTCTGACCGCGCGCTTCTGGCCAAAACGCAATTTCGATGTTGATAAACAGGTGCTTCAACTGCTTGGTCGAATAGGCGCAAGCAAAGACGACAATACGCACCTAAAGCAAAATCTGGATTTAGCGGAGGATTGGTTCGGCTCTTTCAAAAAGTCGATTGTTCGGAATATGCATGACTTTTCCTATCAGGAACTGGCGCTTGGAGCCTCCTAGCCCTTCTTTCATGGCGTAAACCAGCAGTTCTATATTTGGCCTGCCTCGGATCGTACGATCTTTCAAACCGCCATACGTGTATCGCCCAAAGACCGGATGAACGCTGAACTATACGATGAAATGCTTAAAATTTCTGATGCTCGTTTGCTAGACCTACCGCTCGCAAAAGCGGCAGTATTTCGCGCAAAAAAGGCCAAGGCAAATCCCGAAGAGTTGCTTGAGCGCGAGCTTGCTGAGTATACGCAGAAGCATCCGAGTTAAATCGTAGCAAAATCTATCGATTCAGTCACGCACCATTGGATCAAGTCGGGCCAGAAGATCGAGAAGGGTCTCGTAATCGTCCTCACCCATTGTGCGCTTGAACTCGGCAACAATTAGCGCCGATTGATCCGTGTAATCGTCGATCAGCTTTTGGCCAGCTTCTGTGATCGCAATAAACTGTCGACGTCTGTCAGCGACATCGCGCTTTTGCGTGATCAACCCCTTTTTCCGCATCGTTGTCGCAATACGTGTCAGGCTGGGGAACAAGAGACTTGCACGATTGGCCAGTGTAGACGCATCTAGCAAACCAAATTCGGACAGCACCCGTAAAACACGCCACTGCTGTTCGGTGATTCCAGTCTCGGACAACATATCGCGAATGGGGGTCATCACGCCCTCTCGCGCTCGGATAAGTGCGATGGGGAGCGAGCGCGATGTCGAAGGAAGCGAATTTTTCACGATAAGGCCTTTTTTTCGTCGCCAGATATTTAGTGAGCAAGCTAGCATTGACAACAGTAGATACCTTTCCTTAACTTAACAACAATTAACATGTTAAGGAATATCATGCCTCACTTTCACATCGAATATTCTGCCAATCTTGAAGCGAGTGTTGATATAGCGGCACTTTGTGAAGCTATTCGTGTGAAAGCAGCAAGCATTGATGCCTTTCCGATGCCTGGCATACGTGTACGCGCAACTCGCGTGGATCACTATGCAATCGCAGACGGCAACGCCAAACATGGCTTTATTGATCTGTCTGTGCGTCTTCGCGAAGGGCGCGCACAGGATGTAAAAGCAGAAGCTATTTTGACTATCTTCGATGTGGTGAAGACTTTTATGGCACCTATTATGCAAACCCGCTCTGTCGCATTGTCCGCTGAAATGCGCGATATTGATGCAAGCGTATCACCAAAATTTGGAAACATTCGCGATCATTTGGAGAACAGTGTATGAGCACGCTTAACGAGAACATAACCAAGCTAGACGGCTTTCTAGAGCGGTTTCGCGACGGCGGCATCTTAAATAGGATCGCAGGCCAAGACGTTGCTGGTGCGGACGGCGTATTTCAAAACACCTCGCCCGTGAATAAATCCCATATTTGTGACGTCGCCCATGGCACGGCCATAGACATTGATGCGGCGGCAAATGCTGCCTCTGATGCTTTTGCTGAGTGGCGCGACATGCCTGCTTTGCAGCGTAAGAAAATCTTGATCAAGATTGCTGAAGGCATCGAAGCGCGCGCTGAAGAGATCGCGCTCTGTGAATGCTGGGATACGGGTCAGGCTTACAAATTCATGTCCAAGGCCGCGCTGCGCGGTGCGGAAAACTTCCGCTACTTCGCGGATCAGGTTGTGCAAGCCCGCGACGGGCAGCAGTTGCAATCGCCAACCTTGATGAACATCACAACCCGCAAGCCAATCGGTCCCGTTGGGGTGATCACACCTTGGAACACGCCGTTTATGCTCTCCACTTGGAAGATCGCGCCAGCGCTTGCAGCGGGTTGCACGGTTGTTCACAAACCTGCCGAAGCCTCACCGCTGACTGCTCGCCTCTTGGTTGAGATTGCTGAAGAGGCCGGTCTGCCACCAGGTGTTCTAAACACTGTTAACGGATTTGGCGAAGGCGCGGGAAAAGCCCTGTGTGAGCATCCAAAAATCAAAGCTATTGCTTTCGTCGGCGAAAGCGCGACGGGGTCACTTATCACCAAGCAAGGCGCGGATACGCTAAAGCGCAATCACCTAGAATTGGGTGGCAAAAACCCGGTCATCGTCTTTGACGATGCAGATCTGGATCGCGCCTTGGATGCGGTGATCTTTATGATCTATTCGATCAACGGCGAACGCTGCACATCCTCTTCGCGGCTCTTGGTGCAAGACACCATCCGAGAAGAGTTCGAGGCCAAGCTAATCGCAAGGGTCAACAACATCAAGGTTGGCCATCCGCTTGATCCAAAGACCGAGATTGGACCACTTGTGACCGAAGAACACTTCAACAAAGTTACCAGCTATTTTGAGATCGCTAAAGAAGATGGTGCTACGATCGCCGCAGGTGGTGTGACGGTTGGGGATGAGGGCTACTTCATCCGTCCGACCCTATTTACCAACGCCACTAACCAAATGCGGATCGCGCAAGAAGAGATCTTTGGCCCTGTGTTGACCTCCATTCCCTTCACCACGGAAGAAGAGGCTTTGGAAATGGCCAACGACATCGACTACGGCCTGACTGGTTATGTTTGGACGAACAATTTGACCCGCGCGCTGCGCTTTACCGAAGCACTCGAGGCGGGGATGATCTGGGTGAACTCCGAGAACGTTCGTCACCTGCCAACGCCCTTTGGCGGTGTCAAAGCCAGCGGCATCGGGCGCGATGGCGGCGATTGGTCGTTTGAATTCTACATGGAGCAAAAACACATCGGTTTTGCGACAGGACAACACAAAATCACCAAATTGGGAGCGCTCTAATGCCAGTTCCAGCCCCAAATCTGTACCCTGATTTCAACACGATCCGCCTGTCTCATGTGTGCTTGAACGTCAAGGACCTTACCGCCTCAAAAGAATTCTACACGAACATTCTGGGTCTTCAGGTCACGGATGAATCCGACAGCCATGTCTACCTCCGCGCAATGGAAGAACGCGGTCATCACTGCATCATTTTGCAAAAATCAGACCAGCCCGGTACGGTTGAGGTCATGGGCTTTAAGACCTTCGATGAGGAGGATCTGGACAAGGCAGAGGTCTATTTCAAAGGTAAAGGCCGCCCAACTTCGTGGGTTGATCGTTCGTATCAGGGCAAAACTTTACTGACGTCTGACAACATGGGCATTCCGCTTGAGTTTTATCACAAAATGGATCGCTTAGAGCCCATTCATCAGAAATATGCTCTCTACCGTGGGGTGAAACCACTACGCATTGATCACTTCAATTGCTTCAGCAATGACGTCGATGCGTCGGTCGAATTTTACTCTGACTTCGGGTTCCGCGTAACTGAATACACTGAGGATGACGAAAGCAAAAAAATCTGGGCAGCATGGATGCACCGCAAAGGTGGCGTACACGATATGGCCTTTACCAATGGCACAGGACCACGGATGCACCATGTCGCATTCTGGGTGCCAACACCGCTCAACATCATTGATTTACTCGATCTGATGGCAACAACAGGCTACGTCGACAACATTGAGCGCGGACCGGGTCGTCACGGTATTTCAAACGCATTCTTCCTTTATATTCTGGACCCTGATGGCCATCGGATCGAGATTTATTGCTCTGACTACCAGACAGTCGATCCCGATTTGGAGCCAATCAAATGGGACCTGCAAGATCCCCAGCGCCAAACACTTTGGGGTGCCGCTGCGCCGCGCTCCTGGTTTGAACATGGCACGAAATTTGTAGGTGTTGAGATCAAAGAGTCGCAAATCGCAGCCAGCCCGATTATCGCGCCTTAAGACTGGGACTATTTGATGGATTGGGACGAATACGCCCATTGGGGCAAAAAGATTGCTGATTGGAGCGCGGAGTACCACAAAGGTATCCGCGACCTGCCTGTGCGCGCGCAAACCAGCTATGGCGAGATTGCCGCGCAACTTCCTAAAGCGCCGCCCGAAAAGGGTGAGAAAATGGAAGCAATCATGCATGACTTTGAGGATATCGTGATGCCAGGGATCACCCATTGGCAGCATCCTCGTTTTTTTGCGTATTTCAATTCCAATGCGGCTGCGCCCTCAATGCTCGCAGAGCTTTTAGTCACGACAATTGCTGCACAATGTATGCTTTGGCAAACTTCGCCCGCAGCGACTGAGGTTGAAGGCGTGATGATCGATTGGTTGCGCCAAGCCATGGGTTTGGAGGACGGTTACACCGGCGTGATCCAAGACAGCGCGTCGTCCGCGACCCTATCTGCGGTGCTCACGATGCGTGAGCGCTCGCTCGGGTATACGGGCAATCAAGACGGGTTGAACAGTAAGGGCAACCTCCGGGTCTATTGCTCCGAGCAAGTGCATTCCTCAATTGATCGTGCGTGCTGGGTTGCGGGAATTGGTCAGGCGAACTTGGTTAAGATTGCAGGCACGGGCGCGCGCTATAGCATGGACGTTGAAGCGCTTCAGGCAGCTATTGATGCGGACCGTGCTGCTGGGCACACACCCGCTGGGATTATCGCGATTACGGGTGGCACGGGCATTGGTGCATGTGATGATCTAGGGGCTGTTTTACGCGTTGCGCAGGCAGAAGACTTGTACACCCACCTTGATGCCGCATGGGCTGGGGCGGCGATGATTGTTCCTGAATTCCAGCAAGATTTCTGGGCAGACGTTAACGGCTATGACAGCATCGTTTTCAATCCCCATAAATGGCTGGGTGCAAATTTCGATTGCTCTGTTCAGTTCCTGCGCGATGCAGAGCCGCAGCTGAATACGCTGAAAATTGAGCCAGAGTATTTGAAAACTACGGGCGAGACTGTGGTTAATTATTCTGAATGGACGATCCCGTTGGGACGTCGTTTTCGCGCGCTCAAGCTTTGGTTTTTGCTGCGCTCTTACGGATTGGAAGGATTGCGGACGCGCATTCGCAATCATGTACTTTGGGCGGAAGAAATCTGTGAAGAAATTCGCAAGCTAGATGGATTTGAAATTGTCAATGAGCCTATTTTCAGCCTGTTCTCATTTCGCTGTCCGGGCGATGATGACATGCAACAACGCCTTGTCGATGCGCTTAATGATGATGGGCGGATCTACATCACACAGGGCATGTTTGAAGGTCAAAGGATGATCCGGTTTCAAGTTGGGCAATTCAGCACAACGCGAGACGACGTAATGATGGCACGCGATGTTATCAAAGAAATTTGGGAAGGTATGTCATGAATTTTGCTAGCTTTTCTGCCGATGGGCAGAGCTTTTATGGGGCAGTTTCTGAGGGTGGCATGGTCGCGCTCAACTCTGTTTGTCCGCAGTGGCCGACGTTGCTGGATGTGATCGAAGCGGGGGCGCTGAATGAGCTGGAAGAGGTCGCAAATGGGCGGCCAGTCACGCATGAAGAATATGAATTTGAGATGGTCTTGCCCAATGCCAAGCGCATTCTCTGCGTCGGTGTAAACTTCCCAGATCGAAATGCAGAGTACAAAGACGGCACCACAGCAGCGCCAAAATATATGTCGCTGTTTCCACGATTTGCGAGCGGGTTCACGGGGCACAATCAGCCACTTATCCGCCCTCCTGAAAACGAAACACTAGACTATGAAGGCGAAGTAGCGATTGTCATTGGCAAAGCAGGTCGGCGCATCACCCAAGACGATGCTTACGACCACATTGCAGCGATTACGATCTGTAATGAGGGCACCATTCGCGACTGGGTGCGTCACGCAAAGTTCAATGTGACACAAGGCAAGAACTGGGATCGCTCTGCCGCGATGGGGCCATGGCTGGTGCCGTTTAAGGACGCCACGCAGCTTGATGACGCGCGGATCTTAACACGTGTTAACGGGGAGGTGCGTCAGGACGATTTGCTCTCTCGTATGATGCATCCCATCCGTCGCGAGATCGAATATATCTCAACGTTCATGACGCTACAGGCGGGGGATATCATCGTGACGGGGACACCTACGGGCGCAGGAGCGCGCTTTGATCCACCGCGCTATTTAAAACCTGGTGATGTGGTTGAGGTTGAGGTGAATGGCATCGGAACCTTGGTTAATACAGTGGCTGATGAAGTGCTATGAACGAGGGTGATCACGCACAAGCTGCGGCAGATTTGCTTGCTGCAGAAAAGTCAGGCGAACAGATTGGATTGCTGACGAAAAAGCACCCAGAGATGGGGATGGACGACGCTTATGCTGTGCAGAATGCGATTTACCGCGCCAAGCTGGCTGAGGGGCGCAAGGTGGTTGGCTGGAAGATTGGGCTGACCTCCAAAGCGATGCAATATGCGCTCAACATCGACATCCCTGACAGCGGGATCTTGTTCGATGACATGGTGTTTGAACATGGCGCAACTGTGCCGAAAGGACGCTTCATCCAGCCACGGATTGAAGCGGAAATTGCCTTTGTGATGAAGTCGGAAATTGGTGGTGCAGACGTCACGCGCGCTGATGTTTTGGCGGCGACGGACTACGTCGCGCCCTCGATTGAGATCCTCGACACACGTATTCTGCGTGTCGATCCAGCAAGCGGCGAAACGCGCAAAGTCTATGACACGATCAGCGACAATGCTGCGAATGCGGGCATCGTTTTGGGCGACAAGCAACATGCTCCAAATGCATTTGATTTGCGTTGGGTTGGGGCTATTACGTCTAGGAATGGCGAGGTTGAAGAGACGGGTTTAGGCGCTGGCGTGCTGAATGACCCTGTTGAAAGCGTCGTCTGGCTTGCGCAGCGCATGGCACAATATGGACAGCGAATTGAGCCCGGTCAAATCATCCTGTCAGGCAGTTTCATTCGCCCAGTCGAATGCCCCAGTGACAGCAATATTAACGCTGATTTTGGCCCCTTTGGCCAAGTCGATATTTCATAC
>Ga0206129_10003001_pt1 | contig 20009 bp, 17 predicted proteins | sample Helgoland_Spring_8_FD_148616 | JGI IMG/M metagenome (GOLD analysis project Ga0206129, IMG submission 148616) | Pelagic subsurface seawater microbial communities from Kabeltonne, Helgoland, North Sea - Helgoland_Spring_Bloom_20160502_2 | ecosystem: Environmental > Aquatic > Marine > Epipelagic ...
ATCGCGCTCGAATATCGCCAATAAATCGCGGCTGCAGGCGTGGGCGATGTGTTCGTCCGCGGAAATAATTTCGGATATGAGCGGCTCGATCATCTCTCGCGGCATGTCCTCGCGCGCCAGTCGCCTACCTAGGCGAGCGGCAAGCGATTCCGCAAAGCTGCCCCGAGAAAGCACCACGTCATCGACGAGATGCCGCAGCCGCGCCTCCTCTTCGTGCAGCTTTTCCGCCTCCGAGCGCAGCTTGGTCCAGAGGTTTTCCAAATTCGCGGCTTCCCCCCTGCACAACTTCATTCCACCCTCTACCACACCGGTTTGTCCGTTTTCGTTCATGAAGATTTCTCAAAAATTAGAATATGCCTGCCGCGCCCTAGTGCAGCTCGCGAAGTCCTATGACGGCAAGACTCTTACCCGGCTTGACGACCTAGCGCAACGCGAAGCTGTCTCCGCGAACTTTTTGGTGCAGATCCTCAACGATCTCCGCCGGGCGGGCATCATCGACTCCCGCCGCGGTGCCAGCGGCGGATACATCCTTTCCCGGCCTGCGGAAAATATCACCCTCCGCCAGGTGGTGGATGCCGTGGAGCCCTCCCAGCTCCAGAACACCGCCCTCGAGCAGGGGCAATCCGGCTCCGCTGTCCGCCGTGCTTGGGAAACCGTTTCCACGAAACTTGCCGGTGATCTCGACGCCGTTACCTTGGAATCCTTCTCCAGCCCACCCTCGGATCCGATGTTCTACATCTGAGAGCCGGATTTATCGGAACGGATCAACGCCGCGCACGCCGTCGAAGTTCTGTCCGTGGCTGAGATCCTCCGAGTGGAGGGTGCGGCAACGGAGTTCCTGTGCGGCGGCAAGAATTGTGGAGTCCCAATGCGAAACCCGGTAGCGGCGGGGTATGCTTGTAGCACGGAGCAGAAGTTCGCGGGTGACGGGCAGGACGGTGACATTTCCGCAGAGTTCGAGGAAGGCGTCGATCCCTTCTTCGGATATCCCGAGCGACGGCTTGCGCAGCGCGTTGGAAATGAAAGCGCTAGACCGAAATTCGCTATGATGACGCACCTGACCGAATGACGACATCGACTCACGCTTTGCAAGATTCCGCCGCCGACATACGTTTGATCCCTCTTGCCTGGCTCCATGTTTGAGATTTGGAGTTTAGAAGTTAGAATTTCACCCACACCATGATCCGCTGGTTCGCAAAAAACGACATCGCCGCCAATTTTCTGCTCTTTGGTATTCTTGCCTGGGGTGCTTGGTCGGCTGTGGAAAAGGTCCCCCTTGAGGTGCAGCCTTCGTTCAGCAGGGAGATGATCTTTATCACCGTGCAATACCGCGGAGGCAGCCCTGCGGATGTGGAGAAGGCGGTCGTCCTGCCCATCGAGGCTGCGCTGGAGGGGCTTTCCGGGATCGATACGGTCGAGTCCCGTGCAGCTGACGGATTTGCTCGCGTCTTGGTTTATGCCGAGTCCAAGCGCAACCTCAAGTCGCTCCTTGAGGAGGTGAAAACCCGGGTGGAGCGTATCAGCAGCTTCCCGCCTGAGATCGAGCCGCCGAACATTTTCATTCCGGACAGTAGCCGGTGGTTCGATGTGATCAAGGTCGCGGTGTATGGGGAAATGGAGGAGGCGGATCTGCTGCGGGCGGCGCGGGTGGTGCGCGATGATCTCATCGCGCTGAAAGGTATCTCGCAGGCGAACGTGCTGGGGATCTCGCCGCTGGAGATCGCAGTGGAGGCGGATCCGCGCAGGCTGAGGGATTTCGGGCTGACCTTTGCGGATCTGAGCGCGGCGATACGCAAGTCCTCGATGGATCTTCCCGCAGGGCGCATCCAGACCGACGAGGGTTCGCTGAGCATCCGTTCCAAGGGGCAGGCATACACCCGCGCCGATTTCGAGAAAATCGTCATCACCAACAGGCAGGGTTCCGAGGTGAAGCTGGGGGATGTGGCCAGTATTTTAGACGGTTTCGAGGAGTCCCGGAGAATCATGCGTTTCAACGGCAAGCCCTGCCTGCTCGTCGAGGTGCTCCGCCTCGGCGATGAGAACGCCCTGGAGATCGCCTCAAGCGTAAAACGCTATGTCGACTCGACTCCCGAGCGTTTTCCGGAGGGAGTCTCCATATCCGTTTGGGACGATTCCTCCGAGGAACTAAAAGGCCGCCTAGGCACACTTGTGACCTCCTTGCTCCAGGGTGGCCTGCTGGTGCTTATCGTGTTAGGCCTGTTCCTCCGCCCCATGCTGGCTTTCTGGGTGGTGCTGGGTATCCCGGTCGCATTCGCGGGCGGTTTCATTGTCATGCCGTGGTTCGGCCTCACCGCGAATGTGATGTCGATCTTCGGTTTCATCATCGTCATCGGGCTTGTTGTGGACGATGCGATCGTCACCGCCGAGAACGTTTACACCAAGCTGCGCGAGGGCGGGGATCCCCTGGAGGCCGCCACCGAGGGCACTATCGAGATCGCCACTCCGGTCACCTTCGGCGTCCTGACCACCATCGTCGCCTTTGTGCCGCTGATGTTTTTCGATGGCTACTACGGCACTTTTACAAAACAGATTCCACCCATCGTCGCCGCCGTCTTGATCTTCTCCCTCATCGAGTCGAAACTCGCACTGCCCTGCCACCTCAAGCACGTCAAGGTTCACAGGAAACGGTTCAATGTTTTCGAACGCTTTCAGAAACGCATCGCCGACAGCCTGGAGCGCTTTGTCGAAAGATTCTACGGTCCATCGCTCCGCCTCGCCACCCGCCACCGTTATATCACCCTCTCGCTTTTCCTCGCTGTGGGGATGGCTTCGGTCGGGTATTTCACCTCCGGAAAAATGGGCTTCGTCAATATGCCGTCCATCGACAGGAACCGCATTGTGGCGGTGGTTCGCATGCCCGCCGACGCCCAGGTTGCGGAGACGGATGTGCGTACTCGTTATGTCGCCTCGTTCCTGCCGCAGCTGAAAAGAGAATTCACAGATCCCGGCACTGGCGAGTCGCTCATCACCGATGTGCTCACTAGCTCCGGTGGACATGCCCACGGCGGCGGAGTGGATCCGAACACGGGCCATCTCATCATCGGAGTCACCGATCCCGGTAAACGCAGCACCCCGGGACCGAAGAATTCCGTAATCGCGGCTCGCTGGACCGAGCTCGTTGGAAAGATGCCTGACGTCCATAAATTCTACGTGTCCGGCGATAGGGGCTTTGGCATGGGTTCCGACAATGAGGTGGAGTCGCTCAGTGTCGAGATCCGCGGCCCCGACATGGAAGGCAAGGACCAGGTGGTCCGCGATGTCGTTGCATTGCTGGAGTCCTACGATGGGATCAAAAGCGCCTGGGCCAGCTCGGGAGGCACGAACGACGAGATGATTATTACGATTCGTCCCGAGGGCGAGGCGATCGGGCTCACTCAGCTCGATCTCTCCCGCCAGGTGCGGGCGGCGTTTTTCGGGGAGCAGGCGCAACGAATCCAGCGCGGGCGGGACGATATCCGGGTGATGATACGTATGCCCCTTGAAATGAGGGAAAGCCTCGCCACCCTGGATCAGCTCCGCATCCGCACCCCCTCCGGCGGCGAGGCTCCTTTCCCGACGGTCGCCACCGCAGAGTTCGTCAAGGCTCGCTCCCGCATCGAGCGTGTGGCCGGCGCGCGGGTCATCGATGTCCATGCCACGCCTGTCGATGAGGACGTGGACATCGTTGCCATCTCCCGCACACTCGGTCCGGAGCTGGATCGCGTCCTCAACCCCCACCACGATCTTTCATGGCGCTACACGGGATACGTCGCCGACCATGAGGAAACGAAAACTCGCTCGATTTACGGCGGACTGGCCCTGTTTTTTGCCCTCTACGCCCTGCTCGCAATCCCGTTCCGCTCCCTCTATCAGCCGATCTTCGTCATGCTCGCTGTGCCCTTCGGCGCAATCGGCGCACTCTTCGGGCATCTCATCATGGACATCACACCGTCCTACCTTTCGATTTTCGGCATCCTGGCTCTCGCTGGAGTGGTGGTGAACGACTCGTTGGTGATGGTCGATTTCATCAATCAGAAAGTCCGCGCGGGGATGGATTTGCGCGAGGCGGTGATCCAGTCCGGCACGCGCCGTTTCCGTCCGATTTTCCTGACCTCCGCCACCACCTTCGCCGGGCTGCTGCCACTGCTCTTTGATCGCTCCCTGCAGGCGCAGCTGCTCATCCCCATGGCTACCTCACTGGCCTTCGGTATCCTTTTCGCCACTGTTATCACCCTCTACCTTATCCCATCCGCATACCTCGCTGCGGAGGACATCCGTATACACCTAGGGAAGGCATGGGTCTGGTGGCGCTACCCGAACGGAAAACCCGCCGCCGACGAGGAGCTTGCTGAGACCGAAACCGGTTCGTGAGGATCACGGAAAGGTCTTCCTCAGCGCTTCGACAATGCCTTGCCCGTGGGCGGCGGTGGTGACCAGTCCGCCGCGTGCGGCGACCAGTTCGCGGATCGCGGCGACGGCGTTGGCTGGGCAGGCGGCGTATCCGGAGTGCTCCGGGGAGAGCATCTCGATATCGTTGTGGCTGTCGCCGGCGGCGAAGGTGCGTGCGGTGTCCAGCTCGAAGAGGCGCGCGACCTCGGAGAGTGTGCTGCCTTTCTGGTAGTTGCGGTGGCCGAAGCGCAGGTAGATCGAGTTCCGCTGCCAGCCGAGATCCGGGATCGCGGCGATGAGCGGGGTGATGCGCTCCACGATCCATTCCATCTCCTCCTCGGTGCGCGAGATCAGCCCGGCGGGCTCGCCGTGCATCTCGATGTATTGCGCCCCGGTGTGCTCCTCCACCTCCTTGCGGACTGCCTTGAGTGTCTTCTTCGACCTCTTGAAAAGCTTGTGGATCTCCTTTTCGCAGCGGTCGTTCCATTCCCTGTGCGCCGCGAAGCGTCCGAAGGTATTGGGAAAATGGATCTCCCGCTCCCGCGCCACCACCCAGTCCGGAAGGAACGGGAAATTACTCTCAATAAACCCCTCGAGCACGTGCTGCATGGAGCGTCCGGTGTTGATGCCCCAGACCGCGCCTTTCGTCTGACGGAGGTCGAGGATGGTCTCGAAAAACGAGGCCGGAACCGGCGGTTTTTCCGCAGGGTCATGCAGAGTTCCGTCGAAATCGAAGGAAAGGATCAATCCGGGGTTGGCGCAGGTATCCAAGGTTCTCACGCCAATAATCTACATGAAAGCGGGTCGGCGGCAAGGACGGCATCGAAGCGGCGCAGGCTCAGGACGGCGGTGGTTCCTAGCCTCAGCTATTGGAGTGAGGATGATGAAACGGGGAACCCCGGTAGCCATGAGCCAAGCTGGATGAACGACGCTTTCCTCCGAGGGCTGGGAATGAAGAATCCCAGCAGTCCAAAGCCTCCGGCGGAAGAGTTCGTATCAAATTTTATGGAGGGGTGGATTCACGCGTGCTTGAAGCTCGGCCTGACCGGGACACCGTTTTTCGCGAAGTGCTCCTTGGCCTCTCCGACGGTGTGCATGCCGAAGTGGAAGATGGAGGCGGCGAGGACGGCGTCGGCCTGGCCTTTTTCGAGTACCTCGACCATGTGGTCGAGGTTTCCCGCACCACCGGAGGCGATGACGGGGATGCCGATGGCGGAGGAGATGGCAGCGGTGAGTTCGCAATCGTAGCCGGCCTGGGTGCCATCGGCGTCCATGGAGGTCAGCAGGATCTCGCCCGCGCCGCGCCTCCAGACTTCCTTCGCCCACTCCACGGCATCGAGGCCGACGGGGGTGCGGCCGCCGTGGGTGTAGACTCCCCATTTCCCTGGAGCCTCGCGTTTTGCATCGATGGCGACGACGATACACTGGTTGCCAAAAGCTTTCGCTCCCTCATCGACGAGGCCGGGGTTGTTGACGGCGGCGGTGTTGATCCCGACTTTGTCCGCTCCGGCGAGGAGCATGGTGCGCATGTTGTCCACTGAACGGATGCCGCCGCCGACGGTGAGTGGGATGAAACATTTCTCTGCAGTGCGGCGGACGACATCGACCATCGTCTCGCGGGCGTCTGAGGAGGCGGTGATATCGAGGAAAACCAGTTCGTCGGCCTCCTGCTCGTTGTAGGCGATGGCGCACTCCACGGGATCCCCCGCATCGATGAGATCGACGAAATTGACGCCTTTGACCACGCGGCCGTTGGTTACGTCGAGGCAGGGGATGATTCGTTTTGCGAGCACGCGGAAACTTCAAATTTTAAAGCTCAAACTTCAATGAAGAAAGAGAAGCGGTCTCGCGCAAAGTCGCTAAGGCGCAAAGCTGGTCTTATGAAAATGGGTTTGCTGGATTATTGAATTCTAAGAAGAAATCGAGCAAAGCCGGGCTACAGAAAATAGATTTTTTGGGTTCTGAAATCCAAAACTTTGCGGCTTAGCGGCTTTGCGCGAGAACTTCTGTCGGGTTCATACGAAAAAACGGCGACCCTTTTGAGGTCGCCGTTTTTTGAGAGGAACGGATATTGATCCGTTCGGGGCTTAGCCAACCTTGGGCTTGCCGACGCGGCGGACTGCGCCAAAACGCTTTTGGAACTTGTCGATGCGGCCTTCGGTATCGACGAACTGCGCGAGTCCGGTGAAGAAGGGGTGGGAGTCCGAGGTGATGCCTGCGGAGATCACGGAATGCTCGACACCGTCGATGACTTCCTTCTTCTCGGAGGTCTTGGTGGATTTCGTGACGAAACGTGTGCCCGTGGTCATGTCGACGAAGACGACGGGATTGTATTTGGGATGGAGATCCTTTTTCATGGGAGTGTTCTGGTTGCCGCACGTACCAACGCGCGGGGCGGGGAAAATGGCGGAAATAGCCGGGCTGTCAAGATTTTTGGACGATCATCATTCCGCCGTGACCTCCTGGAGCTATCTGCGGGTGTCCGAGGCGTCGCCATTATCGAAGTTCGTAAGTTGCACCATCATCACCGTGTAGCGGCCTTTTGCAGGGCCAATCCATGCCTGAGTGCCGTAGTCCCCGCCATGGCCGAAGGGGAGTGGGGGAGTGGGGGAGTGGCGCGATAATGAAATTCCCCCCTCTCCCTCTCCCTTCCTCACCCCCTCCTCTTCAAAGCCCCCGGTATTCCGCAGCGAGGCGTTTCGCGGTGGCGATGGTGTTGCGGTGGAGCTTTGCGGTGAACTCCGGCTGCCGGTTGTAGCCGCCGCCGTAGAGGATGGCGACGGGGATGCGGTTTTTGATCATCGCGCGCAGCAGCACCTCGTCACGGCGCTGGATTTCCTTGAGAGAAAGGTGCATCTGGCCGAAGCGATCGTTGCGGTGGTTGTCCGCACCGGAAATCCAGATCACGAGATTCGGGGAGAATTTGTCGAGCGAGTCGGCGAGTGTTTTAAAAAGCTGCTGGAGATACATCTCGCCCTCCACGTAGCGAACCGTCTCTACATCGAGGGTCGAGGCGATCTTTTTAGTCGGGTAGTTTTTGCCGACGTGGATGGAGTAGGTGAAAACGCGCGGGTCGTCGCCGAGTATGGAGGCGGTTCCGTTGCCTTGGTGGGCGTCGGTGTCGACGACCATGACCTTGATGTTCGGCTGTTTGTCCTGGAGATCTCGGATCGCGATGGCGATGTCGTTAAAAACGCAGTAGCCCTCTCCGTGCCCGCTGAAGGCATGGTGGGTGCCGCCGGCAAGGCAGACGCCAACGCCCTCGGTGAGTGCTGCGTTGCAGGCGAGGCGGGTGGCCTCCACTTCGGTGGCGGAGCGCGCGAATAGGTTGGGGCAGGCGGGCAGGCCGAGCAGGATCTGCTCCTTGCGACCCAAGGCGGCGGATTGGATTTTCTCGATGTAGGCGCGGTCGTGGACGCGGAGGATCTGGTGAAAATCGGCGGATTTCACCTCGGTGATCTCCTCGGGGCGCAGGATATTTTCCCCAAGCAGCATGTCCTTGGAAATGCGGAACTTGTCCATCGGGAACGGGTGCCCGCTGGGGAGCTCAAGTTCAAGGGCTTGGGAATAGAAGCAACGCATGGGGGGAACTCTAAATTTTAAACCCTAAACATCAAGGAAGAGTCCTGTCTTCGCGCCGGTGGGGATTCGTATTGCGGGGGAGATTGACGCGAATCCGGCCCCAGCAGACAAAAAGACCGCCCCGGTTTTCCAATACGGATACGAATTTCAAGCCTCCGCCGCCCCTGTCACCGGTTTTTTGTTTCCCGCAGGTGAGCGACCTGCTTAGATTCTTTGGGTGTTCCAGATTGTTTTCAATGAGATCAGCGCGGCGGAGATTTCCGCCTTGGATATCCTCGAGCAGCTGGAGTTGCTGGAGGAGTTCCGGGTCACGGAAAACGATCTCAATGACATCGGCAGCGACAGGTTCGGCAGGTTCGAGCGGGACGGGCATGTCTTCTACCGCTTCCGGGCGAAGGACTACCGCTTCTATTTCGAGGTCAAGGACGGCTCTGTCATCGTCCACCGCGTCCTCCACAAGGGGACGTTCTCCGATTTCCTATTCCGCTCAAAAATGCCGCTGGGGGAAGACGAGGCCTTGGCGAACTCGAAGCATTTCTGGAAGCTCATCGACGAAGGCCGCAACGCCAAGCGGATCTGAGCGCGCGGAAGTCTTCGGCTTAGACTCCGGTCATACTTGGCGGGGTGTGATTTTAATCGGTGTTTCGCACCCGGTAGGGCTGATCCGGCTCGGTCAGCCCACTTTAAAAATCTAGCAACCCGCCTCACCCACACGGAAGTGGGATCCCGGGGGAAATGCCGTGTCTTGCCGTGTCTTCACTCCCTTTCCTGAGATACGCCGCCTCCGTTTTTTGATCAGGGCTGACCGAGCCGGATCAGCCCTACCATGATTGTACCATGATTGAATGGCTTGGGCTGCGTCAGGCGAATACACCGATACAAATCACACCCATCTTTACTGCCTGCGTGACAAGGGGCGGCGATTTGGTTAGGTGTCGGGTGATGGGATTTGATGCACAGGCGGCGGAGGCGGTTGGATTGGCGGTGGCGATCTGGCTTATCGTCTGGCTTGGCTTCCGGTTCGTTTGGAAAAAAGCGGACAAGCCGCCGGGTATCTCGTTGCAGGCTTTCGCAATCGCGCTGGGTCTCTGGGTGGGTGGCCGGGTGTTTTATCAGGATGAGGTATGGATGGGGCATCTCGGAGCGGTGCTGGTTTTCTGCGGGGCGCTTTTCGGATGGGTGATGTTCGACCGCGGTGTGACCGTCGGCTGGCTGGAAACGCGGCGGAAGGTGGCGATGCCCATCATCCTGCGGCAGCTCGGTGGGGTAATGATCGTGCTCGGAGTAGGAGCGGCGATACTGAAATGGGGATACGGGCTGGAGCTGACCGGACTGGTGGCGACCTCCGGGATCGCGGCGGTGATCGTCGGTTTCGCGATGCAGGATCTCCTGGCGAACGTGATCGCCGGTTTCAGCATCCACATGACCAGCGCCTACAAGGTGGGGGATTGGCTGCTGCTCGGCGAGGACGGCAAGCGGGCGGAGGTGGCCGAGATCAACTGGCGCTCCACCCGGCTCATCGACAATGACCGAATATCCTACGAGATCCCGAACAGCGACATCGTTAAGAACCGCATCGTGAACCTCAACCACCCCGGGTCGGAGCACGGCGTGAGGCTTCGGGTGGGCTTGGACTACGACACCCCTCCGGCTCTAGCCAAAGAAGTGCTCATCAAGGTCGCGAAAAATGCCCAGGGGGTGCTGGAAAACCCTGCCCCGGTGGTCTTTACTCGGGATTTCGGCGATTCATCGATCACCTATGAGCTGCGCTTCTGGATGCGCCACGCAAGGCTCTACAACGTCGCCTGCGACGAGATCCGCACCGCGCTCTGGTATGAGCTGGGTCGCCGCGAAATGCGCATCCCGTTCCCGATCCGCAGCCTCGATGTCCGCAAGTCAAATGTGCCGCCGTCGCTTGTGTCCGCACGGAAGAACGCCGCGATAACACTCAGGGGCGGCGGGATGCTCAGCTGCCTGAGCGAGCAGGAGGCGGAAAGTCTCGTTGCCGAGGGGCGCTTCCAGGTGTTCGGGCCGAGGGAGGCGCTGGTCACCCGCGGCGAGTCCGGCGATTCCATGTTCCTCATCCTGGAGGGCGGCGTCGAGGTGATCGGCAAGACCGCCCAGGGGCCGCGGGTGGTGTTGGCGACACTTCCCGCAGGCACTTCTTTCGGAGAAATGTCATTGGTTACCGGTGAGTCGCGTAGCGCGACCGTCCGCGCCGTCGGCGATGTGATGGTGCTGGAGATCACCAAGGCGCACCTCTCGCCGCTGATGTCGGAGAGGCCGGAGCTGGTGGATAGCATCGGGGCAGTGCTAGAGGCGCGGAAAAAGAATTGGGAGGAATGTCTTCACCGAGCCGAGCCGGAGTCTCCGAAAAGCCCGGTGGGTGCGGCGGGCGATCCGTCATCGCTGGTGCACAGAATCCGCCACTTCTTCGGGCAATCAGGCACATGAAGCATGCGAATGCCTGTCCTTTCCGGAATGATTGAACCGCCAATACGCCAAGAGGCAAAGTGACGTGGCCAATTCATTCGTTTGGCGGAATCCTTGCCGCTTGATCCAAAAAACCGAAATGATTTTTTTACAGAAGGAGGCAAAGTTCGCAAAGGTTCAATCACTTGTGCGCTTCAAAGGTGGTCTTTATCCTTTACCCAGAAGGTTGAGCGTCTGATTCCCCTAGCTTATTCAGGCTTCCGCAGTCCAGGGAAGAGTCACGATCCGTTGCACCCCGTCTTCGCGGTTCATAATACTTTTCCATCAAGGCGATGAAACCATGCTTGCAGATGGATTTACGCTCGCGCCGCGTTTCCGAATACCTCTTTCTTCGAGGGCGTGATGTGGGGCGGCGCAAGGTAGATCGGCTGCGGCTTTTTGCCTGCCCAGATCGCCCGATTCTGCGGATCGGCAGCCTGCCATGCCTGCCAGAGACCGGCTGCGGTGGGGCTGGAGAAAGGGATCTCCATGCCGCGGATGTGATCCATGCAGAAAACGGTGGTTTCGTTCGCCTTTGCGGTTTCCAGGGCGGATTCGAAACCTATCTTGTCGGTCAGGTTCGGCTCGTCGAGCAGTTCTCCTCCTTTGATCTTCGCCAGCCAGAAAGAGCCCCGGCGGGCGTCCCCGACGGCGAGGCAGGGCTCTCCGGAAAGTGCTTCGGGTGTGGCGAGTATGGATGGGACGGCCACCGCCTTGCAGCCAGCGACAAGGGCGGCTCCCTGCGCGGCGGCGATACCCACTCGCGTCCCGCTGTAGCTGCCGGGGCCACTGCCGACGAGGACGGCGTCAAATGACCGGCTGCCCTGGATTTCCAGGATCTCGGCGAGTGGCGTGAACAGCAGGGCGTTGTGCCGCCTGTCGCTGACAAAGCCCTTCTCCACCACAATCTCCCCATCGACCGCAAGCGCGACGGACGCCGCATTGGTGGAGGTTTCGATAATTAGCACGGCGGGCACGCCCGCAGGCTAGGGCGGAATCCCGTTTTTCAAACCGTAAAATCACAACTCCGGTATCGGAGCATCTTGCAACTTGCAACTTGCGCTGTGGATCGTGAGTCTCTGCCATGCGCATTTCGGATCGGTACATTGCCAGGCAGGTGATTGTCGTGACGCTGTATGCGATCGTGGTGCTGAGCGTGGTGCTGGTGATGGGGAACCTATTCAAGCAGATCCGCCCGCTGCTGGTGGAGCAGGGTGCCCCCATCGGGTTGGTGCTGCGGTTCGTGGTGAACGTGGTTCCGTATTCGCTGATGTTCACGATCCCGTGGGGCTTCCTTTCTGCGGTGCTGCTGGTTTTCGGGCGGATGTCCGGGGAGCATGAGATCACCGGCTTCCGGGTCGCGGGGATCAGCCTGACGCGGCTTTCGCTGCCGGTTTTCGCGGTGGGGGCGGCACTTTCCGGGGTCTGCCTCTGGATCAATGTGAACGTGGTGCCGCTGGCGACCGCCTCGCTCCAAGAGCTTGTGTATGAGCAGGTGAAGCGCGATCCGCGTTCGCTGCTGGATCCCGGTATCGTCCAGTCGAGGTTCGAGAACCAGAAGGTGTTTGTGGAGGAGCGAGATGGGGATTCCCTCAACGGTTTCCACCTCTATCAGGTTTCCAACGACGACGACGGCGAGCCGGTCGGTGCGGAGGCGTATGTCCATGCGGGAAAGGTTTCGCTGGTAGTCGATGAGGAGAAAAAGCAACTGAGACTGAAACTCCAGGACGCCTTCATCGAGACGAAACAGGAGGGCGAGATGTCGGAGTTCGCCTTCGCTCAGGAGGCGGAGCCGTGGCTGTTCGATTTCGGGTCGACACGCAACCGCAAGGCCCGGTCCGGCTCGATGACGAACTCCGAGATCCGCAGTTACCTACGTGAGAATCCTGATCTCCCGCAGGAAAAGCGGGTGGAGTTCAGCGCGGAGATCACCAAGCGCTACACGTTCTCGCTGGCCTGCCTTGCGTTCGCCTGCGTCGCAGTGCCTCTCGGGATCAAGTCGCGCCGCAAGGATACCTCCAGCGGGCTGGTTCTTAGCATCGTGATCGGGATGGTCTATTTCCTGTTCACCGTCGTCGCGGAAGAATTCGAAACCGATGCGATCGCCACCCTCGGCCTGTGGGGACCGAACATAGTGTGCTGTCTGCTGGGCTTGTACCTGTTCAGGCGGGCGAGATTCAGGTAGAACGAACCTTACTGCATGAGTCTCGGCCATTTCATCAGAAAAGCGTCCCGCAACACTCGGGAATATTTCGCTACGGAGAAAATCGACTTCGTACCGCGCATCGGCCCGTTCTCCGCCTATTCGAAGCCGAAGCTCGGCGCGGATCTGAGGTCTGCTCTGAACGTGACCCTGCTGGCGCTTCCGCAGGCGATCGCCTACGCGGCCATCGCCGGTCTGGATGTGATCTACGGCGTGGTCTGCTCTGCGGTGGCAGCGATGGTCGCACCGTTTTTCGCAAGTTCGCGCTTCAATGTTCTCGGCCCGACGAACGCGACGGCTTTCATGCTGTTTAGCTTTTTCTCGGTGAATCCCGAGCTGCAATTGCGCATCCCGCAGCTGTTGCCGCTGCTGGTGCTGCTCATCGCGCTGTGCTCGATGCTCGGGGCGATAATCAAGGTCGCGGACCTGCTCCAGTATGTTTCGCGCAGCGTGCTCGTCGGCTACATGGCGGGGGCGGCGGTGCTGATCATCGGCAACCAGATGAAGCCACTGCTCGGTCTCGGCGACTTCGTCGATCCGGAGAAAACGGCGACCTTCTTCGGGTTGATCTGGGAGCTGATCAAGTCGCTGATCCACACCGACTGGGTGCCGCTGCTGATCGGCGCGGTCACCCTGCTCATCTACCTTGCGTTCCGAAAATGGAAAAAGTCGTGGCCCGCATTCTCGATCTCGCTCGTGCTTGGCTCCGCGATCTTCGGGCCACTGATCCATGGCGACATCGGCCCCTTCGCAGGCCAGGCGACGTTCAGCACCTTCGGCTTCTCTGAGTTGATTCCGACGATGCCCGACCTGATCCGGCCGGATATTTTCGATGATATCTCCGCTTTGTTGGGGCTTGCGCTGGCGATTTCGTTCCTCGCCTCGCTGGAGAACACCCTGATGGCGAAATCGATTTCCTCGCAGACAGGGGACAGGTCGGACGTGAACCAGGACATGCTTTCCGTTGCCTTCGCGAATCTTGGGTCGTCGATCGCCGGGGGCATGCCGGCTTCGGGTTCGCTGACTCGCTCGTCTCTGAATTTCCGCTCCGGCGCGGCGACCAAGGCCGCCCCCGTTTACTCCGGACTGTTCACTCTGGTACTCGTCATCCTGATCGCATGGTCCAGGGAAACGGGACTCAACATCATCGACTACATCCCGAAATCTGCGCTGGCGGTGCTGGTGATCGCGATCTCCTTCTCGCTCTTTAACGCCCACCAGATCCGCATCTGCCTGCGCTCAACGAGCGATGACGCGGTGGTGATCGGGCTTACGTTCTGCTCGACCCTACTGGCACCGCTGCACGTTGCGATCTTCATCGGGGTGGCGATTTCCATCACCCTTTTCCTCAGGAAAGCCAGCAAGCCCTACCTCACAGAGTATGAATTCAACGAAGTCGGCGAGCTGCGGGAAATGGGTGAGAAACGAGCTCGCCCCATCCCTGCAATCTCGATTGTCCATGTGGAAGGAGATTTGTTTTTCGGGGCTTCGGAGCTGTTCCGCACGCAGATCCAGCGCACCGTCGCCGATCCGGCGATCAAGGTGATCATCTTGCGGCTGAAGAATGCCCGCCACCTCGATGCGACCAGCGTGATGGCTCTCGAAGACCTCGTGCATTTCATGCGCCGCAGGGATCTCCATCTTCTCGTTTCCGGTGCGACCAAGCAGGTCTACAAGGTGCTCAAGCGTTCCGGGATCCTTGAGACACTGCAGGAAGGTGCGGATCGTACCCAGGGCGAGAGCAATATTTTCCTGACCATGCCCTCGAACCCGAACATCTCCACCCGCGATGCACTCAAACGTGCTCAGCAACTTCTCGGGACAAAGAAGGCGGATGTGCGCATCTTCTACGATCCCAACAAGCACCCGTGAGGAAAAGGCCTCTCGGCACGGAGCCATACGGGCAGTTGCTGAGATATTTCGCAAAAGGTTTCGCAAAGGGACGCACCTCTCAGTAATGGCGGAACATCGAGTCGAGCTGCGCCGCGAATCCCTCACGGCTCTCCTTCCAGTTTCTTTGCCAGTGTAGTTGCGCCGGGCACCGTCTCAGCCCAACGTCCGTGGATTTACTCCCTTTCCGGAGATACAGCGCTTGCGTTTTTGATCAGGGCTGACCGAGCCGGATCAGCCCTACCATGATTGAATGGCTTGGGCTGCGTCAGGTAAATACACCGAGAAAAACCACACCCGGCACTTGGAAATTTCTTCCAATTCCGGGGGAAAACCAATACACATTCGGAATGCTCCGCATGATCAGACCCATAACCCTTTCGGTGGCAATCGTTTCCATGATTTCCTGCAAACCAACCAAGACCAATACCGCTGAAGGCGGGGCTCCACCGGCGGAATCGTTCGGCGAGCTCCCGGATGGCGGTCAAGCCCAGTTGTACACCCTTTCCAACGGCAAGGGGATGGTCGCGAAGATCAGTGATTTCGGCGCGACTTTGGTCTCGCTCGAAGTGCCGGACAAGGATGGGGAATCCGCTGACGTGACCCATGGCTACGATTCCGTCGCAGGCTACGCCGGGGCGAAGAACCCATATTTCGGGGCGTCGGTCGGTCGCTACGGCAACCGGATCGCCGACGGTAAGTTCAGCCTCGAGGACAAGGAATACACGCTCGCCACGAACAATTCGCCGGGTGACATCCCGTGCCACCTGCATGGCGGGGAGGCCGGTTTCAACAAACGCCTGTGGAAAGTTGTTGAGCAGGGTGGATCTGACAGCATCACACTCGAATATGTTTCTGCCGATGGTGAGGAAGGCTACCCCGGCACTCTCACGGCGACAGTGACCTACACGCTTACGGAGAAAAACGAACTCATCTGGGAGGCGAGCGCCACAACCACCGCTCCGACTGTCCTCAACCTTGTCCACCACACCTATTGGAATCTTTCGGGCGATCCGGCCTCCACGATCAACGACCATGAACTCACGCTCTTCGCCGATCGCTATCTGCCCACCGATGCAGGGCTGATACCGACAGGCGTGCTGGCTCCCGTCGCGGGAACTCCGATGGATTTCACCTCACCCCATACCATCGGCGCGCGTGTCGGTGAAACTTTCGAAGCCTTGAAGCTGGGCGGAGGCTACGATCATTGCTGGGTGCTGGCCGAGCCGAAGCCGGACGGCCTCGCCCTCGCTGCGCGGCTGAGGGATCCGAAGAGCGGCAGGGTCATGGAGATTTCCACGAACCAGCCAGCGGTTCAGTTTTACGGCGGAAATTTCCTGAGTCCCGCCGAATTCCAGGGAGACTTCGAAGCCGGCAAGGATGGTGCCGCATACCCTCATCGCTCCGCACTCTGCCTGGAGACCGAGAATTTTCCTGATGCTCCGAACCAGCCCGATTTCCCAAGCTCGGTGCTCAAGCCCGGAGAGACCTACCGGCATGTGATGGTTCATAGCTTCTCCGCTGAGTGAGGCCTTGCTTCCGCAGTGCGGAGCGCTAATCCCCGAGGAAAACGAATTCCTCGGCGACGCGGTTGAGCGAGCGGCGTGCGTCCGGCATCACTTCCGCAAGGGCTCCCATGAGTTGCCCCGGGCCGTTGCCCCGGGCGTGGGGACTATCGGCGGCTCCCTGGAATGCACGGCGGGCAAAGGATTCGTAGAACTCGAGATCCGGTGCACCGCAGCGCTCGTTGCGCTTGCTGATGAAGGAGGGGAAGAGCCCGGTGAGCACCATGAACTGGTTTCCTGCGGCCACCTGCAGGTGAAATTTCATTTTTCCCTGGGCCGAGGAAATGATCGCGAGGAAATCCGAAGCATGGGTGTAGCCGCGCGCGATGTCTTGGAGCGGATCGTCGGCATGGACGCCGATCCGCTTTGCCAGCACCCGGGCGACGTAGTCAGCGATGTCCGGGCAGCGAATATCTGCCTGCATGAATGCATGGCGGACGAGGACGTAAAAATAGAAATCCGGCGAGACGCCCAGGGCAGAAGGGGAGTCGAGCATGCCGCGGAGGACTTCCTTGAGGTCGAGCATTTCGCGCAGTGCGTCGGGGTCGTCCCAGAGCTTGGCCATGCATCTGCGTTTCCGCCCTCCGGCGAGCACTTCGGTGAGGAAATTGAAGTCGGCTCCGGTGAACCGATCACGGCTTGCAGCTATCCATGCTTCCAACATAGCTACGCGTTTACCAAAGCTTGAGTTGTCTTGGCAACTCAAATTGTAAAGATATATGAAATAAATTTCTAAGCAGTAATATCGATGAGCCTTGTCTCTTGCATCGAATCGCTCACGGCTTCAGGTTTTGCGGGCACCAAAGAGAAATCCCGGGAGCGGGATTCCAAGGAGGAAATTTATGGAAAAATCAGCAGACAACAACGCCATCGCCGCAACCGCCGCCTCGCTCGGGGAGAGAATCTCCGCATCTGAGGGAGCCGCTGGGAATGCCGGGATCAACCACTCCGTCTGCCGCTGGTGCTACGACGATATTCCTCTCGATACTTTCTGCGCGGCGGCGAAGGAGATCGGGTTGCAATCCATCGAACTACTGGAAACATCGGACTTCGCGACTTTAGAAAAATTTGGACTCACCTGCGCCATGGTGACATTTCCGACGACGACTACGAAGGATGGTGTGAAGGTCGGCATGATTGAGAAAGCTTTCAACCGGACAGAGCATCACGATGCGTTGGTGGAGGTTTATGAAAAGACCTTGAACGACTGCGCCGCCGTCGGTGCGAAGCAGCTTATCTGCTTTGCCGGGAACCGCGAAGGGATGGGTGACGAGCAAGGAATTGAGAATTGCGCAAACGGGCTCAAGCGCATCCTGCCGCTCGCGGAAAAGCTGGGGATCACCCTGTCGATGGAACTGCTAAACTCCCGTGTCGATCACCCCGACTACATGTGCGACCGCAGCTCGTGGGGAACTGCGCTTGTGGATAGGATTGCGAGCCCGAATTTCAAGCTGCTCTACGACATCTACCACATGCAGGTCATGGAGGGCGATGTCATCGCGACCATACTCGCCAAGCACGAATATTTCTCCCACTACCATACCGGTGGGGTGCCAGGCCGCAACGAGATCGATGAGACGCAGGAGCTGTATTACCCGGCCATCATGAGAGCCATCGTGGCCACCGGATACACAGGCTACGTCGCCCAGGAGTTCATTCCCAAACGCGAAGACAAACTCGCCAGTCTCAGGCAGGGAGTAGAGATCTGCACGGTGTGACGAATGATCTTAATGGGTGTCCGTCCTATCCTCTGAGGTTTTCAGGGCACTAGCCTCTTGACTTGCGCATGTGCTACACTAATGTAGCACAATGAAAACGGCAACCGTCCGTGAGCTTCGCAACCACTACAACACCCTCCTCGAATGGGTCGCGGAAGGGGAGGAAGTCGTGATTACGAAGCGCGGCAAATCCGTTGCCCGCCTGGTGCCGGAGCTTGGGGAAAACGAAAGAACTGTGGATTGGTCCGAGAGTGCGGTAATGAGAGACAGGGTCGGTGAGAAAACGATGACGGAGGAGCAGTTGAAGGAACTCTGGGATCATCTCGACGGATAAAGACAATGGCCACCTCTCGGATACTCGCAGCGGATACCAGCTTTCTCCTTTCCCTTCTGGGAGCGGACAGCAATACCCGCGATGCGGTGGCGGTGGTGAAAGGCCTCTCCTGCCCGTTGAGTCTCAGCTCGATCAACGACCTTGAGTTGCTCAACGCTTCTCGCATGGCGGAGTTTCAAGGCTTCAAGGAGCCTGGTTCCTCGGCGCTGATTGAGACTCTGCTCAAAACCGAGCGCATCGCGGGCAGGCTTGTGTATTCGCCTTTCAATCCTACCAAGGCCATCGCCCGGGCCACGGAACTCAGCTGCCGGCACACACTCAGCCATGGTCACCGCACCTACGATGTCCTCCTCGTTGCGGCGGCAATTGAGCTCAAGGCCACCGATTTTCTGACTTTCGATGAACGCCAAGCAAAGCTGGCGGAGGCGGAGGGACTGGTGGTGCGTGGAGCGGGAGGTCGGTGACAGGCAGGGCGTGGGGATCTGCACGTGTGAGCGCCAAGGAGGGGCTGCATTCTGCTGCCCGGTGCGTTGGGAAATGGCTAGGGTTGTTGGGCAGCAGAATGCAGCCCCTCCTTGGCGAAAGGTGCGGTATTCGCCCGGATTTAATGTCGGGCAGTGAACCAGGTTACCGACTCAAGGGAGTTTTGAACCGCAGATGTCGCAGATGGGAGGGGGATGGGAGGGGGATTTTCTAAAACCAGAGTTTGGAACGCTGTTTGAATGATCGTCAGAATCGTGATTTTTTTCTGGTCGCAGAGGACGTATTGGTGACGAATCTGTGACGTAAATGTTCCTTTCATCGATCTCCATCTGGTCAACCGCCGCCGCATTGCTTCAGGTTCTCGGTTCGCTCGGGATTTTCCTCTACGGCATGAAAATCATGTCGGAAGGGGTGCAGAAGGTCGCGGGGGACAGGATGCGTGCGGCGCTCTCCGGAATGACCGGGACGCGATTCCGCGGTGTGGTGACGGGATTTTTCACGACCACGCTGGTGCAGTCCTCCTCCGCCTCCACGGTTCTCGTGATTTCCTTTGTGAATGCTGGACTGCTGACCTTGATGCAGGCGATCAGTGTGATCATGGGTGCGAATCTCGGTACCACCACCACCGCGTGGATCGTCGCCCTGATCGGCAAATTCTCAGTCTCCAAGATCGCCCTGCCGATGATAGGGATCGGCCTCCCGCTGTTTTTCGTGGGCAAAAACAAGGCCAGGAACTGGGGTGAGAGCGCCATCGGATTCGGCCTCGTTTTCCTCGGGCTGGGGCTGCTCAAGGATTCCGTGCCGGATCTGAGGGGCATGCTTCAGACCGATCCTGGCACGGCGCACGCCATCGAGAACATCATCAACATGCTCGGCGGCCACGGTTTCGGCTCGGTGCTCCTGTTCATGTCTGCGGGGATCATGTTGACGCTTCTTGTGCAGTCCTCCTCCGCTGCGATGGCGATCACCATCACTTGCGCACTCAACGGCTGGTTCGGCGACGTGGCGACCGATCCGATGGGGGTATTCCGTTGCTCGGCGGCAATCGTCCTCGGCGAGAACATCGGAACCACGGTCACCGCGTGGCTCGCCTCGACGGGTGCAAGCACGAATGCCAAGCGAGCGGCCCGCGCCCATTTCTCCTTCAATGTCATCGGCGTGGTCTGGTGTCTTGTGATGTTCTATCCGTTTACCAACCTCGTCTGGTCGCTGGCCGGGGATCTCCCCGCCGGACTCCGCTCCGCAAACAAGGGCATGTCCTCGTCCGAGATTGCCTTCGCCACGGCGATTTTCCACAGCACCTTCAACCTCGCCAACATCCTGCTTCAGGTGTGGTTCATCCCTCAGATCGGGCGGTTCGTCACCTGGTGGGT
>Ga0206129_10003006_pt1 | contig 19965 bp, 31 predicted proteins | sample Helgoland_Spring_8_FD_148616 | JGI IMG/M metagenome (GOLD analysis project Ga0206129, IMG submission 148616) | Pelagic subsurface seawater microbial communities from Kabeltonne, Helgoland, North Sea - Helgoland_Spring_Bloom_20160502_2 | ecosystem: Environmental > Aquatic > Marine > Epipelagic ...
GGCCGATAAACTCGCAGGCGCTAAACGGGCCACTTGGCTAACTGCCGCATTCAAGGCCGGTGTAAAGAGCACGGTGCTCGGTGAGTTAGGTAGTGTCGAACGTAACATATTCGAGACAACGTACGCCAAGACCCATTGGACGAAACTAGAACGTGCTCTCGCAGCCAAGACGACCGCCGAGGCTAAACTGCTGCCGAACGATGCGAAGCGTAAAGAGCGGTCGCTATTGAACGGTCAACGGCGAACGTATCTAGCACGGGCAATAGCGGACCTTAAGGTCCTAGAGGCTGGTGGCACGCTAGGTAGTCATGGCGGCAGCAGCAGCGGTAATAAGTACACGCCAATTGAGAAAGCGATGGCAGGCATTGTAGCTATCACCGAGGTGCTCGAGAAGGATGAGTCGAGTATGGCGCTGGCGCTTAGGAAGGCGATCACGAAGGTGCAGGATGCCTACACATCCAAGTATGAGCCTGCCAAGGCGGCATTCAAACAAGTGACCGGTGACGCGCGGCAGTATACGCCGACCATCTCACTATCTAAGAAAAAGAAGTAACCACCCGCTAGATCAAGGCAGCCCCTCGGGGCTGCTTTTTTTTCGCCTAAATTTCGTGATACCAGTGAAATGGTGGCGTGCTGCGGTATTCCCTAGCGGGCTGTGTGAGCCGAGTGATACCAGTGAAATGACGGCGTGCTGCGGAATTGCCTAGCCCGACACGCGAGCCGTTGCACAATCCTGTTTTCCGTTCGAGTCGAACGCATTTTGAGCGATACCAGTGAAATACTAGCGTGCTGCACGAGCCATTATCCGTTCGACTCGAACGCATTTCTAATGTTCCTAATGTTACTTTTGCTATTTTCGTAAGTGCTTGATTTTAAAGCTTTGTTCCTAAAGTTACTTTTTGCTTTTCGAGAATGTTACATTGTTGTTTTATGTTGTTTAGTTAAGTCTATGTCCGTGCGCTATTGTGGTATTGAGCTACTACTACTACTTATTTATTAATATTATATAGTGTTACAAAAATAAGAGGATTTCCCAGATTCCTGCGGGATTGCTTTGTGCTACTCCGTAGTCGCTGCACAAAAAGTTTGGGATTCCCAAAGTCCCCGCACCCTTTTTGCGATGGTACAAAAGGAACTTTTAGCACAATGCTTTTTTTCCTAAGCTAAATCAAGCACTTGCAACCCTTTGTATTGTACCATCCAAAAACACCCTTTTGTAACACTGCTTGCAAATCAATGACTTAGGCCAAAACCAAAAGTAACACTGCTTACAAATCAAGCACTTACACGATAGGCCACACAACAATAAACAACCAAATAGAACAATATGAAAAGCAATAAAAAAGCATATTATTCGCTTGACTCAGACCCCTATAGTTGCTATAATATGTTCTAGTAATTGATAAAGACAAACGAGCAAGTAACTGGGTTACACAAACGAGTTATTTGTATATTCAAGAATGCGTTCGATTCGAACGGAAAACAGGGGATGGACCATGAGACAAGATATGTGGGATTTGAGTGTTGTGTGTCGTGACGGCGATCGGGACTACATTGGCGTGTTCGACAGCAAGGCTGAAGCGGAGCAAGCGGGGCGTGAGGTAAAAGCACAATGCCGACACGTAGAGTACATTGATGTAGCACTCGCTACGTCATGGAGCAACAGCGGATTCATCGAGGGCTTAGACTAATGAAAATCAAGCAACTACTTAGTGAAGCAGAGTGTCAGAAGTGCGGCATTCTGTACGACAGCAAGCGTGAGCAAGCAGGGTATCCAACGTGCAAACTGTGCGGCGATGCCCAAGCAAAGCAAGTGCGGATGGGGTGGTGTGTTGCCCAAGAGTATAGCAAGGGTAACTACCAACTGATTACCAACCCCGAAACCCTGAAAGAAACCAACCCAAGGAGAACACTATGATGAAGAAAAGCAGAGAGCTATGTAAGAGAGAGTGGGTAGAGTGGGCGATCAAAAATGGTATTAACCTTACCAGAGAGGAGGTAGAAGCGGCGGTGCAAAAGTACAACGGCATCGTGTCTCAAAGCGTCCCTCTCAACGGCGGGTCGAGGCTCGAGCCAAACAACACAGGCCGCATGACCAAGTGGCGCACAGACGGGATCTATTTCCCACGCGACCTGAACATCCACGACCCCGACCACAAGTACAAGTGGGCAGAAGCAGAAGCCAAAGCACCCAAGTGGGTGTGGGCAATGCGGGTACTGGGCACTGTCGGTTTCTTTGTGGGTATTTATATGCTCACTTTACTCACGTTCTTATTTTAAGGGGTAATTGTTATGAGTAATTGGACAGGTTCCATGTTGGTAATGACCGCGCACCAATACGTTGTAGAAGCTGAGTCCTACGATGAGGCGCGAGAGAAGATTGTTGATTTGTTCGAGGAGGGCGTGGTGGCTGACCACACGCTCGATGTTGATTGCTATCCAGAGAACATACGCGAGGGGGACGAGAATATGGAGCGTTGGTGCCTTGCCGAAAGTAGGTTCGCTGCACTCCTGCATTGGGAGAGGATGTTTCGTAATCGCTTTGTAGACGATGCGCACGCCGACTTCATCGCAGATACCTTAACCCGAGCAAGAGAAAAACTAAGGGGGGACATGGTATGAGTAAAACAGAAGTTATCGACCTGCTAGAAGCAACGCGGCAGCGTATCGCCGAACAGGGACGCATAGTAGACAGCCGTCTACTGAGTAAGGAAAAGATGTTAGAGCAACTATTAATTAACTGGGAGGACGAGACATGAAAGACACTAACGACACAAGCACCCTCGACTGGGTGGACTTTGTAGGCGAGCCAGAATTGGTTACTGACGGTGAGCTGCTTATGCCTACATACGCTACACCAAACCCTGCGCTGAATGCGGCGCTAGTCCAGATCGTAAACGTAACACTGCAAGACCTTTTAGCAGAATATAACTAAGGAGAACGACCATGAACTACACACAAGAGCGAATGCCCGAAACACACATAGCAAGTCTAGCCACAAGCGCGAGCATGGTGGAGCTAACAATCGGCGTGCCGACCTTCCGCAAGAAAGACAAGAAGGTAGAAGCAGAGGCAGAAGTATCTAATGGCGCAGCGAAAGGCACGGTATCTGCGAGCAAGAAGACGATCATTAGTAAGAAGCACAAGGCTATCGAGAGTCTGCGCAATGCGATCCGTAACGACTACCACTACAAGAAGACAGCACCGTGGCTTGCGAGTGGTATACGACTGTTACCCAACGGGCTATTGATCGACTACCAGAACACGATGGCAGACTTCCAGAAAGAGTTCGAGCTATTGGTGGACGACTTCATGGATGACTATGCGTGGGAGATCGCAGAGGCACAGTTAAAGATGGGCAAACTGTTTGACCCTAAGCTGTACCCGCCGGTAGATGTAATGCGCAAGAAGTTTTATATGACCGTGCTTATCATACCCCTGCCTGACAGCGGCGACTTCAGGGTGGACATACCACAACAAGCACTCGAAGACACACGGCAGCAGTACGACTCGTTCTACAAGAGCCAGATAGTGGCTATCACGGAAGACATTATGCAAAAGCTGCACGCGCCGCTATCGAACATGTCAAACATGCTTGACTACGCAGCGGAAGATAAGCCAACAGGTTTTAGGGACACACTAGTACAGAACGTGCTCGAAGTAGTAGACGTGATGAAAACCTGCAACGTAGCACAAGACCCCAAGGTGGAGCAGATACGCCTAGAGTTACGTGATGCGCTAATGGGAGTGACACCCGATACCCTACGCAACAGCGAGACGCAGCGTGTAAACACCAAGGAGAAAGTGGATCGCATCATCGCATCACTACCATCGCTAGACATGTAACAGCAACAAACAGCACAATAGTTGACACAACACTAAGTAACTTACTATAATGTATATTCTTAACTAGGAGTAACACCATGAATGCAGCACTTAACGTAGGATCAAGCATTAACCAACTGGCCCGAGCTATTCACAAAGTAGGGCACAAACGCACAGTACTAGTTGAAGGGGACATGGGGTGGGGTAAGACTAGCCTACTCAAAATGTTGGCAGAGCTGTTGCCGACACACGTCCCCCTACACATGGACATGACAACGCTAGACATTGGCGACCTGTTCGTCCCGAACTTCAAATCAATCGAAGGTACAGGTGTGGTGTCGTTTGCACCGAACGAGCACTTGGGTCTTCACTTAGACAAACCCGTTATCCTAATGTTCGACGAGATTGGCAAGGCAAACCCCGCAGTAAAGAACGCAGCGATGCGCATAATACTAGAGCGCGAGATGAATGGACTGAAGTTACACCCCGACTCTATCGTGTTTGCCACAACGAACTTAGGAGCAGAGGGAGTAGGCGACCTGCTGCAAGCGCACCAACGCAATCGAATTACTGTAATGCGTATGCGTAAACCAACTGGCCCCGAGTGGGTGGAGTGGGCGATACAAGCAGGGTTAGACCTGAGTGTAATAGCTTGGGCGAACGACACCCCGCAGGTGTTCCACAACTTCTCTGACTACAAAGACCCAAAAGAAAACGCGATGATATATCACCCGCTTGCACCAGAACGCACAGCGTTTGCCACAGGTAGATCTATGGAGGCATCGTCTGACTGGATGAAAGAACGTGAATTCATGGACGACCAAACGCTTAGGGCAGCACTGACAGGTACGATAGGCGCAGAGGCATCAAGCAGCCTGTATACCTACTACAAGCTAGGCGAGGAGTTACCTAAACTTGAAGACATAAGGCTGAACCCACTGGAAGCGAAGATTCCAGCCAGCGCCGCAGCTCTCACTATGGTGGTGTTCAAAGCCCTGATATCAATGGACAACAAACTTATCCTGCCTTGGATGAAGTACATGCGTAGGCTCAACACCACAGCGCAGGGGTTGTTTGTTAACAACGCACGCAAAGATAAGTACAAGCAACGTGATTTGGTAGCCAACACCGAAGACTACAAGGTGTGGGCAAAAGAATTCGGTCACTTGTTCTCACAAGACAAATAGGGGGATACCGCTATGTTTATGATGAACCAATCGCTAAACGCAGAGCAGCGGATAGACAAAGCTGTTATTGCAATCATGGGGCATGACAAGTACATAGCCCTCAACGGTGTACTAATGATAGGCGACAGGAGTGTGGACGAGGAGGTTCCGACTGCCTGTACCAACGGTAGGGATGAGTTATACGGACGTGCTTTCGTAGATGACCTAACCGACCCTGAGTTACGTGGGCTTATCATGCACGAGAATGGGCACAAGATGACCCGAGACCTGACCACATGGCCCGAGCTATACAGACTAGACCCTGAGATAGCCAACGTAGCATGTGACCACGTTATCAACCTGCGCATACTTGAAGAAGATGCGGGGGAGGGGTTCATCCAGTTACCCGAAGGTGGGTGCTGTGACCATAGATTCAAAGGCATGAACCCCAACGAAGTGTTTCGAGTGCTGTACCAAGAGAAGCAAGACAACCCCGACCAAGACAACCAAGAAGGTGGCGGGCAGGGTGACGGTGGGCTAGACACACATGATTGGGAAGGTGCGCAAGCATTGTCCGAAGAGGAAGAAATCGCGCTATCAAACGAGATCGAAGATGCTATGCGGCAGGGGGCATTGGCAGCATCTAAGGTAGGTAGTGGTGGATCGAAGATGCTTAACGAACTACTAGCCCCACAAGTTGACTGGCGTGCCGCACTGCGGGAGTTCTTAACTACAACGTGTTCGGGTAAAGACTACTCAACGTGGGCTAGACCTAACCGTAGGTACATGTCATCGGGGTATTACATGCCTAGTGGTATAAGCGAGAAGGCAGGGGAACTTATCCTTGCGATAGATACGTCGGGCAGCATTGGGGCTAGCGAACTGTCAGTGTTCCTTAGTGAGATTAGGTCTATCGTGGATAACATTAACCCCGAATCCATACGCATACTGTACTGGGACACCAAGGTATGCGGGGACGAACTGTACGGTGGGACATCACCTACGCCTATGAACGCACTAACTAAATCAACCAAGCCCGCAGGTGGTGGGGGTACGATGGTTGAATGTGTTCCCTCTTATATACAAGAGAAGCAGCTTAACGCACAGGCAGTAATCGTGCTGACAGATGGATACCTCGGTGGTAGTTGGGGTACGTGGACACACCCTGTGTTGTGGTGTCTCTTAAACAACAGGCACGCAGTACCAAGTGTCGGAAGCAAGGTTAACGTAGATATATAAACATACTTAGGAGAATGATGATGAACTTCAACCAAAGTTTTTACTATTACGGGGAAAGTCGCCATAGCAGGTGGTTCCCTCAAGAAACAGATACGCTGCTCGAATCTAAAGACTTATGGCCCGAGCACGATCTTCTTTTTACGACTATGGAGAAGATAAAGAAAGGCAATCGGCTGATTAAGTTTTACATGAAAGACAGACACGGTGGTGTGTGGGTGAAACACCCAGACAGTAGGGTGTATACAGCTAGGCTAGAGGGCAACCACGAGCTTGTGACCCTTCAGTCTTGGAGGATCGAACGTAATCGGGGCCAGAATTATGGTCACGACGGAAGGGTTGAGTCTATAAACCCCGCAAGAATAGCGGGAATGGTAAAGAAGCTACGCCCTCTCACCCTGCATGAAAGTATTATGAACTCAGCAGCGCAAGCGTGCAGGGGGGTACATGAAGCAATGCCAAACATCCCATCGTTGATGGAGGTAGCGTCAATGGAGGTGAGGGGTTTCAACCGTCAAGACTGTGCAGCTACTATGGATGTGCTACGCACGCTACACGAACACCTTTGTGAACCAGCATCAAGCCCAACCTTGTCCGCAGGTATAACCGTAAACTTAGAAGCACTGGTATCAAGATTAACCGATCCGATAAAAAGTTATATTAAGAAAGTGGCTGAAAGCGAAGAAACCCATAAGCTCACGCAAGACAAACACGCTGTGTTCTTTGTGCAAGACCCCAAGACTAACATTACTTACGCTTTACCCGACAAAAGCGATGGGGAGAAACTGCATTACTTTAGAAACTCCAGAGGCGCAAACAATGTCTTGGTAGGCTACGAGTACAAAAATGCAAACGACCTGCCAGAAGACGCATTGAACAACGCCGCTACTCTGCAAACAATGGTCTCTGAACACACCAGAGCGGTAACAGGTGTGGGGTATGCGGCACCCGCCAAAGATAGTGTTGTTGGGTTACAGGCGTTTGTTCTGCTACTTAAAGAAGATACGGTGCGGCAGATAGAAGCCAACGCGGACTCGTCTTTTACGTGGAGCGCATAATGCTTGCTCAATACACCTACAGAGTAGAAGTAGATAAAGACGGACGCGGGGCACACGTTATGTCGCTGCCTGATATGGGCGATGTGTACCCGATTAACTTAAGTGATGGGTATTATGAACCATTGGATTCATTACCCACTTGGATGCAAGAACGTCTCGTTGTTCTCTCTACCATGCCTCACGAACCACCTACCGAACCGGTAAGAGACATAGGTAAACGTATTGATGAGAACGTGTTTTGGGTATTCGTAAACAAAGGGGGTGAATAACATGGCTTTAACACCAGAAAAGAAAGTTAAAAACGCTACAATAAAACAGTTGAAGTTACTCGGCGATTCTGTATATTATTTCTTTCCTGCAACAGGTGGCTACGGACGTAGTGGCGTGCCCGATATTGTAGGGTGCTTCAACGGCAAGTTCTGGGCAATAGAATGTAAGGCAGGTAAGAACACCACGACTGCTTTACAGGACAGAGAACTTAACGCCATACGTAACGCGCGTGGTGAAGCGTGGGTAATCAACGAAGAGAATGTTGATGCCGTAGCTATTATGTTTAGAAAATTCCTATAAGATTGGAGAATGATGATGTTAGATAAAACAATAGAGCAATTAAAGAAAGAACTGCACAGCGCAAGGGCTTCGGCTAGTTACCACAAGAACAAGAACAAGCCTGACAAACGCCAGAAGGGGGAGTCGCCAGAAGCAAAAGCGAATAGGCTCGCCGGTAACAAGGCGTGGAACGACAAAAAAAGGGCTATGGCGCATGTAATAGCTCTTCTCACGGCTAACGACGCAGACTATAAAGAAGCATACACCCAAGCGTTCCTTATGCCCGTGGACGACGCGCGTGAACTAACTAAGGGGCACGAAGCCGCAGTAGAAAAACAGGTTAAAGTACTGCAAGAAGCAAGAAAGGCTAGGGAAGAAAAAATTGCAGTGGGGGAGCTGATAGACAGTTGGATAGTCGAACCTAAGCCTAAACCTAAACCTAAACCTAAACCTGAGCCTAAACCTGAGCCTGTTCAAACCGTACCGGTATGTGTTCCCCTCGAAGACGCAAAGAAAGTTAGCATTCCAATCAAGCGTGAACTGCTAGGTCTCGCTCAAAACGTGGTGCTTGCGGCTACTGGATTTGAGGACTTGAGCAAAGAACAAGTTGTCGGGTACATATTAAACCGATACCTAAAGTACAACAAAGAAAGATAGTGTGTGGGGTAAGGGTTTACTTGGTTTCCCTTACTCAATGTCCCAGTGGGCGGTGGGCATATTCAGCAAAACACCTTCAGTTAACGATCTCGTCCACGGTATTGAGCCTTGAGTTCGTACCTCCTGCGAGATGCGTTGCCGAGTAAGCCACGAGAAGGTTAGTCGTGCGAAGCTAACAAGTTGAACTGAATAGGTGGGAATACTTGTTAGTGTAAGCACGCACCATAATTTAATTAGGAGAATGACGATGGATTCATTAGACGCAGACTTAGATAGATGGCAAGACGAGCAAGACGAAGACTACATAGACCCTGCTGATGCCGCACGCGAACGTGCTGAGTACTTAGCAGACCAAGAAGACTAAGATGACTAACGAAGACATAAGGGCGATGCTTGAGTTGTTTGCTCGCCAGTTAGAAATAGCAGCAGAACTTAAACAGGTTAGAGAGGAAACCAGATGAATGGCAAAGGAAGTAAACGCAGGCCCACGTTCGTACCGTTGCACGAGTTCGGGGACAACTGGGCAAAAATCTTTGAGAAACCAAAACAGAAGGAAGAAGAGAATGTTAACAGCAGAAGTGCCAAGAACGAAAATGAGCGACTCGAAGTTGCCGAACAAGCAGACAGCCCTACAGACACAAACGGGCGGGACACACTATAAGAACATGGCTATCCAACCTGCCGAGTACGCAGAGAAGAACGGTCTATCTTTGTTGGAAGGTAATGTGGTTAAGTACATAACTAGGTGGAAGTTGAAGGGGCAACCCTTGTCGGACTTAGAAAAGGCTAAGCACTGCATCGACCTACTAATCGAGATACACAACGTCAAATGAAAATAACAATAGAAGTAGATGGCGCTGATGCCGAAGAACTTGTAGCTATGATACAACGTGCAACCGAAGCGGTAGAGAAGCTAGAAGCAATACTTGAGGAGTTTGAAGCGGAGGAGCTTCACTAATGATTATGTTTGATAAGCTTGAAGATGCGTTAGAAGAAGCTAAGTGGTGCGCGGAAAACGAGCAGAAGGTATATATCATAAGGCGCAAAGGGGATCGGTTTAAAGTTATGCCTAAACACCGAATGCAAAAACATTACTTCCATATTGAAGTTGGTTACACGGGGCGTAAATAATGTTTATAAAAGACAGCTATGGTATACCACCACTTCGCCGCCTTTCGGCTAAAGAAAGAGCGGCTAACCAAGAAAGCATTAGAATGATTAAGCGTAGATGGAATACGTTCGATGACGAAACACGTATGCGTGCGACGAAAACAATACGCTGCTTAGAAACACAGGAAGCGTACAGATGATTACCCCTGCTCTGATGTGCGTTGCTATGGCAGTGTACTTTGAAGCAAGGGGGGAGCCGACAGCAGGACAGATTGCTGTAGCTCATGTAATACAAAACAGAATTGAAGACCCACGTTACCCAGACAATGCGTGTGACGTGGTTAAACAAGGGTACTACTGGAACGGTGTACCTATAAGAAACAAGTGCCAGTTTAGTTTTTATTGTGACGGTAAGTCAGACGACCCGAAGAACAAACAGGCATGGTTTAACTCGCTGTACATAGCGCACTTGAGTGGGTTCGTACCTGATACTACAGATGGCGCGACTCACTACCATAGCACAAAGGTGTTTCCACAGTGGGCATACAACGGCGAGATAACCACTAAGATTAACAAACATATTTTTTATACAGGAATAAATTGAATGGCGAAGAAACTAAAGCAAGTGATGATTGGGGTACCTGCGTATGACGGTAAAGTGGTTTGCGATTTTTCAGTGGGCCTAGCAGAAATTTTTAGGTTAGCAAAACAAAACGGGTACGAACTTTACTTACGTTACTGGATGTACGATTCTCTAATCCACATAGCGAGGAACATGCTATTTACAATGGCGCACGAACAAGATGTGGATGAGTTAGTGTTCATTGATGCGGATCAAGGGTTTAGCCCAGAAGCTTTTTTTGATGCGCTAAACCACCCAGTAGACGTAGTGGGCATACCGGTGCGTAACAAGGAAGAAGAGTCAAAATTCAACATACGCCCCCACGACGTTAAGGAACATAAGTATGACATGAAGTTAGACTTGCTAGAAGTAGAAGCTATTGGTACGGGTTTTTTACGCTTAAATCGTAAGGCTATAAATGCTTTACGTGACGCTAGCCCTGCCTATGGAGAGAACCAAAGGATGATATGCAATACCCAAATAATAAACGGCGGTTTGATTGGGGAAGACATACAGATATGTGACAAACTTAGAGCAGCAGGATTTAAAGTGTACGTAGATATCAACCACACTTGCGATCATTTTGGCACTAAAAGATGGTCTGGTAGCTATAAAGATTACTACGTTGCGGGGCTGAAAGAGTGACCACTACTAAGATAAATGTAATGACGCGAGAAGAAAAAGAAAAGTTGCGTGCAGAATTAGACCGACAGATCGAAGAGTACTTAGATAAAGGTGGGGAGGTAACTCAATGTCCTCCTCGCGCGTTTACACCAACCGAAGGGCCGAGACGTAAGTTCGACGGCGGGCGGAACGCTTCTCTAACTGACCCAACCAACCGAGATGTGGGTGCGATACGCCCTACAAAAAGGAGCAATAAACTAAATGTATGAGTACCCCTGCAAGATTGTCAGAGTCGTAGACGGAGATACAGTCGATGTTGATATTGATCTTGGTTTTAGTCATTGGATTCATAACGAGCGCATACGTCTGTACGGTGTTGATACTCCAGAGTGCCGCACACGAGATGCTGAAGAAAAAGCGGCCGGACTCTTGGCAAAGGCGTTTGTCGAAGACGCCCTGCACGTCGGAGGAACATACACACTCAGCACTAAAGAGAAGGGTAAGTTCGGACGGTACTTAGGAGTCATCATGCTTAGTGATAGGACTTCAATCAACGCGGCGCTAGTTACAGAACACTTAGCAGTTGCGTACTTCGGCCAGAGCAAACAAGACATTGAAGACGCACACGCAGCGAACTACGAACTACTAAAAGAAAAAGGATTGCTATAACGTGAATATAATAACGGTAGACTTCGAGACGTACTACGATAAGACGTTTTCTCTAAGTAAGCTAACAACAGAAGAATACATACGCAGCCCTGACTTTGAAGTGATAGGACTAGCAGTCAAAGTAAACAATGGCGATACAGAATGGTTAAGTGGGCCTCACGATGCGCTTAAGAAATACTTACAGGATAACTACGATTGGGAAGGTTCTGCTGTTCTTGCCCATAATACTTTGTTCGACGGCGCTATTCTTAGTTGGGTGTTTGATATTCACCCTAAGTTATATCTTGATACGTTATGTATGGCGCGTGCCCTCCACGGCACAGAAGTTGGTGGCTCGCTTAAGTATCTAGCGGATATGTACGAGATCGGCGAGAAAGGTGATGAGGTTATACACGCTCAAGGTAAACGTCGGGGGGATTTTACTGGCGAAGAGTTAAGTAGGTACGGCGACTACTGCATACAAGACACTGAACTTACTTACAAGTTGTTTGGTATTCTCGTTCGCCCCACCCCACGCCAAGAGCTTAAAGTAATCGACATGACCTTACGTATGTTCATTGACCCTGTACTAGAACTTGATACCAGTAAGTTAATTAAACACTTAGATACCTTACAAGAACAGAAAGAAAAGCTACTGGAAGAGTGTGGCATAGCCAAAGAAGAGCTGATGTCCAACCCCAAGTTTGCTTTAGCTTTAGAGTCGTTGGGGGTAATACCCCCTACTAAGATAAGTGCGCGCACAGACAAAGAATCTTTTGCTTTTGCTAAGAGTGACGAGGCGTTTAAGGCATTACAGGAACATGAGGACACACGAGTGCAAGCCCTAGTAGCTGCACGAATAGGTTTGAAGAGCACACTAGAAGAGACACGCACCGAGCGGTTCATTGGTATAGGGATACGCGGGGCGATGCCCGTACCGATTCGGTACTACGCTGCGCATACAGGCAGGTGGGGCGGTTCTGACAAGATAAACCTACAAAACTTACCATCACGCGGGCCAAATGCCAAGGTATTGAAATCATGTATTTGCGCCCCTGAAGGCCACACCTTGATCGAAGCTGACTCCGCGCAGATTGAGGCTCGCGTCTTAGCTTGGTTAGCAGGACAAGTTGACCTAGTTAAAGCGTTTGAGAACGGCGAAGACGTATACAAGAAGATGGCGGCTACTATCTACGGAGTGAAAGAAAGTGAAGTCACCAAAGAGCAACGGTTCATCGGCAAGACCACAATCTTAGGCGCGGGCTACGGTATGGGTGCGGTTAAGTTCCGCGATCAGCTAAAGGGTATGGGTGTCGAGGTAGACGAAGAGGAATGCCAACGTATCATACGTGTGTACAGAGGGGCTAACAAAGGTATAACTACTTTGTGGAGACAGGCGCAAGACGCGTTGATGGGTATGTACCAAGGGTATAGCAACCCACTTGGACGGCAGGGGGTGTTGACAGTAGAAGCGGTTAACCAAGCCATACGACTACCGTCTAAACTACTGATGCGGTATGACGATCTGCAAGCAACTCAAGGGGAGAGAGGCCCACAGTTTACATACAAGACCCGACGAGGCCGAATCAATATCTATGGTGGCAAGGTGATAGAGAACGTCTGTCAAGCGATAGCTAGATGTGTTATGGCAGAGCAGATGCTTCTAATCTCAAAGAAATATCGTGTGTTACTAACTGTACACGACTCTGTGGTATGCTGTGTAAGCGACACAAAAGTAGATGAAGCAGCAGCTTACGTCGCTCAGTGTATGCAATGGACTCCCGATTGGGCAGCAGGTCTGCCTTTGAACGGTGACGTTGAGTTAGGTAAGAACTACGGAGAATGTACAGAATGGGTAAACCCACATGGTCGTTTAGTAGCCTAAAGACTTTTAACGACTGCCCTAAAAAGTATTACCACACGAAAGTACTTAAAGATTACAAAGAAGACTTTAATACCGAAGCCATACTGTACGGCAACGAGTTTCATGAAGCTGCCGAGTTGTACGTTAAAGGTGCTGTCGAAGAGCTAGACCCAAGGTTTGACTATGCGCTAACTGCACTGGACAAACTTAAGAACATGAAGGGTGAGAAGCTCTGTGAGCTAAAGATGGGTTTAACTGAAAACCTTGAAGCGTGTGGGTTTTTCGATAAAGACGTATGGTTTCGAGGGGTAGCCGACCTCATTATCCTAGATAGGGAAACAGGTGTAGCTAAAGTAATCGACTACAAAACGGGTAAGTCCGCTAAGTATGCCGACAAGGGGCAGCTAGAACTGATGGCTTTAGCCGTTTTCAAGCACTACCCCGAGGTTAAAGTAGTTAAAGGCGGCTTACTGTTTGTGGTATGTAACGCGTTTATTAAAGAGACGTACACCATAGAACAAGAGTCTGACCTCTGGAAGAAATGGTTGAGTGAATACGGTATGTTGGAAAAGTCGTACGAAGTTGATACATGGAATGCAAGACCGACAGGGCTTTGCCGCGCTTGGTGCGTGGTATTAGAATGCCCACACAATGGGAGAAGATAGAGATGCCTGCAAAGAAGCGAAAGAAGCAAGTAAACGCCCCTGTTGGGAGTAAAGCGTTTGAAGCTCGAATGGAGCGGCAGCGTGCTAGACGTGCGATCGACGAAACAGGGGTCGATAGGAACAACAACGGTAAGGCTGATAAGCGCGAGGGTAAAGACGTTAGCCACAACGTGGCATTAAGTCGGGGCGGCAGTAATAAAGACGGTGTGACAATAGAAGACTCCAGTACCAACCGTGCGCGTAAGCCACGTAAACGTACGGTTGCCGCAAAAACAGGCGGCGCAATCACCAACAAAAAAGTTAAGGCACCTACAAGCACGCGTAGGAAATAGTACACAAACGTAACGTAACAGCACAAAAAGTAAGTAGGGGGAAGCACACAGTTGTTTCGCTCTATTTACTGACCTCCGGAGAAAGGGATGCAGATAGTAGATAACAGGGCTTTGCGCATTAAAGTACGTAACCCAAACAAAATACTAACGTCGATACCACGCAGTAAACAGTTAAGTGAGAACGAAGTGTTGGTTAAGTGGGGGGTAGACGAGGCCCGAGTGCTCAGAAACTTAAACGTGAAAAGCGTACCCTCGCCTATTCTTGGGCGGTATGAGTGGACTGGGATGCACAAACCTTTTGACCACCAGAAGACTACCTCTTCTTTCCTTACTATGAACCAACGTGCTTTTTGTTTTAACGAACAGGGCACAGGTAAGACAGCTAGTGCTATATGGGCGTCTGACTTTCTAATGAAACAAGGCATTATCCGTAGAGCACTTATTATATGCCCGCTATCTATCATGGATTCTGCGTGGCGAGCTGACCTATTTACATTCGCTATGCACCGTACAGTCGATATTGCCCACGGCCCACGAGAAAAACGAGAGAAGATAATTAGAGGCGGGGCAGACTACGTAGTCATTAACTACGACGGCGTGGAGATAGTACGCGATGCGATAGCCGAGGGAGGGTTTGATTTAATCATTGCTGACGAAGCTACCCATTACAAGAACACTCAGTCTAAACGTTGGAAGGTACTTAACTCACTAGTCGAACCAAACACTTGGCTGTGGATGATGACCGGTACTCCTGCGGCACAGTCCCCAGTAGACGCTTATGGTTTAGCTAAACTTGTTAGCCCTAAGAACGTACCTAGATTTGCGGGGGCGTTCAAAGAAATGGTGATGCAGAAAGTAAGTCAGTTTAAATGGACCCCTAAACCTACCGCCACTGATACGGTGTTCAACGCACTGCAACCCGCCATAAGATTTACAAAAGAACAATGTTTAGATCTACCAGAACTAACTTATAACAAACGTATGGTGGAGCTTAACGCCCAACAACGTAAATACTACGACATACTTAAGACTAAGATGCTTGCAGTAGCGGCGGGAGAGGCGATAAGTGCAGCTAACGCAGCGGTAAACATGAACAAACTACTACAAATATCTTGTGGCGCGGTATATACCGACACTGGAGAGACGGTAGAGTTTGACGTGAAGAACAGGTACAAAGTATTATCCGAAGTCATCGCGGAGTCTAGCCAGAAAGTTCTTGTCTTCGTGCCATTCAAACACGTCATAGGGATTCTTTCCGAGAAGCTAACCGCAGACGGTATAACTAATGAAATAATAAGCGGGAACGTATCGGTAAACAAACGCACTAAAATATTTAGCGCCTTCCAGACTACACCAGACCCGCGCGTACTAATAATACAACCTCAAGCAGCGGCACATGGCGTAACCCTAACCGCAGCCAACACCATTGTTTGGTGGGGGCCTGTGCCCTCGCTAGAAACGTACGCTCAAGCCAACGCTAGGGTACACAGGTCAGGACAGAAACATCCTTGCACGGTGGTACAACTCCAAGGCTCCGCAGTAGAGAAACGAGTTTACAGTTTACTAGACCAAAAAATAAACATCCACACAAAAATGATAGATTTATACCAAGACGTGCTTGAAAGTTAAACTTAGTTACAATATACTAGACCTTGTTATGCAACAACATAACTAATAAAAGGAGATAAGTATGGCGAATGATGATATGGAAAGACTAGTAAAAGTCTTCGTAAAGATTCGGGATAAGAAAGCAGAAGTTGCCCGAGAAGCCAAAGAAAAAGAAGCCGTTTTAGAAGAACAACTGTCAATGATTCGAGCCAAGTTACTTAACTATTGCAAAGAAAATGGCATAGAGAAAGTAGGCACAGAGTCAGGTACGTTCTTCCGAAGTGTTAAAACGCGTTACGGTACTAATGATTGGGGGTCTATGCACAAGTTTATTTTGGAGCACGGGCTACCTGAGCTATTAGACAAGCGCATAAACCAAGGGAACATGAAGCAGTTCCTAGAAGACAACCCAGAACTGTTACCGCCCGGCCTCAATGTAGACAGGGAGTACGCAGTTACGGTAAGGAGAAAGTAATGAGTGCTACAGACAAGTACGTACCTATAGATGTCATGGCAGAGTATTTAAGCTTAAAACCTAACACTCTTAGAACGTGGGTACGGATGGGGTTCATCCCTAAAAGTACTTATATAAAAGTGGGCAACACTTATCGGTTTAGTGTGCCAGAGGTAGTAGAGGCGCTTAAGAAAGATGACCCTGCGGAAGCGGAGACACGCCAAAGAAAAGAAGCCATAGACGCGTTACCGAAATATGTTGACGACGTTACCGAGACAGTTGATGACGAGATAAGTGCGCTATCACACGACATAACTAGTTTTGATGACAACGAAGACCTATAGGGGTGGATGGTGAGCGAACTTATGGACGACATGCCCGATACCTACAAAAACTTACTGGCGCAACTAGAACCAAAAACCCATCCTAGTGATGGTGCAGCGGAAAGTAAACGCAGGTTAAGTATACGCGACGGTGTATTCCGTAAAGTTGTGGACGGCAAAGAAGATGCAGCGTTTGAGGCTAGTAATTTAAAAGTTGTTATCGTAAAAGTCGCGCCGGTCTCTCGTATGTATTACGAAGGGCAGTACGTTGCGGGAAAAACTACCGCCCCTAAATGTTGGTCTGCGGATGCAAACACTCAACGTGCTTCTGACGATGTAAGTAGTACCGACCGTCAAGGCAGAACATGTAACGAGTGCCCACAGAACATCAGAGGTTCTGGCATGGGTGGAGGCAAAGCGTGCCGCATGCAACAACGTGTAGCACTAGTACTAGCGGATCAAGATGGTCAGGTTGTCTTTGACGAGCGGTACATGCTATCACTGCCTGCTACTAGTATTCTTGCCCGCAACAAAGAAAGAATGGGGCTGAAAGTTTATGCGGAACACTTGGCTGCGTTCCAAGCTCCAATAGCTACTGTGCTTACTGAATTAAGTTTCGAGGAGGGTAGCAGTATGCCGAGAGTATGCTTTAAGCCTGTTCGAGCATTAAACGAAGACGAAGTTACAGCAGCAAAAGCTATACAGAAAGACCCTAATACTAAAAATTTAATTGCTTTCAACCCAAAGCCTTATGTAGACGATGGCCCCAACATGGACAATGTGTTTGGTACCGTTAAAGGGGATGGGGTGTACGTAAAAAATTTGTAGTAACCGTAGTACCCGAACCATAACTTAGCCCTTACCGGCTAATGCTATTTTAAAAACCTTAAAGAGAGTGCAGATATGTCTAAACCAACTTACATGCTAAACAATGTAGAAGCCCTTTACCCAAAACTAGATCAGCCTTATCACTTTGATCGGCAGGGTGGAAAGAACAAGCAGGGGGCGAGTGTTCCGTGCTTGGCTACTGCTCAAGGGGCTACGTATCAAGTCAATTTTAAAATGACATCGGCTCAAGCTAAAGATCTTTTTACCGCTATGTCTGTAGCTTATGACGAAAGCAAAGAAGACTCATGGCCTGCGCTAACAATGCCATTTACAAAGACTGAAGATAAAATGTTTGTGGGTAAAGCTAAGTTACCTGCTTCGTTCGACGGTAGGCCAACGAACCCGCCCAAACATTATGATGCTAATAACACTCCGTTAGATAGCGAGTTCCAGCTTACTTCAGGCAGCACTGTAAATGTGTTTGTGGAATTAGTTTCTTATAACGGAAGTATGGGTAATGGTGTATCTTTACGCTTGCGTGCAATACAAGTTATAAAGTACAAAGAGTACTCTGCGGCTTCGCCCTTTGAAACTCAAGAAGGGTTTACCCAAAGCGGTTTTGCAGCTAGCACAGAAAATCTCGATGCTGTGTTCGACACTGACGCAAAGCCTGTAGAAGAAGCGGAAGCTGAACCAACCGTAAAAGTTAGTAAGAAGAAAACTGAAGCCCCGAAAGATGACGAAGATTTATCGGGTCTGCTAGACCAGTGGGACGACTAACTTACTAAAAGACTAAGAAATAGAAATGTGGCAGGGGCCTCCTTGGGGGCCTTTGACCCTCTAAAAAACGCTATGAGATGTAATGATGAACACCAAAGAATTTTTAAGTACGGTGTTGGGGGATCAGGGGTACTATTGCGCGTTAGGACTAAGACCGAAAGATAAGAGAAGAAAACAAAAGTTCTACGGTTCTATAGACGCGCTAGCTGATTCTTCGCTAAACCTTGATGCTGAAGGGTACGATTCTTACTTTGCCCTCGCCTCATTTTTAGACGACAAAAGTCGCACCGCTGACAATGTAGATTCGATAAAGAGCTTTTTCCTAGACCTCGATTGCGGGGCGGGTAAACCTTATGAGCAACAAACAGATGCGCTTAAGGGACTACAAAGTTTTTGTAGAACTACACAGATGCCTAGACCTACTGTTGTAGTTAACTCTGGGCGCGGCATCCACGTTTATTGGGCGTTAGACAAACCGTGCCCTAAAGATAAGTGGTTACCCATAGCCGAAAGACTAAAGTTAGTCTGTGCAGAACATAACTTAGATGCAGATTCCGCAGTAACTTCTGACGCAGCACGCGTGCTACGAGTACCAAACACGCACAACTACAAAGGGAATCCCCCCATACCGGTAAAAGTTATCGGTGAGTTAGGGGGTGTCTTAACCCTAGAAGAGTTTGAAGCGGTCTTACCACAAACAAACTTGATACCAGTGATCTCTAAGAGAGCCTACAGTGCTGAAGACTTAGAGGATTCTAAAAGTCTAGCAGGAACCACATACACTAAAAGCTTTACTGACATAGTTAAGAAAACTTTAACTGGTAAAGGGTGCGGACAAATACACAAGGCTATAACGCAGCCTAACGATCTCACCTACGGTGAGTGGCTAAGTGTGCTATCTATCGCAAAGCATTGCGAAGAAGACCGAGCGATCCACATGATTTCGCAGGGGCATGATGAGTATGATGAGCAAGAGACCGAAAAGATTGCTGCGTCTATCAACAGCCCTCACTTATGCGCTACGTTTGCTGAACATAACCCCGACGCATGTAAAGATTGCGCGCATAAGGGGAAAATTAAAACGCCTATAACGTTGGGTATGGGGCCAAAAGAAGCGTCAGCCGCTGACAATGTTATAGATATACCTATAGACGAACCGGAAGAAGCAGAAGAACAAGCTCCGCTACATGTGGTTGCTCCAGACTCGGAGCTTTTTGATGCTACCAAAGGCTTTCCCGGTGCACCTGTTGAACCAAAACTTGTAGCTGCGCCGCGCACTAAGAAGTACACCATACCCCAGTACCCCGACAAATATTCAAGGCAAGAGGGTGGCGGGATAATTAAATTGATTCAAGACTCTGAAGGTAACGTAGATAAAAAGTTAGTGTACAAACGTGACTTATACTTAACCAAAAGAATCGACGACCCCATCGAGGGGCCGAAGTATGAGTTTAAACACCACACCGCTAGAGAAGGCATACGCACGTTTTTAATTGCCGGAGTGAAGTTAAGTTCTAGGGAAGAATTTCGTAAAGCTATGGGTATGAACGATATCCACCTACTAAAACCGGAGCCTCTTATGGAATACGTTGCCGCTTGGATTGAGAAGCTATATA
>Ga0206129_10003007_pt1 | contig 19961 bp, 20 predicted proteins | sample Helgoland_Spring_8_FD_148616 | JGI IMG/M metagenome (GOLD analysis project Ga0206129, IMG submission 148616) | Pelagic subsurface seawater microbial communities from Kabeltonne, Helgoland, North Sea - Helgoland_Spring_Bloom_20160502_2 | ecosystem: Environmental > Aquatic > Marine > Epipelagic ...
AGTTGCTTCCTTTGCGGTAGCTTCCATCTCTGCTTTCATCTTAAGAGCTTCATCACGTTCTGAGGCCATACGGTCCATATTGGCTTTCATCTTAGCTAGTCGTTCTTCAACGATAGACTCGATGTCATCCTTTGGGGCTTCGGTTGTTTCTACTTCTTCAGCAGCAGTGTCCTCTACGGGCGCTTCTACTACTACTTCTTCGTTTACTACGTTATTTTCTTCACTCATGTTATTTCCTCTCTAGCACAGCTAGGGTTTTATGTTTAAGGCTCATGTATTACAAATACAGACCAGTATAGTCGTTGTTGCAGTATTTTTGCTTCAGCAAAATACGCAGGTTGTCATGTGCAATCCCAATACTCGAAGCACAGCTTCTGAGGGATTTACCATCGGACATCCACAGAATTGTCTGAGCAAGTTCTTTACGAGTTACTTTAGACATGTGGATGTTAAACTTAGGTTTGAACTCAGCCATCAGGCGACCCTCTACAAAAAGAGCTTCGGGTCTTTCCTCTGTTACAAACAGAATCTTGATAAAGTCACCTGTGAGGTTTTTAGTAGCATGTTCAACAAACCAGTCATAGTGTTCTTCACTACGCTTGGTAAATTGAAAGGCTCTGTGAACTTGACCACTCCCTATGTACACGACTCCGTCGGCATCATAGTGGGCATAAACTACCCAAGGCTGGTCTGCGTTCTTCACTCTCTTAGTCATTAATTTTCCTTTGTTTCTAAGGACCGATTCCGTACCAGTCGTTTCCGTCCCGGAATGGTTCGAGCAATTCTGTTGGAGTGATTTTGTTAGTAGGGTTAATCAGCCCGTCATCATAAGCTCTTTGTAAGTATTTATTATAGGTCTGTCTAGAAAGACCTGACTCTCTCATTGCTTTAAGAGTCTTATGTATCGTACCTTCTTCTAGCGCATCTGCGTAGATTTGCCGAAGGGCAGATTTAGCGTTTACCGCCTCACCTAAGTTTGTAAAGAACGCATCGTGGATAGTTCCAGTGTCTACGTTATTCTTACGTCCCCATAGGTGAAATTTTCTGACTAGCACAGCGTCATTACTGTGGTTGCCGTTAACACCCAAACCAATCGCAGCGTCTTGGATTGACTGTGGAGACAGTAGCTTACCATCTGCACTAGGTGCTTCGTAAATGTTAAAGACCTTCTCGCCCGTTACAGGGTCGGTGAAGTCAATTCTAGTCTGTTCTTTTACTCGATAGCGTTGCATCATTGTCTTTCCATCGAATGTCACCCAAGGGATGTCAACCGAACCAGACTCTGCTACAAAATCTTTAGCAATGTCTTTCCAAAACTTAATGAACTTACCAGTAACAGGAACCTCTTCTTCGAGTTTACGAGACATAATCTTGGATATCTTTTCGAAAAGACGGGTGCCAATTAGTTCACCAGTCTCGTCGTTTAGCTTAGCCAAGAATGTATGCATCTCTTCCGAATTCTTAACCCCATCTCTGAACTCTGAACGAGCAGTTTCATAGAGGGAATCTTTGATAGTCCTACCTTCTTTAGAAGCAAGAACCACATTCTTTTTGATATCACGCAATTCATCAATGCGAGACCAATTCTTTCTGTCCATTTCGAAGCTAATCTTAGCATCAATGGCTTTCTTAAACTTATCCACCTCTTTAGCAGAGACTGTAACCTTACCTTTCTTGGCAAGAACTTTAGCAAATTGGTTAGCAACGTTGTTTGCCTTAGTAGCATCACCAGCACCATAGAACGCAACCATGTTCTGATTCTTAGCAGCCTTCATCAAGTCAGTCCAATCAAGGTCTAAGTCTTGAAGTTCAGGTATAGCTAGGAACTCAGCATCATCAACTGTACGTTTAGCAATCTCATCGTAGAGACGCTGTTTCTTAGATGTCTGTAGAACGTTAGACAACTCAGCTGAAGCTCTGTCACCAGTAGAAAGAGAGATAACCTGCGCCCCAGAGGAGCTAGCATCGTTTTCAATCATCATCTTGGTTCTGAACTGCCCCAATAACCGCAACTGTTCAGTGCTATATTTAGCCTTGTTGGTTGGGACTTTGCCGTCCATATGGTTGTAAAGGCGTGTGTACTCTAACGCTAGACGAGCCAGCTTGCCAACTTCAACATCTTCTGTTGCAGCAACAAGAGGGTTAGATAGGAACTCTTTAATACGTCTGTCAGGCTGAGTCTTGCTCATCATAAGCTCACCAATTTCGAGAAGGTTCTTCTCTTGGTCTTTAAAGGCTTTAAGACGACCTTTGACAGTCAAGGTATCTAAAGGGCTACCAACTAAGGCACCAATCTGTGTTTGAAGTTCTTCTACAACGTCAGGGTTAACGGCAACAGACTTAGCTGTATTCAAGAAAGGTCTAATAGCTTCACCCTTAGTAGGAGTAAGCAAGCCACGGTGATAAACACGTCCACGGAAGTCTACTGAAGCGTCTACAGAGAAAGCTTCTCCACGCTTACGGTAAAACTTAGCAACAGCCATAGTGCCGCGAGAGTCATTACCACGAGACATGAAGAGTTTCTTCATCTCGTTTAACTCGTCCCACTTCTTAGCTTCACCGCGTTTATCGTTAAAGTAAATTAGCCTTTCAGCAAAGTCAAAGAACTCATTGTCAACCTCATACTTAACAGAGTTGGCGTGATTAAGCATGTTAGCCATGTCACGGTCAATCTGGTTAGCATCGTAGTCGGCATAAACCTTTTCAGAAACTACTGGCATACCTGTCTTACGGTTACGAGCGTCGTAGTATTCTTTACTACCTGCACGAGCATAAACCTTATCACGGTCATTAGAATAACCAAAACGACGTGCTGCACGGGCTTTCTCTGCCGCAATCTGAAGCTGTCTCATTGGGCCATTAACAATGCCAATCTGACGAGTAACACTAACACCTCTTAACGCAGCATCACTGACAGGTCTACCTGTAGTAAGGTCTGTAGGGGAGGAAGTGCCGATATCACGAATAGTAGTGGTTCGTATCATGCCTTGCTTTTCAAGCGAGTCAATAATTTTACTACCATCTTTGTGAAAATCTTTAAGAGTCTTGGACCTGAAAGGATTAAGCGTACCTAACTCGTTATCAAAGATTTGACCAATCTTAATAGCCAGCATATCGTAGTCAGCACCATCCGCAGTCGCAATAGATTGCATAGCCTTGGAAGTAGCCTTTTGGACTTTGTCTTTTAATTGCTTCTCCGCGGACTTCCGTTGTAGAGCAAACAGAAACTCTCTATCAAGAAACTCTCTTGAAGCACCCCTTACTTTAGCAACTTGTTGCTGATACCAAGAAGGCTTCGGTGGTTTAGTTTCAAATAGTTTAGTAAGCTTTCGTTTAATCTCAACACCCGGAATCCTGTCAATAAGGCTTTTCCGAAACTGTTTAACAGAAGGGTATCTCTTAATGATAGGCTGAGTATAAGCAGCTACAGGGGCTTTACCGTTGAAGTAAGCTTTCTTAGCCAACTTAGCACCATAAGTACCCTGCCATGTTTCAATGAAACGGTTGTCAGCACGCTGGTCATCAATGATTTGACTCATAGTATAACGCTTGTTCTGGATAAACACTTCAGGGTCATCTGCGAGTTTAGCTGTAAGATTGCCAAACAGTTTACCACGGTCAGCAGAGCGGTTAAACATCAGTGTACCCAAGTCCTGAACAGAGTTCAAAGTAAACTTACGGAATACAGAAGTAGGCTTGCCCCAAGGTTCACCTGAGTTATTAGAGCGTGTAAACGTTTGACGTAACACATCAGTAACAACTGAACGCTGGTTAATAGATAAACTACGGTCTAAGTCTTTTACAAACTTTTCAATGTAGGCTTTTTGTTCACTGGTTAAAACTTCACTATTAGCTACTCGTGCCAAACGTTCTTTAAGAATCTCTGGCTCTTGTATCTGTAGGTGTCTACCCGCGCCACTAACATAATCAGCACCATCCGCATTAAACACAGCACCTTCACGGTTGCTTTTAAATGACCTCCGGCTACCCTGCTTCTGAGACAAGGAGTTTCCTTTGTAGTCTGTCAGAGCAAGTGCTTGAGAGTTCTCCATAGCATCATTTTTAAAGTGAGCTTTTAGAGTTGCAGTATTGGATTTAGACTTTATTAGTTCATCAGGGGTTGAGAAGTTTAAAGTAATATTGCTTTCATTATTAGCAGTTGGGCGTCTAACTGTAACGTTAGCACGTCGCATTAAACCACGAATAGATAGGGCTTTCCCAATAGGAGAAATAAACTCTTTAGCTTCTAGCTTTCCTTGTTGGAATAGCCCAGCCTGACGTTCACCACCAAGCATTTTAATTTGTACGTTTGTGCTTTGACGGCGTAGCCACTCAGAGTAAGTTCTAATCTTAGAGGGGGTGCCTGTCAACTCAGTTGAACGAATGTTATTAAGATTGCGTTGTTTAATATTCTTAGAGTTAACACCTTGTAGCTCTTCTTTAGCCTTAACTACAGGCACCATCGTAGAACGACAGTTCCAATGTAGGGGTGGTTGATACCGTTTGTCATCCACACTATAAACTTTTCCGTTATGAAAAGAACATATAGAGCTAGTACGACCATCTAAAATAGCAGTGAACATGTAGCCCACTAGGACTTCTTCATTTGCTTTCATAACCTGATTAAGCGCATCAGCTTGTGTTGTTGTTATAGAAGTACGGGTAAGAGTCTTGGCTTGGTGTTCAGTTATCTTAGTTGTCTTCATGACATCTTTGATAATGTCATCGTTGGCTAAGCCTTTAGCTAGCCCTGCTCGTACTTTTGTTTGAATACGAACTAGTTCACCAGAGCCAATATTTTTCATATTGCCTTTAAGAGTACGAGAACCTTTAATCTGTGGTCCTGTTATTTCTGCCAATAGCTCTTTAGTTTTTGGCTTTTGTGTTCTGTAGAACTGCTTGATTTCTGCATCAAGGTTGTTCTTGTGAAAGACCTTTTGTGAGTTGGAGAACTCTAACAAGCTTTTGTTGTTGTGAGCTTGGAGCTCCTTTGTAAAGCGAGTCACCTCTGGCTTCACATCCGCTCTTATGTTTCCTTTCAAAAGGTCTCTTAAATTAAATCTATGCTGTTTAATGATTGTGCGGTTTCCTTTTTGCACACCATTCTCGTATAGACGGACGTCGCCAGCATGGTCAACAATCCTGTCAAAAATCTTTTCGTTGATAGACATCAGTCTCTCCATTACTATAATTCGTGGATATGTGGGAAGGAGACCCCCCGAAAGGGGCCTCAATATTTGGTGTTAGTTTGGGACTTGAACCCATCTGTAACTGTAAGTGACGCCTAGTCGAACTGTTACCCGCAAACCTGCGCTAACTTAACCTTCGTCTAATGAAATATCTTCATCAGAGGGAGTATTGGTTAACGGGTCGGTTTGAATGGCTTGAACAGCTTCTTCATCGTCATAGTCAGCAGGTAGGAAGTCATTGTACTTCGCAATGTTGACAAACGTATCACGAGAGATAATGCCACTTTGATACCATTCAGATACAAGACGCATAGCACCTTCACCACCAACAGTAGCTGCAAAGTCAGCAGATAGTTGGAATTCGATGTCGTTACCTGTGTAGTCCGTGTCATACTTCCAGTTAATCATAAAGGCTAGAATCTCTTGCATAGTGCCGGAAATCTTAGCGTTCATTGTACCTAACTGAGCAGTCTGAGAAGCGTTACGAATCTCTAGAGCAACACCTGAAGCGGCTTGTTCTGGAGAAAGCATACGAATACCCATCTTGGCCATCTCTTCGACTGTAGCTTGAATAGCACGGTCCATGTCCGCTAAAGCACCCGTAGGTGTTTCTAGCACAGTAATGGATTCGTCTTTGCGAACACGGAGCCAAGTACCAAGACCTGCGCCGACTAGTTCTTCAAACTCTTCGTCTGTCATATCAGACTGTACCACTGGTGTGTAGGTAGCAGCACCGTATAGTAGGTGGTTACGACGAGACACTTTGTTGTAGAGTGATACCTCTCTGTCAATCAGTGGCATAAGCACTGGCTCAACAGGGTCAAGCTGACCATTCAAAGGGAAAGCAGGGACACGGTCTAAGCGCTCACCAAACTTCATTGGGTAAACTGTGTCATACAACTGGAAGCCACCATCAGCGGAGTCTTCGTATTGTTGTTGAATAATACCGTTAAGCGCTTCTACTTGGTGTGAACCAGAAGACTTCTTGTAGTAGTCAAGAACCAGCAAACCTTGTTCATCAAGGTAGTGGTCACAAACAGTATCTACATAGCTAGGGTGCCACGGGTTATCAGCAGTGTATTCTTCACTAATGTAACGGGTAGTCCAGCGAGATAAAGTCTTAACACGAGTAACTGGGTGAGTCTTAACCTGTACGTTAATAACATTCTCTGCTTTAATCAGAACAGGATAAGGAGAGATAGTCATACGCTCTTCAGGAGTCATCATCTCTAGTTCATCATCTGAGACTGTTGGACGGTCAATGTAGACCCAAGCACGAGAAGTTTGTAGCTCTTCCCAGATAGCAGCATCCAAGAAGTTAAACATGGAAGCACCATCAAGTGTAATATCTTTTGTAATCCAGTCATAGGCATCTTCAGGAAGTTCTTCCGGAAGGTTCAACTGTGATGGTTTACGTAGTAAAGCACTAATCAACACACGAGCATACTGAGTTGTTAGACCTGGCAGTTCTGCTTCTGACTTATAGAAGTCATACTGTGGTTGTGACATACTAGGAGAGAAGGGTAGTAGCAAGTTAGAGTAATCACGCTCGACATATTCATCATGTGCTTTAGCATGGGCTTCACCCTGTAGTACTGCACGGGCTTTCTTCCACAAGGGCTTCATAGATAAGTACGAAGCACTAGGGGTTTCTACACCACGCTTCTGTGTATTAGCAGCTGTTTTAACTAGCGACATATTATTACCTCATTAATTAGTTAATCAGGCATTATGCCTTATGTTGTTGTTGTATAGTTATTATATTAAAAGATACCCAATAACAAAGATATCCTTAAATATAATTATAATGATTTAATAGGGAAGCCCCTCTATCATTATTTGCGGGTATTTTGCGCCTTGTAAACAAGGTGGACCCGCTAGGAGTTCCCTAGCGAGCCTCTTGATGTAAGAGCTGTCAAACTTGAGAGTCTGCTCTTGTTGTATCATTATTTGCGGGTATTTATTATTTAGGAATCTCGAAGTGAGGTCCGTCAATAAATGGTTTTCGTCCTTGTGATTTTCTCAATGAAACATAGGCTTTATGAGCTTCTGTTCCTGTATGTTCATCTAGGTTGTGAGACCAAGCACCGCCCCAGCGTACTTTCACGTTCAACTCTTTACAAGCCTTAGCAAAAGCATCTGCGATAGTGATGTAGTGTTCTAAGTCCCAGGTCACCTTACCCCCCACATAAGCAACTACGTCGATAGCCATGCCGTCTTGATGACGAGAATGACGTACCTGTGTCTTGCCTGTAGCTAGAAGCTGGTTCTGTTCATGCTGTGTACGTAGACCGCAAGTAACCCCGAAGTCAACAGGGCTATACGTCAAAGCTAGACGTGCCACTGCTACTAAGTCTGCATCTACATCAACAAGCTTTACTTCAGAACGATTACCGAACTTCCATTCGTAGGTCTTAGGCTTCGTAGAACCCTTGAGGTAAGACGGAGCTTCTTCTTTTGTACTGAGCATAGAAGTGAGCTTATCTTGTATTGTTGTAAACTTCATTTTACTCTTTCCACTTATCTACCATCTTCTCGCCAGAACGGCCTACAATATAACCACCAACACCAATCTGTAGAAGGTTCCACAGTTCAACAGGTAAGTCAATAGTGTAGTCAGAACCTACAAAAAGGTTCAGTACAGGGAAGAACAGGTAGTTCATAGCTACGATTGCGATGATAACCATCATCAATAGAGGACGCCAAGTAGCAGTCAACCAGTGACCAGACTTAGCTTCTTCCAGAACAATCTTACCACGTAGTGATTCAAGACTGTCTGTATGTTCTAGTAGAGCTAGTTTAATTTCTTTCTCTACATCCATGCTCTTGTCACCATCGGGGATAAGGCGTTTAATTAAATCCCCAACGATGGGAGCAAGCACTGTTACTAATGGTCCCATGTGGAACTCCTTTTATTTGGATGAGAAAGACCCCGAAGGGTCTCTCTGGTATTTATTAATTTAGCTTTGATTAAGCTAGTAATGCCGCTACGTCCAATGCAATTAACTGCTCTGGTGTAGTGCAAGCATCAATACGGGCATCGTCTGTGATGTTACGTAAAGCCGCTTTTTCTGCAGCTATAGCGCTTGCGCCTGTTCCTGCTTCTAATGCCTTCATGTATTCTACATCAAGAGCGTCAAGCAAAGGGCCACGTTCAGCACGTAGGTTGTCTTTATGAATAGCTTTAGCCGCTGTCATATCGATTTCTACTGCACTACCGTTGTATTCCCATGCACCACGGAATGTTCTGTCTGCTGGTACTGTTAGAGATGACGCATCACGTAAGTCACCATTGATATTGATATAAGTGGTCATGCTGTAATTTCCTCTTCAATTTGTTTTATTTTCCATGCGTTTCTAAAATTACGCTCTGTTGGAATTAATTCGACAGGTACAATCTTCATAATTGTTCTGTTACCGTTGTAGTCCCGCCAGACTTGTGGCGAGATGTCTTTCTTGACCAGATACTCAATGGCCTCTTCCTCAGTCATAGGTCCGACAGGTTCAGCATACGGATGCTCTTTAGGCTGTCCGTCAGGTACGTTCTGGTCACGAAGGTATGTGTCGATGGGTGGCAGTACATTACCAGCCAGTGCAGCAGCCATCCAGTTAGGGTCAGGCACTAACACTGAAGCTGGTGCTTCCATGTCAGAAGGGTTTTCGAACAGTACACGGTACTTTGATTGCACAGGTGCAAGGCGAGACTTAGCTTCAGCTAGGCGGTCCCATAGATGCGTCATGCTAGGTCTCCTTGGATTGTGCCGTCACACTGGCTAGCGTCACTAGCGCCTACTGCGCTGTTAACTACATAAAATCTTGCTGTAGATGTGCTGTCAGCAAGTGTTTGCGGGGAAAGCATCCATGCTGCCCCAACGGCATGAGAAGTTCCTTGACAGGAAAAATTTGTATTCGCAAAAGAATTAGAGACAGTGTAGGAATAAGTGCCTGCCCCACCATCAGTCAAACTAGAAACATTCAGGCTATCCCGAATTGCCACAGTCCCAGTGCCATTAAAATTAACCCAAGCCTTCGCAGACCCATTGACGACATAACCAGTCTCGACTGTATCCGCGCCATCGGAGATGTTTGCTACGTTTAATGTACTCATGCTAGGTCTCCGTGTGCCGATGCAAAGACAAACTCAGGGTCATATGTGGCATCATTTGAAGTTGCATAATTATATGTTCTAAATTGCGTTGTGGTGGGCTTTCCAACTGGGTCTCCGTTGATTGATGTGTTTGTTGATGCGGTAACCCCTGCGCTCCAAGTAGCTGTGGCACTGATAGAGTAATCAACCGCACCAAAAGCATTACTTAAATTAATTCCATATGACCCAGTCCCATTGTCTGTAAGACTAGCAACATTCATACTGTCACGGATAGCAACAGTGTTTTGACCATTCATGTTCACCCAAGCCGCCGCAACCCCTGAGACTGCACGAGTAGCTGTTTCACCCGTTGCTTGGATGTTTGTTACTTTTAGAGTACTCATGCTAGGTCTCCGTGTGCGGAAATATAGATTTGGCTCGTGTCTACAGTTGTGTTATTCTCATAATGAGCTACATTTACTTTTGCAGTAGTATTAAAGGTACCTGTTCTATTGAACCCATAGTTGCTTACCGCAGCGTTCGAACATATCTGTGGGGCATAACCAACGCTACTCATATTGTTGCTGAAGTTCACCTCGTAATTTCCAGTACCAATATCCGTCAAGCTGGCAACACTAAAACTATCTACAATTGCAATGGTGCCTGTGCCATTAAAGTTGACCCAAGCCTTCGCAGCACTCTGTTTATGTAAGTCGATAGGACCAGTGCCAGCCGCATCACTTATTGTATTTGCTCTAATCTCAGACAATGGACAAGTTCCCCCCTGTTGTGACTGTCAGAGTAACACCTGTAGCAATAGCCAATGGGCCAGTTGCACTTGCGTTTTCATCTGCGTCGATTGTTACGTTTGTGTTTAACTCTTTTTCGTTAACTCTAAAGATATCACCAGCACCTGTAGTTGGATTACCAATTTCGCCGTTTTCACCTTTGTAAAAACCACCACCAACGTTAGTGATGTTAGAACCATCACCTGTAAAAGATGTTGCTGTAAGAACACCGTTTACTGTTGTGTCGTCGTCAAAAGTTTTGTTAGTTAGAGTTTGAGTGCCATCTAATGTGGCGACTCCTGTTGGAATTATTATGTCTGATAAATTAGCCATACTATGCTCCTTCTAAAGTTGTTAGTCTTGCCTCGATGGAAGCAAATCGTTGTTCGTTGTAAGCAGCTACGAAAGACAGTAGCTCAGGGTAACGTACACCCAAGCGTGTCTTAGACATCGCTTATACCTCCTGATAAGCTAGGTGAGCCGCGTAAGCAGCCCTAACCTCTGTTGTGTGTACTGCATTACAGATTGCCTGTAGCTCAGTGCTTTCGCCTGTGATGTCTGCATCTGGTGCAATAACACGGCGTGAGAATGAACGGCTAATCTCTGTGCCGTTGTCGTAGATAACTCGTGCAGTGCGAACTTGTACGTGCTTGTACTCGCCTACTACTTCGATTTTATCGTCTAGTGTTGTTTCTGTAAGTGCCATCGTTTATCTCCTTTGATGGTGTGTGGAATGACTACCCTGCAATCCAACAGGGGTGGTTATGTTGCACGATATGTAACTGAAGCCCAAAAAAAACCCGCCCCCACCGTGCTAACATCAAACACCTGGCCGCCGCTCTGGTTTAAATAAATCCAATCAGACAAAGGCTCTACAAATCCACCATTATAAGAAGATGGGCCTGACATTGTGCTTAGGGAGGAAACCTGGACATGAGAATTACCTCCAGTAGCCGCTGTAAAAGGTAAGTTAGTTATTCTAGCTAAACCAGACCCACCCGATATAGCGGTTGCCCATATACGAAAATGAACAGACACAAGTTGCCCAACCTTCGTATAATACCCATTTTGATATGAGTATGTTACAGATGGGTTTGTTGTTGTTCCACCAATAGCAGGTGTCCAAGTACCCTCCTCATAATCTTCCAGCTTATTAGCCGCCCCAGTGCCGCCGAGGTATACACCGCCGGACAGGTAGAGGTCTTTGAAGCGAATAGAAGAACACCCAAGGTCAGTCGCTGCATCTCTAGTGGCTCCACCTGTAGTTGCAGGCCAGATAGCGTCATTACCGTCATCAAAGAAAAGGTTTGTATCTCCCGTCCCTACATAAATATCACCACTAGCAGTCCCAATACTACCCACAGTGGTGCCGTCTTTGCGGAACTCCATGATGTCGCCATCGGACGCTTCGCGGTCAAGAATAAGTGCTGAACCCGCATCTCTTGTTAATCGCATAAGGCCATCGCTGAAGATTTCAGTCCCGACCACACCTGCACCAGTCGCAGTCTTACCCACCAACAAGTTACCGCTGCTATCAATCGTGATTGCCGTGGAGTTACCCTTGTCGTCGATGCTTGAATTAGCCCCTGCCGCACCAACTTGAGCAAATACTTGCCAGTTACTAAATGCGTATACAAGGTGTACACTTACGTTGCCAATGTCTAAAACCAAGTCTTCAGAAAGACCCGCTATAGTAGAACCATTACGAGCTACAGTTAGATTGTTTACTGAGAAATCAGCGCCGTCAACTATCACTACCACGTCACCTGATACTGGTGAAGCTGGTAAAGTTAGTGTCCAAGCACCTGAAGAAGTATTCGCAACAACACCTTCTCCTGCAATAGCAAGATGAGTGGTTGATTTTTCTTCGTAAAGGATACCACCACCGATTGGTTCCCAAACTGAGTTATTATATACTTTTAATGTTGCAGGAGTTGCCGAGGTGTCTAACCAAAGTTTCCCGTTAGAAAGTTCATCAGTCGGAGCTGACGAACCTGCATGTGAGGTGTCTAAAGCTTCTAGTGCATCGTTCAGGTCATTAGTATAGACTGTACCTGATACGTTTGCATCTATTACTCTTGTTGTTGTAGCCATTATTTATTCCTTTTATTATTGTGTCTTATACTCTTCCAAAGTTTAGTCTGAGGAAGCGACTTAATTTGTCTCTATTCAGCAGGGGCCCCCCAAGTATTCTCAGGAGGCCTTGTTTGTTATTGTCCTACGGCTTGCCAGTTTATGTTTCTAGCAACTCTAGAACCTGAATTGTAGACTGAGTATGTGTAGCCACTTTTAGTTATACTAACTATATTTACAGTATCACCAGCACTACCGCCGACAGTATTAATACCAACGTAAGGGATATCTGCTCCACCTATGCCGCCATAAAAAGATGTAGGGAAAGTAACAGTAGTATCCGCACTTGTACTAGATATACCAACACCCCGCTTAGTAACATCTTCTTTATCCGCAATAAGAGATAATTCAGATACACTTATTGTATAAGTTGATGATGCGGCTTTTCCTAATAACCTAAACTCAAACGCCCTGTGTGTATAGTTACCTATTATAAAGGTTTCCCAATCAGACCATGTAGGCGTACCAGAAGGGTCATCATCAGTATATCTGACTTCAAAAGCAAGGGAAGCATCAATAATTGGGCCTGCAAACCTTTCAACATCCGCTACAGGGTTGTAGTTAGCTACTACAGTTACACCATCGGTAATAACTGCGTTTAAATTAGGGACTAGCCTGATAGTTTCAACACTACCTAAGTCGATACTGTTATTAAACAAGTACGTCATTTCTGTTTGAGAAGCATCTAACTCTAAGTTTGAGCCAACCACTGAACAATTAGTTTTAGTTCCTGCAAATGTTGGTTCTTCTGTAAGAGTAGCAATTAAATTGAAGTCTTTACCAACAAAGGTGTTTGATACCTGTGCGGGGTTATTACAAGAGTTCCCAGAACTATCTGTGTGCTTAAGTAAGTAATAACCGGGCGCAACCGGCAAAGTAGCCGAGGTTGTAGAGCCTGTTATGTTCTCAATAATAACCTGTGCTATTTCCCATTTAGGAGTAATTGCCGTATTCGGTATATATCGTATTTCTGAAGTACCACCAGAGACAACATCAAGGTCAACAGGAGTGTTCCAAGAGAACACCATACCAGTGTCAGTAACCCTACTACTAAATCCTGTAGGGTCTGCCGGTATAGCACTTAATCCTAGTATAACCTTATTACCAATTAGTACATCACCTTCTACGTCATTATAACTAATAGGTGTTATTCTAAAGTAATAGTTTCCTGCTCTAATATCATTAAATACATATTCAGGGCTAACTGTAAAATCTAGTAGCTGATAGTTTGTACTGTCTTCTTGTCTGTAATATTCAATTTTATAATGTTTGACAGCTATACTACTTAATGTCTCAGAAAATGAAATACTAGCTCTAGCCTTAACACCAGAAGCTTTGTTTGTTTGATAAAGAGACTCTGAAGCAGTAAACGATGTAGGTGCCAAGGGAACCTTTACTACTGATGCAGTAAGAGAAACTCCTGTAGACAATCTCCCAAAAGGAGTCTGTGACTTAACAATGAATTCTACACTCTGATTATTAGGCCAAGCATCTTTAGGGTGAACATAAAAGCTTTGATTACTTGTTTCACCTAGTAACACTTGGTTATTGTGAACATCTTTGTAATAAACAATAGACTTAAATGAGCCATCATCAGGTGCGTTCCAACTTAACTCCGCTATCGCATTGACATCTCCTTCAGGGGTGCCCGGTGTATAAACTAAACCTGAAACAGGTTCTACACTAAAATCATAAGTTGGTCTTACAGAGTAAGCTATATCGTCATTTACATTCCAAGCTAATGTACGGTAGTCAAAGTTATAACAAGTTAGTTTAACTGTAAAGTCAGAATTAACTTCTAAACTTTGAACTCTAAATACTTCAGCTGTTATATTAGCCGCCTCTGAAGTAACACTAATAAAGTCACCACATTCTAGAGACAAGCCCTTTTTGCTAACTGTAAAAGAAAGCGTAACAGAGCTTCTAGAGTGTCTAACCATCATTTCTGCCATTGCTGTAGCATGGTAGGGGTCAGTAACACCGTCTAAACTTATTGATTTAATAAAGGGTTGGCTGTTGTCTTCAGATAAGTAAGCGTTGTGAGCTGTAGAAAAAGTCTTAGGCCACGTTATACTATCTGACTTGAAGTCTTCATGTTCATTTACAAATGAAACCGTAGCTTGATTAAGTCTATCAGAAGCACTAGGCCATGACAAACTTATGTCATCACGGATAATATCATCATCTGTAAAGTAATGTTTGGAGTTAACCAACGCATTTTGTTGTGAGTTGCTTGTAGGGTGTTCAAGAAGCAACTTATATTTACCTTCTGAACTCCATGTAAGCTCCGCTAAACCCATAGTATTCATAATGGATTCAATGTTATTTCTAATTGAGTCTGAGGAATCTAAAACAATATTACATTCATACAAAGGAATGTTTCTTGTTGTTGCACCACCATTAATTAAACCCGCTATAGAGCGATTAGACGAAACGTTAGTATTACAGACATTTGCCGCATGATAAAAAGATTCTAGGTCTATATCATTAACACTTATCCCTCGTCCAAAACTAGAGTTGAGTAAGTAATCTAATAAACATAAAGCAGGGTTGTTAGAGTAAGCATAACCACCTAAAGTGTAGTCGCTGTTAATGCCTCTAATCTTGCGGCCCTTAACTAAAAAGCCTAGAGAAGGCAAGCCATTATATTGTGGGTCGTCTCGGTCTAACTTAAACGTAGCAGACGCATAAGCACAACCAGTAAATCTATTATTAGAAGAAATACCGTTAGCTGTTGCAATGTTGTCGGCAGTACCGCCGTTGTTAAAAGTTCTTATGCTATGTGAGAATCTCTGACCAGCGTCATTATAATTTAAATCATTAACTTGTACGCTAACAACCCCTTCTATACCTTCTTGGCACAGTGCGTATTGTACGTGTAAGTATTCATTCTTAGTACCACTGGCGCTAGTATTAGCCAAGCCTTGAGAAAAGTAATTGCTAGCGTTATTGCCACTAGCAGAATACCTGCTTGTAATTTTATGTATAACTGCAATGCCGCCTAGCTTATTTTTACCATATATAATAGGTATTGGGACGGCTTCCCCACTAACGGTAATCCCGAAGCCTTTACGCTTTTCAGCTTCCGCTTCTTGTTTCTTTTTAATTTTCTTTGCTTGGACTAATTGAAAAGCTGTTGAAGCTACAAAAAGTACCGCTTGAACTACTAATTCGCCCATTATACTTTACCCCACTTAACTGTTATCTCGCTACCATCGTAGATTTCATCAAAAGAAGTGTCTGTTGTGCTTCTTTGGTCCATACCATCTTTAGATGACACAAAACTTCTAGTCATATCTAAATCAGACATAGGTGAAGTGCCTTCAAGAACTGCGAGTTTAGTCTCAAAATCATTGTTTATTACTGGTTTGTCAACAACGCCTTTGTAAACATTTATTACATCTGAAGTTCCCAGTAGTAAATCACCATTAGCGTCTCTTAAAGCCACGTAAACCTCTATAGGCTTACCCACAACATTGTATCTAAACTCAGCCATCATTTCGTTGAATACTTCTGATACAACAATTGTATAGCTTTCTCTGTCAACAACAGTTGAAAACTTGGGGCTATCAAATTCGTATAAACCACCATCCGCCAAATAAGTGTTGCCTTCAAAGACCACATCATAGCTGTTTGATGTTAAGTAATAGTTATTAACAAACTCCAACTTTATCAGGAAAGCAAACTCTATGAGGTCACTGTCCAAGACTGTTTGTACAGCCGATGAAAAATTTCGCATTAGACTGACTCCACCAAAGTGATAGTCCCTGCATTAGAAAGTATACCGTCTGTAAAAGTCAAACCAGTTAAGTTATCAATATCTCTGAAGTAAGTTAATAAAACAGAATCCCCTGTTAACATGGTGTCTGTAGTAGCTACCGCTTTTCTTAACTTGGGGTGTATAGAGATAGGTGCAGTTCCCGCTGAAACGTCTGCAGTAACCATGTAAAGTTTATCGTGATTAGAGAACTTAATAAAAGAACCCTTTTGGATAACCCCGTCACTGACTACTGTTACATTAGAAGCCCCTGCTGTTTGAGCAGTACTTATAACCAAGTTAACGCCCGCTGTGTTATTATTCACCACTGAAGGTAGCTGTGGCATAACCATTGTGTCTGCTGTAGTTAAATTAGTTACAGTTCCAACTAGCATATCTGCTTGTGTTTCTTCTGTTGTTACTGTTGTAAATGATATCTCCCACCTTTGAGCGCCTTGTGATGCTCTTTGTATGCTTAAGCTTACGGTGTCAACCTCAAAAACAGGCTCGTTAGATGATATTGTAAATGGCGCTAATATCTGTGCGCCTTTAAAGTAATATGCCATTTTATAAATTCCTTACAGGTCTGCCTAGAGAAGCTTTTCTCTCTAAGAATAATACTTGCCTCGTAGAGCAAGTTCCTGTGTTATGTTCATGTGTTGAAACCCAAAATTTACCGTCGCTAATCATGCAACCAGATTCAAAAGCTATATCTCCTAGCTTGGGTCTCTTGCTTGGGATTAGCTCATAGCCGCATTCAACGGCATAATCTTCAATACTTAAACCTGTTCTAGCAAGTTTAACTACAAATTCTCTTGTTGAATTCCATCTAAAAGGAATTAAGTCTCTAGCTTTAGACTTGTCGCCTCTTAACTCTTCGTCGTAGGCAACCATTAAAGCGAAACAATCATTCGTTCCTCTTGTGTATTCACTAGTACGCTCAGTAATCTTATCTATTTTTACTCTTGCACGTTCTAGGGCTTGTGTAAGCTCTTCTTCTGTGTAGTACATGTCATAGTCCTCCAAAGTGGCACGAGGACAGCCTCTAGCAACCTGTGGATAATAGTCCCCATCAAACGTCACTAAAGGCTTTCTCTGCGTGTTACATGTCTTCTTCTATAAATAGTCGTACTAAATCTGCTACGATATCGCTGCGTACAATATCGTTTACACCAAACTCAATAACAGGCAAGTTAATGCCAGCTTGATTGACTTTACGTGCGAACCTAACTAGGTCCATACCATCACGTACATCTGACTGAGCAGGGTCGCCCATGAGGACAAGCTTTGAGTTTTGTCCAAGACGTGTAGTAATAGCTTTGAGTTCGTCCATACATAAGTTCTGCGCTTCGTCAACTAAGACTAGAGCATTCTCGTAAGAACGACCACGGATTGTTTCGATAGGTTGGATTTCAATCTCACCTTTAGTAAGCATATACTCATACTTACCTTTGCCGAAGGCTTTAGTAAGAACTTCTAGCATAGGCATAAGCCAAGGTGTCATCTTTTCTTCAATAGTTCCTGGGAAGTGCCCCAGAGATTTTCCTGTTGGAACGTTGGCTCGTGTCAACACAATCTTCTTATGTTTACCCTTCATGAATAGTTGAGCTACTGTTCCTGCACTGCAATAAGTCTTACCCGTACCTGCACAACCCATAGTGACCGTAATTGGACACTCCTTGATGGCGTTAATCAAGTCATCTTGCTTCTCGTTCTTAGGGAGCAAGTGAAAGTTAGTTGGCATGGAAGGAACTCTTTGGCCCCTGCGCTCGTCTTCTGAACGCATATACTTAGGCATTTTAGAGTTGTTTTTAACGGAATAACGTGATTGCTTTTTGGACATGAAGTTTCCTTAAGGTTAAAGTTATTTGTTGCAGTACCCACCCCCCAAGGATTTAAGGGGCAGGTGTAGTTAGTGTTAAACGATATCGCCGACACCATCGATAGTCTCTGGAGATAGGTTGACCCAGCCTGAAGCTGTATAGCCCTCAAAGCATCCACGGGTAGTGTTGTAGCGAATCATGCCGACAGCGGCAGTAGGTCTTTGAGCTGTTGTACCTACAGGTGTTTGGAAGTATCCTGTAGAGCCAGTGCCAGTGTCATAGACAGAGCCTGAAGAATTAACCCAATCATAATCAGAGCCATTATAGCTTAAAACTTGACCAGAAGTTGCTGTAGAGTAGTTAAGGTGTGCATCTACAGTATCATTAAAACTTGTTGTTACAGACTTATTAGAAGCATTACCAATAAAAATGTTACCATTATCAAGGTTAGGTGTAGCGTTCGCACGGCCAGCGCCAGTAACTACAACAGAACCATTAGAAGCGTGTACTTTAACCACCTTACCGATGTTCTGGATAAGGTTAGCTTCACCAGCCGGAACTGTAGTTGTTAGTGTACCTGTAGCACTTACGTAAAGTGTATCACCTTCAGAAAAGGTAGAGGTGTCTAGACCCTGAAGAAAGCCAGAGAGGACAACAGTGCCTTCTGCTTCGTCTGCCAGAGTGCTTGAAAGGAGGCCCACAGCGGGCATAGAGGCAGCAGTGCCTGACAGAGCCTTCTGAACTTCCATAGCATTGCCTGATGTGCCACTCTGATACACGGGTGTACCGATAGACAAGGAGCCACCTGAGACGTTCTTACAGGTTTCAGTAAGAGCAATCTGGTCTGTGTTAGGAGCAAGCTCAATAACAGCACCGGCAGTAGTTTTAGAATAAAGTTTTTGGTCAGCCAAGTTGACTGCGATTTCACCAGGTTCCAAGTCTCCCGCCGAGGGGACACTGGATGCGACTGATGATTTCTTATGAATAATTTTAGTTGCCATTGGGCTTCTTTCCTATGTGAGAGGTGGACGCCCCTATGGAGGGACGCCCTTATGTTATTGTACGGGCTTAGTAAGAACCGCCGTCGATTACTACGTTCTGTAGTTCTTCGTTGTTCAAGTCCCACTTATCGTCTGCTTCATTCCAGATGAAAGAAACGTTAGCGTCTGTGCCACGCTCAATTTCAATACCAGCGTTAGCAGAAGCTGCAAGGGTCTCATCAGAGTTCAACAAGATGATTGCATCACCAATGTTTACTTCGTTAGAGTTCACTGTTGTTGTTGTACCGTTAACAGTCAAGTCACCAGCAATTACAACTGTACCTGTGTTGTCACCTGTAGCAGCAGGGTCGATAGTGATTGTAGAACCACCTTCGATTAGGTCTGTAGTTACTTTGTTGAAGGTTACATCAGATGTAGTTTCAACTGCTTGACCAATAGCAATTGAGCCAGAAGTGATAGTAACACCTGTACCCCCTGTATGGTGCGCACGTACTTCCGCAGCACTTGGACCAGTGTAAGTGATTACACCGGTTGTGTTGTCGTAGGAAGCAGAACCGTCACCACCAGCGTCAGTCACAGAGATAGCAGCACGGGCCCGGGAGTCAAGGTAGTACTGGTTAGTAGAACCTTCAGCCAAGTCGTCTGTATCGTTGTTTGACAGGTCAAGGCCAGCAGAAACGTCTTGGTCAATAGTAAGAGTACCAGCAACGTCATCATAAGTCGCAGTGATGTTTGTACCACCAACAACCAAAGCACCTACGCGGTCATCTACACGTTCGTCTGTGAAGTAAAGGTTAGTTGTACCTTCAACAACGTTGTCTGTCTTGAAACCAGCATCAGCGAAGTCAAGAGCAATCTCACCACCAGCTGAAAGGCTAACACCAGTGCCACCAGAAAGGTGAGCCAGGACGTCAGCTTGTACTGGACCTTGGTAAGAGATTACACCAGTTGTGTTGTTGTAAGACAAAGAACCATCACCGCCGTTATCAGTTACAGAGATTTTCCCTGTGATAACTGTGTCAGCAATGCTCAAGTCGATAGCGCCGTCATTAGCGTCGTCGTAAGTTGCTACGATGTTTGTGTGTGTACCGTTGGTTACAAGCTGTGCGCCAACAACGTCTTCGATTTCTTCTGCAGTGATACCTGTGTGAGTGTATACACCGTTAAGGTATGTCAAGCCACC
>Ga0206129_10003017_pt1 | contig 19912 bp, 13 predicted proteins | sample Helgoland_Spring_8_FD_148616 | JGI IMG/M metagenome (GOLD analysis project Ga0206129, IMG submission 148616) | Pelagic subsurface seawater microbial communities from Kabeltonne, Helgoland, North Sea - Helgoland_Spring_Bloom_20160502_2 | ecosystem: Environmental > Aquatic > Marine > Epipelagic ...
CCTAAATGAACCTCGGCGCAGGCAAGCGCCTTTTGCGGGCCGACAATCACCTGATTTGACGCCGCATCAATCGCGACAACATAAAGCGGGCCATCCGCCTCATCCGCATCAGCCCGCCCGCCAATCCCAAGGCCGCGGCGTTGGCCAATCGTGTAATCAATCACCCCGTTATGACGGCCAAGAACCGTGCCATCAATATGCACGATATCCCCCGCATCAACCGCACCGGGCCGCAACCGGCGAACAACATCTCCATAACGCCCATTAGGCACAAAACAGATATCTTGACTATCCGGCTTTTCCGAGACGGTAAGCCCGAATTTACGAGCCAGATTGCGCGTTTCATCCTTACCAAGACCACCAAGCGGAAACCGCAGATAATTCAGCTGTTCAGCCGTTGTGGCAAACAAGAAATAGGATTGGTCTTTCGCCGGATCAGCACCGCGAAGCAAGCGCGGGCCATCATCACCATCAATGCGCTGGACATAATGGCCGGTGGCAAGACAATCGGCTTCGAGGTCACGCGCGGTTTTTAGCAGATCGGTAAATTTCACCGTCTGGTTACAACGCACACAGGGGATTGGCGTTTCACCACGAAGATAACTATCGGCAAAATCCTGCATGACCTGATCGTGAAACCGGTTTTCGTAATCAAGCACATAATGCGGAATGCCGAGACGTCCGGCAACCGTGCGGGCGTCATGGATATCAACACCAGCACAGCACGCGCCCTTGGTCTGTACCGCAACACCATGATCATAGAGCTGCAAGGTAATGCCAATCACATCGAAACCTTGCTCATGAAGCAAGGCAGCCGTTACCGATGAATCAACCCCACCAGACATGGCGACAACAACGCGTGTTTCGGCAGGCGGTTTGGCAAAGCCAAGCGCATTAAGACCAGCAGCGACGCTACCCTTTGCTTTGGTTTTTGCTGCTTGTACCGCCATAATCAGCCCTACATATCTTCTGGAATCGTTACACGCAAACCATCAAGTGCATCCGACATTTCAATCTGGCATCCAAGGCGCGAGGTCTGCGCAAGGCCGAATGCCAGATCAAGCATATCGACCTCATCTTCACCCGGTGCGCCGGTTTTGGCAAACCAGTCGGCATCAACAATGACATGACAGGTCGCACAGGACAGACAACCGCCGCATGTTCCCTCAATGCCAAGTCCGGCATCACGCCCCGCTTCCATGACAGTGACACCATTTTCAACAGTGACATTATGTTCCAAGCCATCCGGCTTGGTAAAAATAATATTCGGCATTTCGGGCGACTCCTTGTTTCACCTGTCTTTATCGCGATTGCCCTTTATTTGCAAATCCCGCTGAATTTGCAAATTCAAATGTGGCAAGTCAAATTATGCGGGTTGCTTGTACAGTTGCAAAAACACATCTGCAAGCGTTTCAAAGTCGCTTTTGGTGGTTGCCCATCCGCCTGAGATTCGAATGGCCTCGCCAGCGCGTGGCCCCGCACCCATCGATTCCAGCACATGGCTTGGTTTCACCTTGCCCGACGAACAGGCCGAGCCAGCGCTAATCGCAACACCGGCAATATCAAATGCCATCACCATTGTTTCAGCCGCCTTTCCCGATGCGGCAATACAACTGGTATTGCCAAGCCGTGGCGCCTCGCGGCCAAACACCGCGATCCCGCTTCGCTGATCCAGCATGCGGCGTTCAAAATCATCGCGCCATTTCGCCATTGTCTGATAATGACCAATATCGCCAAGTGCATCATCTGCCGCACCGCCAAAACCGGCAATGCCAAGTAGATTTTCAGTGCCAGCACGCCGCCCCTGTTCCTGGCCACCACCACGAAGCAGGCTGGAAAGCCTGCATCCCGGGCGCACCAGCAACGCACCAACACCAGACGGACCACCAATTTTATGCGCTGACAGGCTGGCATAGCTGATTTTCGATGCAGCAAAATTGATATGGCGTTTGCCAAAAATTTGCACCATATCGCTGTGCAAGGCGATATTTGCGCTTTCCGCCATCGCCGCAATTTCGTCCATTGGCTGGATAACACCCGTTTCATTATTGGCAGCCATGATCGAGATAAGTGTTCGCGGCTTGGCCGTATCATCAATGCCAGCTGTGACTGTTGCCAGCATTTCCAGATCAACAACCCCATTTTCATCAACGGCAATCTGATGACAATTTTGATGCGCATGTCGCACCGAGTCATGTTCGATCGCGCTTGTGATCACATGATCATATTGTGCCATCACAAGATTATTGGCCTCGGTACCGCCACTGGTAAACACCACATCGGCGGCGCGGCATCCGGCAAGCGTTGCCAACGTGCTGCGCGCCGTTTCAACAATCAGACGGGCATTGCGTCCAAAGCCATGAACCGATGATGGGTTTGCTGGCGGCCCCATTGCATCCTGCATGGCTGTAATGGCAGCAGCACGCAATGGCGTCGTCGCATTATTATCAAGATAGATTGGCGTCTTACGCATCATTGATGACCAGCTTCACCAAACAACCTAACTGACAGGCTTTGGCTTGGTTTTGCGCGGTGCCTTTTTCGGGGCGGCCGGTGCCGCCGCACTGGCTACCCTGTCTTCAAGATCGCTAAGGCGTGCGCGCTGACTTTGCACCTCGTCAACAAGTGCTCTGATCGTGCGCTCACGTGGATCAACATCAATACCCGATTGAACACCATAGGCCATAAAGCTTGTATCGGCTTCGGCCTTGGTTGTGGTTTTGCTCATCTGACGCGCAGGCACGCCAACAACGGTTGCCGCTTCGGGAACATCTTTTGTCACCACCGAATTACCACCGACTCGCGCACAGCGATGAACCGTGATCGGGCCAAGAATTTGCGCGCCGGCACCAACAATCACATAATCGCCAAGCGTTGGATGGCGTTTTGCCGCACGCTGTTTGTCTGAATCAACCGCTGGCATTACACCGCCGAGCGTTACATCGTGATATAAGGTGACATCACGGCCAATTTCGGCCGTTTCCCCAATGACCGTTCCCATACCGTGATCAACAAAGAAGCCGGAGCCAATTTTTGCTGCGGGATGAATTTCGATTCCTGTCAGCACGCGCGCAATCTGCATGATCAGCCGCGCGATGAACCGAAGCCGCATCTGCCATAAAATATGCGACACCCGATAGGCAAGCATGATTTGAAAGCTTGGATATAGAAAGACGGCTGCCAGCCGGTTACTGGCTGCCGGATCGCGTTCCATAATCGCATTTAAGTCACGGCGTAAATTTGCAAACATATGTTTCGATCCAATGTTGGCTTTGGTGGAATAATGATGGCTGACGCGTTATTTTTTGATCAAGATTATCGACAGCAAACAGATTTATACCGGTTTTTTACCCACAAATGACACATTCACGCGCTTTTGGTGTGAAAGCTCGCTTGGCGTGTCATCCATATTACGATATAAGCCCTGATTACGATAGTGCAAGATGAACGGAAAAACTTATGCCTGAGGTTATCATAAACGGCCCCGACGGTCGATTGGAATGCCGCTACATGCCAAGTGAGGTGCCTGACGCACCGACCGCACTAATTCTGCATCCAGAGCCTGATAAGGGCGGCACGATGAATAACCGTGTCACCTATGCGCTGTATAAGCATTTCCAGGCGCGTGGCTTTGGCGTGCTTCGGTTCAATTTTCGGGGTGTTGGCCGCAGTCAGGGCGAATATGACAACGGCGAAGGCGAATTGTCAGATGCGGCAACCGCAATGGATTGGCTGCAGGCGCAAAACCCTGCATCACGCCAATGCTGGATTGCCGGATTTTCTTTTGGCGCATGGATTGGCATGCAATTGATGATGCGCCGCCCAGAAATTCGCGGTTTTATTTCGGTAACGCCGCCAGCATTGACCCATGATTTTTCATTTCTGGCACCATGCCCGGCATCTGGCCTGATTGTGCATGGTGAACAGGATGAGCAAGTGCCACCCGATGCCATTCACAAACTGGTTGATCGTCTTTCAATTCAAAAGGGCGTTACAATCGATATTGATATTGTGCCCGGTGCCAATCATTTCTTTACCGATCATCTTGATCCGGTGATCAAACGCGTTGGCACCTATCTTGATACCGCACTGACCGAGCCGGATTTTGATCCGTTGGCCTAGCCTGAAACATCAACTACCAACGCGCCGCTGAATCGGTACGCTGGCTTTGACATTTGACAATCTGAATCGAAGATGAATTATAAATCGAACCTAATCCAACAATTTAGTGAGCGTGGCTATATTCATCAGGCCACTGATATTGACGCTCTTGACGCGCTAGCGGTCAATCATACGATCCCGACCTATATCGGTTTCGATTGCACCGCTGACAGCCTCCATGTTGGCTCGCTTGTGCAAATCATGATGCTTCGCATTTTGCAGCGATGCGGGCATAAACCAATCGTTTTGATGGGCGGCGGCACAACCAAGGTTGGTGACCCATCGGGCAAGGATAGCGCCCGCCCACTTTTGTCGGATCAGGATATCGAAATCAATAAAAACGGCATCAAAAGCGTTTTTGAAAAATATCTGACCTTTGGTGACGGCCCATCCGATGCGTTGATGGTTGATAATGCCGATTGGCTCGTCAGCCTTCATTATATCCGGTTCCTGCGCGATTACGGGCCACATTTCTCGATCAATCGCATGATGGGCATGGAATCGGTTAAATTGCGGCTTGAACGTGAACAGCCCTTATCCTTTCTTGAATTCAACTATGCTATTTTACAAGCCTATGATTTTCTGGAATTGCGCCGCCGCTATGGCTGCCAATTGCAGATGGGCGGATCAGACCAATGGGGCAATATTGTCACCGGCATTGATTTAACCCGCCGCGTTGATGGTCAAGAAATCTATGGTCTGACATCGCCACTGATCACCACATCATCAGGCGCAAAAATGGGCAAATCAGCCAATGGCGCGATCTGGCTGAATGATGCAAAATTATCCAGTTTTGATTTCTGGCAGTTCTGGCGCAATACCGAAGATTCAGACGTCGCGCGCTTTCTTGGCCTATTTACCGAATTGCCAATGGACGAGGTTCGCAAATTAGGCGCGCTTGAAGGCGCCGAGATCAACCAAGCCAAAATCATCCTTGCTAATGAGGCAACGCGGCTTTGCCACGGCATTGACGCTGCCAAAAAGGCCAAAGCGACCGCGCAAACCACGTTTGCCGATAAAGGCATTAGTGATGGCCTTCATCAAGTGATGATCAATTCAGCCGACGCTGCCAGCCTTAGCATTATCGCGGCTTTGAATATGGTCGGCTTTGCCAAATCGAATGGCGAGGCAAGACGGTTAATCCGCGGCGGCGGAGCAAAGCTGAATGACAATGCCATCACCGATGAAGACGCCATGATTAGCCTTGACGATTTCCAAGATGCTAAGCTAAAAATATCGGCTGGCAAAAAACGGCACGCGCTTATTATTTTATCATAGATCAATAGCCCCAGATTAGCGGTAAATCATGCCACTTTTCCGGCAACCTATTGGGCTGGCGCTGGCGTGGCTTCAACCTCGCCGAATAGGCGTTTTTCTTCTCGACCTAGCCAGTTTGGGGAAAATAGATCACGCAATAGGCCGGGGGCAAGTGATGACACTGGATTGACCGCTGTTTTCATATCATCCGATGTACCAGTGACGGTAAATTGACTAACAAAGACGCCGCTTTTATCCATGCCTGCGATAAAATCGCCTAGCAAAGGCACTTTGCCAAGAAACTTGCTGATCTGATTCACCGGCACCAAATTGCCACTCACATCCACCTTTTTGGTGGCACGATCATAAACCCCAAGCATTGTGACGCCAACCGCCTCACCGCTGCCTTTCATGCTGACGATCTTTACAGTCGGGCCGCGCGTTTCTAAAATCACCTCACCGCGCCGAAACGCCGTACCATCACCCTCGACAAGCGAATAGAGACCAGCAAGGCTAAGCACCGAAAACGCCCGCAAGGCTCTTGGCGCTTCGACAATCCTGAATTTTGCCAATTCGATTTTGGTGTCAAAAGATTTGAATTTACTATCTTTGAAAATATTCGTCAGGCGCAATTGGCCACCACGAACCGTATCCGTCACTTTCAATCCAGATAATACCCGACCAGCATTTTCGGATTCGATCACCAATTTCGGATCAGTCTTTGTTTTTGCATCAAAGCTCAGATTGACCTCACCACCACCAATCAGGCCAGTACCAGTAATCCTGTCGCCATTTACCCCAAACCCCATCTCCAGATCGGCTTCGGTAATCCATGGCGTCCCATCAACAAGCATGGTTCCCAGAAATTGGGCTTTGCCCATGCCGTCACTCGTGCGAGTGCCCGATAACTGACCCGACAAGGTAATTTCGTTATCAACAACAATTTGATCAGCGGTAAAATCAAAGAGAAGGGTTTCACCACCACTGACCCCTTCATTGCGACGAAGTGGCACAAGATTTACCAGCCGCGCTGTTGCGCCAACCTTCCATGATGATTCGGCATTGCGCTCGATGATCAAATCTCGAATATCATTTCCCGGCCAAGCAACACGTTCGAAAAATGCGGCCTGTATCTTGGCCGTTGTGTCAAAGGCAATTTGGCCTTGGGCTGACAAGCTGCCAGCGGCCACATCGATATTTTGCAATGACGCCACTTCACCCTTGCGAAGCAGGATGGTCATTGTTGCGCTGCCGTCCTCGGCTGGTAATTTTGCCCAGTTTAATTTCGGCACATTGATTGACGCGCTGCCAAGATCGACCGTCATTCCAATTTTTGCCTCGTCCATTGACGGGTCGCCGGAATAGACAATTTTACCGCCAATTGATCCAGCGACATCTAGGTCAAATATCTTGGCAATCACCGAGGCAAGCAAGGCCGAGGGCGGGGTTTGACCAACGAGTTCGACATGGCGTTTTTGGTGATCAATTTCGAGGCTGAATTCGCTTGGCGCGCCATAGACAGTCGCCGTGCCGGTAATCTGGCTATTATCGGCGGATATATTCATCACAAGTTCGGCATCATCAACATTCATCTGATTTGGCAGATTATAGAACGAACCATTGCTGATCGTGGCATCTAGTTTCTGCATACGATTGGCTAGTGACGCCGATTTGCCAATCGGTATAGCGGCTTCAAGGCTGAATTCAACTTCACCATCAGCTTTGATCCTGCTGAAATCAAAACTGCCATATTGTGACAGGCCGGCTTGGCGCGCCAAATCCATCGCCGTGCTGGCTGCGCCTTTGGCATTCAGTGAAATCAACGCATTTTTCTGGATATCTTCAAGCACTGGTTCAATGACAATCCGGCCACGCTGCACGGCAATATCGTCAATACGTCCGGTTAGAAAACTGGCGGTAAACGCATCATTATCCCAATAAAGATCAGCATCAATATCGGTGATAGCTGTCGCACCTTTGGCCCAGATCAATTCGGCGTTGCGCAATTTAAGATCGCCTTCTACATCATAGAGTTTACGCACCCCTTTTGCCGCACCCAGATCCGCCGCAAATGACAGCTTAGAGTCTCGAACCCGTCCGGCCGGAATATTTTCCGCCACCCACGATGCTGTTTCAGGCGCAGCCCATTGTGGCCATAATGCTGAAAATAATACCACATCCATATCCGTTACATTCAAATCCAGCTGTAAATCACCAAGCGTCCAGTCATCGCTAATTTCAGCGCGGCCACCAAGATTAAACTTTCCAGCACTTCCCATATCGAGTGCCAGATTTTCCAAATTCGCCACATCGCCGCGAAGCATCGATTTTAATTGTCCAGATGCCAAATTGACCGACCGTTCATAACCGTCAAAAAGCATTGACCCGTCGGTCATTTCAAGATCGACAAGAACATCCTGAATTTGCCCACCCTTGCCAACATTCATGCCCAATGCGCCGCCAATCGTTGCGACAAGTCGTTTATATTGACCGCTAGAAAAATTTGCCCGAACGCCAGCAAACCGGCTTTCAAGACCAAGCCTGGATAATGTCAAATCACTGGTTTCAAATTTAAAGGCGCCTTGAAATTCAGCTTTGACAAATTTGAACTGACCGCCGCTAAAGCGTTGCCGCAAAGTCTGTTTCAAATCAGCCGCCACCGGATCAGGCCAGCCATCGAGTAATGATTGAAACGGCAGATTATTGGCCTCGATCATGCCCTTTACATTGGCGGATGGAGCATGGAAATTGGTCACCGCGCCATCGAAAGATAATCGCCGCTGATCGGCAAAATTCAATGCCGCTTTACTAACAATTAAACTGTCGCTTGGCCGGCTATAGGAAAACACCAGATCAGCCTTATCAAAAGCCGCATCGCGGCCAATACCCGGAATGCCGATTATGCCATCAACCAGCGCAACATCGGCATTCAGCGTGGTCACTAGATCGTCTTTCATCTTTAGGCCAAGATGCCCTGATAAAACGCCGATCTGGCGCAAAGCGGCAGGAAGCCGGTCAATATAACCGCTGATATCGGCTGTATTCAGATCAGATGCGCTCATATCAAACGCGAAAGAATCGCTTCTGGGCCAGCCATCAAATGACAAGGCAAAGCTGCCCGCAACCTCATCATCGCTTGCCAGCCGCCGTGCCCGCAGACTGCCAGAAACAGCGCCATCATCACCCGAGGTCACATCAATATGGATATCGGCAAAAACCAGCTTTGGCAAAGCGCCAGTTTCATGCGAAAACGACAGACGATCAGTCTCAATCGCAATCAACTTCACCCCACCAAGGCGGTTTTGACTGGCACCCAATCTTGGTTTGCCGGTCTCAAGCTGATTTGATTGTTTGGCCAACTGATCAAGAAAAACAACGGCTGGCGAACCGGACCAGCCTGACGCTTTTTTCACCAGATCAAGCTTGATCCCACGCAGCAAAATCGTTTCTGGGCGACCACCAAACAGGCTTGTCAGACCAAATCCGATCTCGACATCCGGCAGTTCGATCTCGTCGCGTTCAAGATTAATGACGATATTTTCCGCGCCAAGCTGAAGCGGACGGCGCGACAACGCAAAATTAAGCCGCGCATCGCCAACCGACACCGAGCCATTGCCAACCATACGCGACAATTCGGTTTCAAGAAAACGGCGAAGGCCACCAGCTTGGTTCACATAAACATAACCAGCCCCAAAAATCATCGTTGCCAGCAACAAGACAGTGATCACAAAAGTCTTGAAAATGCCTGTGGCGGTGAAATGTCGGTCAGCAAACACGCCGCATCCTCTATCGCTTTAAATCTTGCTTTTGTTTACCATGATCAACACAAGCTGTCTTGCGATCTGGCAGAAAAATATTATCTATCATCGATATGACCTCAAACAAAAAAACAAAGCGCGCTAGAATTCCAGCGCCAATGCAAAGGATTAGGACATTTTATGCTTGCGATTGGTGATTATGCCCCCTCCTTGTCGATTCCAACCGATACCGACATGTTTTCACTAGCCGAACACGGTGGCAAAAAAGTGGTCGTCTTCTTCTTTCCGCGCGCTGACACCCCGGGCTGCACCAAAGAAGCCGAACAATTTTCCGCCCTTCACGATGAATTTACCGCGCAAAATACCGTTGTAATTGGTGTTTCCAAAGACAAACCAGCCAAACAGGCAAAATTTCGCGCCAAATATGGCCTGACCTGTCTATTGGGCGCTGATCACGAAACCAGCTTTTGTGAGGAATTTGGCGTTTGGGTTGAAAAATCAATGTATGGCAAAACATATATGGGCATTCAGCGCGCCAGTTTTATCGTCGACAGTGATGGCAAGATTGCTGCCATATGGTCAAAGGTAAAGGTTGCTGGTCATGCAGCCGATGTTCTGGAGAGATTGAAAGCGCTTTAATCATGCCAGACGCATCAAAGACAACGCTTAGCGGCGCGATATGTGAAGTGCTTTGCATTTCGGATGCGCGCCAAAAAGCCACGGCAACGCGCCATCTTGTTGCCGCGTGGAAAGACGCCACGCTCGCGCTTGGCAACCAGCAGCCGCCAGATCGGCCGGGTCGGCCTGACCGCCCATTATTGCGCCCACCGCGTGAGGTACCACGGCGGCGGATCACCCAATCTGCCCCAGGCAGGATCGCACTTCTTCACGCCATTGCCCATATCGAACTAAATGCGATCGATCTGGCAATGGATATTGCCAGCCGCTTTAACAAGACGCAGCTTCCGTTGGATTTCTATCATGACTGGCTTGGCGTTGCCGATGACGAGGCACGACATTTTCTGATGTTAAGTGACCGGCTTGCCGATCTAGACGCGGCTTATGGCGATTTGCCAGCGCATGACGGCCTATGGCAAGCTGCGGATGCCACCAAACATGATCTTTTGGCGCGGCTGGCGATTGCACCGCTTGTACTTGAAGCGCGCGGTCTTGATGTGACGCCAACCATGATCGACCGGTTGAAATCGGTTGGTGATAAAGAAACGGCAAATGCGCTTGGCATCATCATGACTGATGAAATTACTCATGTATCGGTCGGCAAACGCTGGTTCGACTATATGTGCGGCATGGATCGTCTTGATCCGGTCAGCACATGGCATAGCCTTGTTAAACGTTATTTTCACGGCGATTTAAAACCGCCATTTAATATTGCTGCCCGCAATGCGGCGCGTTTTTCAGCGGCGTTTTATGGCCCGCTTGCCATAAGAGATGATTTGGTGGCGTCACCCGAAAAAATATCCAACGCCTAGCGTTGATTGCCAACACGCGCGGCAAGGCTGGCCTCTATGAAATCATCAAGATCGCCGTCAAGAACGCCCTGCGCATTGCCCTTTTCAACATTGGTTCGCAAATCCTTTACCATCTGATAAGGGTGCAGAACATAAGACCGGATCTGGTTTCCCCAGCCAATATCGGTTTTGCTTGACGCAGCATCATTCGCCGCATCTTCACGGCGTTGCAGTTCCAATTCGTAAAGACGGGCTTTTAGCATGTTAAAGGCGGTTGCCCGATTGCGATGCTGCGACCGGTCATTCTGACATTGAACAACAATATTTGTCGGCAAATGGGTGATGCGGATTGCAGAGTCGGTTTTGTTGACATGCTGGCCACCGGCACCCGATGCGCGGTAAGTGTCAATCCGTAAATCCTTATCTTCGATTTCAATTTCAATATTATCATCAACAACCGGATAGACCCAAACACTGGCAAAGCTTGTATGGCGACGCGCCGAGCTATCAAAAGGTGAGATCCGAACCAAACGGTGAACGCCTGATTCAGTTTTCATCCAGCCATAGGCATTTTCACCTTCAATCCGCATCGTGACTGATTTGATGCCAGCTTCTTCACCCGCGCTTTCTTCGATGATTTGCAATTTAAAACCGCGCGCCTCACTCCACCGGCTATACATGCGCATCAGCATCAAGGCCCAATCCTGTGCCTCGGTTCCACCAGCACCAGCGTGAACTTCGATAAAACAGTCATTCGCATCAGCCTCGCCCGATAGCAGGCTTTCGAGCTGGCGTTTTTCGGCAATTGCCACAAGTTTTTTTAATGACGCCTCGGCATCTTCAATAATTTCTTCATCACCCTCGGCCGTACCAAGCTCAAGCAATTCAATCGCATCATCCATTTCCAATTGAAGCGCATCAATAACCGCCAATTGACGTTCGAGACGGTTTTTCTCGCGCATAGTTTCTTGTGCGCTGGCTTGATCATTCCAGAAGTCACCATCGGAAATCACGCTTTCAAGGCTGGCAAGCTGCGCCTTGGCATCATCATATTTGACATGTTTGCAAAGCAGATCAATTGCCGTTTTGATAATGTCGATTTTTGCGGTGGTTTCGGCCTGCATGGTATCAGAGTCCAGCCTGCAATGAAGGAAACAAGTAATGTTCGTACCTAACGCGCCGGGGGTATTGTGGCAAGCCTCAATTCTTATCTGGCGACAAGATAACGCCTAGTAAAGTCCCTGTGTCGTCATGGTTCCACCTGTTGTTGTCGCCTTACCATCCATGCCAGGGGCAACATCAATCAATACACCACCCGGCCGTTGGCCGGGTTTAAAAATTTCCAAAATAGCGTGCTGGTCTTTTGGCAAAACGCGTTCGCCCGTTTCGGCATGAACCGGAATGACCTGAATATCGTTTGGCCGCCGGAACGGAATCACCGGCTTGTCAATTTGCGATCGCATCAGAAAATCGCCAAAAATCGGTACCGCCACTGTTGAACCGGTTTCACGTTTGCCAAGTGGGCGCGGCCGGTCATAACCGATGAAAACGCCAATCGCGAGATCAGGTGTAAAGCCGATAAACCAACCATTTGTATTGTCATTGGTGGTTCCAGTCTTGCCAGCGACAACCAGATCCAGATCATTGATCGACCGACCGGTACCACGTTTAATGACACCTTCCAGCATTGACACCATCTGAAAAGCCGATGCCGGATCAGTTAGCTGTTCACGCGTATCGGACAATGTTGGAATTGGTTGATTTGACCAGCCATCTGTCGCCATGCAGGAACCACAGTCACGCGCATCATGGCGGTAAATGGTTTTGCCATGGCGGTCTTGAATCCGGTCAATCAGGCTTGGTGTGATTTTCCGCCCGCCATTCACAAGCATGCCATAGGCTGATGTCAGCCGAAGCAAGGTCGTTTCGCCAGCGCCAAGCGACATTGATAAAAATGGCGGTAAATCATCGTTTAAGCCAAAGCGTTTTGCATAGTCCTGAACCCGGTCCATGCCAATTGTCATCGCCAAGCGTGCGGTCATCAAATTTCGTGATTTTTCGATACCAACCCGCATGATTGATGGGCCATAGAAACGTTTGGTATAGTTTGCCGGTTTCCATTTAGGTTTGCCCGGCCCCTGATCCACCACCAATGGCGCATCAAGAATGCGTGTTGTCGGGCTATAGCCAGCATCAAGTGCCGCAAGGTAAACAAAAGGTTTGAAGGCTGATCCGGGCTGGCGCACCGCTTGAATGGCGCGGTTAAATTCTGACTCAGCGTAATTATAGCCACCACTCATCGCCAATAAACGGCCAGTATGCGGGTCAAGCGCAACAATCGCGCCTTCAACATCGGGGCGTTGTCCCAATGCAAAATGATTTGGCGCGGGTTCAAAACCATTACGGATCAAATCTGGCGTAAAGCCGGGCGGTTGGACAATGACAATATCATCTTTGGACAAGGCTTCACGCAAATCACGCAAGGGTGGTGGTCTAATGCCGTCATCACGGCGCGGCGGATAGGCCCAAAAAGCGAGCTCGAACGGGATAATCGCATTGCGGCCATTCACATAGATTTCGGCGCTTCGTGGCCCAACCTTTTTTACCAGCGCGGCAAAATGGTTCGCGCGTAACTTTGCCGTTTGTGCGGCAAGCACCTTGTCGATATCAGCCCCTTGCAGCATGACGCCAAGCGGGCCGCGCCAGCCTTGCCGTCGATCCAATGCTTCTAGCCCACGTTCAAGCGCATTATCGGCAATTTGCTGCAAATAGGGATCAAGCGTTGTACGAACCGATAAACCACCATCATAAAGTGATGTTTCACCAAAGCGGCTGATAAGTTGGCGACGCACTTCTTCGGTAAAATAAGGCGCTTCGGCAGCGTCAAATCCGCTTTGTCCGATCATACGCAGCGGCACTGCCTTTGCCGCATCAGCCTCATTCTGCGAGATATAGCCGTTTTGCTGCATTTCATCCAAAACCCAGTTGCGCCGAATGGTTGCCGCGCGAAGATTGCGAACCGGATGATAGTTATTTGGCGCTTTTGGCAAGGCAGCAAGATAGGCGATTTCAGGCAATTCTAATTGCCCAAGCGATTTATCAAAATAATTTAACGCTGCCGCCGCAACGCCGTAACTGCCGCGTCCAAGATAAATTTCGTTCAGATAAAGCGCCAAAATCTGGTCTTTGCTGAAAGCGCGTTCCATCCGAAGCGACAGGATTGCTTCTTTGATTTTGCGATCAATCGAAACTTCATTCGTCAGCAGGAAATTCTTAGTAACCTGCTGAGTGATGGTCGAGGCACCAACAGGTCGCCGGCCTTTGCCATAATTGACGATATTGGTCACAATTGCTCGCGCCAAGGCGCGCAAATCAATGCCAAAATGATTGTAAAATGCTTTGTCTTCAGCCGAAATAAAAGCGTGGATCAATCGTGGCGGGATTGCCTCAACCGGCACAAAAAGCCGCTTTTCACTGGCATATTCGGCCAGCAACGCCCCATTGCCAGCGTGAATGCGGGTCACAACAGGTGGTTCATAATTCGCAAGCTGCTGATAATCAGGAAGATCTTTTCCATAGGTCCAGAAAACCCAAAGGATGCCAGCGCCAGCAAGCATGCACATCAGGAAAACAAGGGATAATGTAATCGAAATAAATCTTAACATGATTCTGACAATATAGCCAAAATTGGGCGTAGATATGGCAACCTAGCCCTTTTCTTCATTTTGACGCTCGTCTTTTGAAACGGTAATAGCCCTTTTACACGGTTTTGCTGCCATATCGATCATAGGCCGCCAGTCGTTAAATTTTGGGGCCATATTCATTCAGGTAAACAAGGATGGCCTTTGTTAGCCGTTTTGACAAATCCTGCCGGTAAGATTTCTTATTCAAATTCGCCTCGTCTTGCCGATTTGATAAAAAGCCCATTTCGACAAGCACCGATGGCATATCAGGCGCCTTCAAAACAGCAAAACCGGCAAACCGATGCCCGCGCTTATCCCCCCCGGGCAAATCGCGAATCTGTTGCAAAATTGCCGCGGCAAACCGCGCCGATTGGTTCATTGACTCGCGTTGGAACATCCGCACCAGCGCCCCCGCTGCCTCGGGATCTTCGGCGGATAAATCCGGCCCACCAATCAGATCGGCGCTATTTTCCTGACGCGCCAATGCGGCCGCTTCTTTGTCAGAGGCTTTATCTGACAGGCTAAAAACCGAAATGCCCCGCGCCGATGATCTTAGCGCCGAATCAGCATGAAGCGAAATGAACAAATCGGCCTGATTTTGCCGCGCCAGCCGGATGCGCTGGCGAAGCCGCAAAAACCGGTCGTCATCACGCGTCAAAATCGGGGTTATCTTGCCCGTAGCGCGCAATTGGCTTGCCAGTTCTCGCGCCGCTGCCAAGGTAATGTTTTTCTCTGCCGTCCCTGCCTTACCAAGCGCGCCCGGATCTTTGCCGCCATGGCCAGCATCAATAAAGACAATCCATTTTCGCGGCCGCGGCTTTGGCGCGACAATTGCCGCCGTGGCTGGTTTATCCGCATGGCGCGCCGGTTTCGATTTTGGCAGCGGCATGGTCAATGGCTTGACCGTTTTCACCCGATCGGCATCTTTCACCATAGCGCGATCAGTAACAGCATCGCTTAGATCAATGTTTGGGGTTTTTTCAAGCGCTGAGGATGCCACTAGAAATGCCGTTTTTCCGCGATCAAGAAGATCAATCACAAAACGGTTTCCGGCTCCTGCCGGTGGAAGGGCAAAAACCCGCACGGGCGCTGCCGGTTTTTCAAGTTCGATCACCAGCCGGCCAATTTCCGGCTTTGGGTTGCCAAAACGATAGGCCGAACCGGGCGCGACCTGCAATTTTCCACGCTGTGCCAGCTTATCCACATTCCAGCTGGTGTTGGGCATATCAATCACCAAACGATAAGGCGATTGCAACAGCAAAAGGCTGGCTTTTAACGGGGCTTTGGTCTCGATCACAAGCCGCAAACCGTTGCGGTCATCAATTTGCACCGCGCCAACACGCATTCCGGTGACGGCATTTTCGGCAAAAGCCTGACCTGTTGCCACCAGCACCAAGCCCATTGCCAGAAACAGCATAGAGCGGCCGGTTGCGGCGAGCATTGCCATTACAGTTATCATCATCGATATTTTAACCATTTCTGGCCTTCTTTGCTATCGCCGATCACGATTACGGAAACCTAGCCCATGCCTCGCTCGTGACAAAGACAAATCATGCTTATTATCAAAACGGCATTACTTTGTTGGCAAAAAAGCTTTAGCCGGTATATAAGGGAGTTAAGTTCGAGGTAAAAGTTTGGTTTTTCTGACATGAGTGGCGCCAAAGCGCCAACAGCAGAAAGTAAACAAACCGATATTTTGACCGCTGAACTGCAATTGAATTACTCACCTGATGGTGTTTATCTCGACGATCTTTGTTATGCCGCTATTATGAATGATCTTAATTATCGTGCCATTTCACAGACCGCCAGCGAGCCTTATCATCAGGACACACAACGCGATTTGAAACCAACGGACTAATCTAAATGACTCAGCCAAACCGATTACATGACAAAAGCAGCTATTATGGCTATCGCTTTATGGTCGGTACTGCGCGTGGATTTGGTCCGGATTCACAACACCTGCCATGCCTGATTAACACACTGTCTGAATTTGACAGCCGAACATGGTTGGCCGGGGAAAGACAAGTACATGACAAAACGCCTATTAATCGATGCACGCCAGGCCGAAGAAACGCGGGTGGTGCTGCTAAGTGGAACACGCATTGAAGATTTTGACTATGAAACAGAAAACCGGAAACAACTAAAAGGAAATGTCTATCTAGCGCGGGTCACACGCGTTGAACCGTCTTTGCAGGCAGCGTTTGTTGAATATGGCGGAAACCGTCAGGGCTTTCTGGCCTTTAGTGAAATTCACCCCGATTACTATCGTATCCCAATTGAAGACCGTGAAGCCCTGATTGAGGCCGATAGTGCCGAGGGCGATGATGACAGTGATGAAACTGGTTCAGATGACTCGCCTGAAACCATTGGTGGCGAAGAAGTGGATGAAGAAGATATCCGGCCAAAACGTCAGGTAAAACGCTATAAAATCCAAGAAGTAATCTCGCGCAAACAGATCATGCTTGTGCAGGTCGTGAAAGAAGAGCGCGGAAATAAAGGCGCAGCTTTGACAACCTATCTGTCACTTGCCGGACGCTATTGCGTATTGATGCCAAATAATAATCGTGGTGGCGGCGTTAGCCGGAAAATCACAAATATTGCCGATCGCAAGCGGCTGAAAACAGTCGTTGCCGGCTTGGATATCCAAGCCGGCATGGCCGTGATCGTTCGCACGGCTGGTGCGAAACGCACCAAAACTGAAATTGCGCGTGATTTTACCTATCTGTCAAAATTATGGGATGATATCCGCGCGCGCACGCTTGAATCACAAGCCCCCTGCCTGATCCATGAAGAGGGCGATTTGATCAAACGGTCAATTCGTGATCTTTACACAAGTGAAGTTGATGAAGTGCTTGTCGAAGGTGAAGAGGCCTATAAGGTTGCCCGCAACCAGATGAAGGTGCTGATCCCAAGCCATCTGAAAAAAGTTCAGAAATACGAAGGCACAAATCCGATTTTCCAGCATTTCAATGTTGAAAATCAGATGAACACCATCCACAACCCGCAGGTGACGTTAAAATCTGGTGGTTATCTGGTGATCAATCAAACCGAGGCGCTTGTCGCTATTGACGTGAATTCAGGTAAATCAACGCGCGAACGCAATATCGAAGAAACCGCGCTGAAAACCAACCTTGAAGCCGCCGAAGAATTAGGACGCCAGCTTCGGCTTCGTGATCTGTCTGGTCTTATTGTTGTCGATTTCATTGATATGGAAGAAACCCGCAATCAACATGCGGTTGAACGCCGGATGAAAGATGCAATGCGGAATGACCGCGCACGGATTCAAATCGGTTCGATTAGCCATTTTGGTCTTCTTGAAATGTCGCGCCAGCGGCTGCGGCTAAGCATCAACGAATCAATCAGCAACCTTTGCCCGCATTGTGAAGGCACGGGTCGCGTCCGGTCGATTGATACTGCCGCCCTGCAATTGCTGCGGTCAATCGAAGAAGAAGCGCAAAAAGGCAAAATGGATGAATTGCATATCACCGCCCATCGTGATGCGGTGCTGTTTATCTTGAACCATAAACGAAGCGCAATTGCCGAGATTGAAGCACGGTTTGGCTTTATGGTAATTTTGCTGTCTGATGACAGTTTGATTGCCCCAGAATATAAGGTTGATCGTGTTGGTTGGCAGGGCAAGACCCAAGCCAAGCCCCAATCACGCCAGCCACAGCAGCCACGCCATGCCAATAATAATGTCAAACCGGATACAAGCGATTCTGATCAAGATGAGGCGGCTGAAACGGAAGCCAATGCAGCCCCGCACCCGGAAAACGACGAAACCGGCAGTGAAGATGGTGGTGCAAAACGGCGGCGGCGCGGACGGCGCGGCGGTCGGCGTCGGCGTCGGCGCAATGGTGAAGACGGCCAAACTGGTGACAATCAGACTGGTGACAATCAGACTGGTGATAATCAGACAGCATCAGCGCCAAATGTCAAAGATCAGGCCGCTGCCAACACCGACACCACAACCGATGGCGTTGCAGCGAATGACGATGCTGCGCCAAAGGCAAAAACCGGCCGCGGTCGCGATCGTGGACGCCGTGTTACCAAGGCTGATCCAGCCGCAGCAGATAATGACGCATCAGATAATGCCCCAAAAGATAGCAGCAATGCAGATAATGAAGCCTCGCCTGCAGCGGCCGAACAGACCAGCAATGGTTCGGTAAATACAGCCGTAGCAGACGATAATAGCGATGTAGCTGCAGCGAAAAAACCGGCACAAAGACGCAAAAAGCCAGCAAATGCCGCAAAAGCAGTTGATTCCCCAAAAGTAGGTGATGCCGAAGTGGGTGATGCCAAATTGGGTGATGCCAAAGCCAAAGACAGCAAAGCTGATGCTGATAGCAGCGCTAAAAAGCCTGCCAAAAAACCTGCCCGCGCACGCAAGCCAAAAGCCAAGGCCGATGCTGGTGATAAGCCAGAACAAGACGCGGCCGCGACCAAACCAGCAGCAAAAAAACCGGCACGAAAAGCAACAAAAAAAGCACCAGCAAAAGCCGCTGATGCAAATAATGCTGAAACCGGCGCCAATAATGAGGCACCTACCAATGCGCCAGCAGCAAAAGAGGCGATCAGTTCAGCCCCGCAAGATGTTGTCGAAATTGGCAGTAGCGAGCCAAAATCACGGCGCAGCGGATGGTGGTCAAGAAGCTAGGCAATCATCGCCGTTGTAAATGAAATTGAAAGCTGGCGGCCAGTTTTAATGGGCCGCTAGCGACCCTGACTGCCAAGCCAATCATTCAGGCGTTGAACCGCCTTTTTCATATCTTGCGTGCTGCCCGCATAAGATATCCGCATATGTGACCGCCCATCGACAGCATCGAAATCAACACCCGGCGTCATCGCCACGCCGGTGTCGGTCAAAATGCGATCGGCAAAAGCAATCGAGTCATTGGTCAAAGCGCTTACATCTGCATAGAGATAAAAAGCCCCACCTGAAGGCGCGTGATTGCCCAGAAATTCAGCTGGCAAGCCACGATAAAGAAGGTCACGATTTTCTTCATAGCGCGGGATATGCGCATCCAGTTCAACATAACAATCAAAGGCGGCAATTGCGCCAAGCTGGTTAATCGTTGCCGCTGAAATATATATATTCTGCGCTAACATTTCGGCGGTTGGCACCAAATCTTCAGGAAGCACCATCCAACCAAGACGCCAGCCAGTCATGCAGAAATATTTCGAAAACGAATTGATGATGATAGCATTGTTAGTATAGGCAAGCGCGCTTTTGGTTCGTTTGCCAAAGGTCAGGCCATGATAAATTTCATCCATGATCAGCCGCACACCATGCTTGTCACACCAGCGGCAGACGGCTTCAAGCTCGTCATCGCGCATCACAACGCCAGTCGGATTTGCCGGGCTTGCCAGCAACAGCCCATCGGGGATGTTATCGGTTGCAACCAGTGATTCGAGATCGGGCATCCAGTTTTGCGCGGCACGGGCTGGCAGTAATTGCGGCTTGATCCCAAGCGCAAGCATCAGATTGAAATAAGCCGGATATCCAGGCGTGGCAATGGCAATGCGGTCGCCCTTGTCAAAGGCCGATAAAAAGGCAATTGCAAAGCCAAGCGATGATCCGGGC
>Ga0206129_10003019_pt1 | contig 19897 bp, 28 predicted proteins | sample Helgoland_Spring_8_FD_148616 | JGI IMG/M metagenome (GOLD analysis project Ga0206129, IMG submission 148616) | Pelagic subsurface seawater microbial communities from Kabeltonne, Helgoland, North Sea - Helgoland_Spring_Bloom_20160502_2 | ecosystem: Environmental > Aquatic > Marine > Epipelagic ...
TTTGAGATTTTCCATAGAGACGGACAAAATGGCGATTCCGGGAGGACTCGAACCCCCAACCTGCTGATTAGAAGTCAGCTGCTCTATCCAGTTGAGCTACGGAACCGTTTTGACAATGCGACAGGTTGTGCCGGTTTTTCCCCGCTTTGTCCAGATGCCTTTTGCCAGTAACGTAACGCCGACGCAGTCAACGCCAACCGAAACATGCGCCCCAAAGATGCGGCGTTTTAATATGATTGCGACAATGGCTTTGGATTATGCGTGCGATTAATGTGTCCAGGCGCCATTACGGGTAAAGGCGAAATTATCCGCATAAGCCCGTGGCTTTACGCGCCGTGATTTGGGCTGTTGAAGAACATAATCAATGTCATTGGCCTCGGCATAAGCAATCGCCGAGTCCAGATCAGGGAAATATATTTTTACCTGACGCGCCGTATCTGACGATGACTGCCACCCCATCAATTGATCTGGCTTGGCAGCACTTTTGCGCATATAGGCCAAAACCCATTCACAACCACGGCTAATTTTGGTTTTACGCCCCGACTGCATCGCCGTTTTGCTAGGTTTGTAAATTTTTGCGGTCATTCCAGCTTCGATCCTAAAATAGTGCCAACGCAGTTTATAAAGTTAGTTATAGGTATAAATGGCCTTCCCGAAAAGCCTAATTTGCACAATAGGCAGCAGACTTAACATTACCGATAAAACATAATCGCCTTTCGGCCTGAGATGATCTGTATTATATCTATATTCACTAATTTATTTTGAATTACATCAGGTATTTATTTCGTGGCTTTTGACTCGGTTCTTTTCAATAAATCTTATTCTTTTGGCCAAAAAATCAGATGGGTTGGTTTGCTTGCCAAAACCAGACGAAACCAACGCATGATGCGGCTTGCCGCTGCAATCATGGCAAAAAGCGACGCAGATGAACCTGTGATCATTGATATCGGCGCGAATGTAGGCTTGTTTACCACCGCCTTCATGGCGGCAGCAAAATCGCCAAAACTTATCCTTGCGATCGAACCGTCAAATTATGTCTTTGCCATTCTGAAAATTGTCACGGCAAAGCTGGACAAGGTGCGTTGCCGCAAGCTGGCGCTTAGCCATGAAACTGCCGAGGTTCAGCTGAAAACACCGGTTAAAAAATCTGGTTCATTGCGCGTTGGCCTATCGCATATTGGCGCTGGTGACGCAATGACGGCCTTTGTTGAGACCGTTCAGGCCAAGCGTCTTGATGATCTTTTAACCGCTGAATCGATTAGCCATGTTGACATTGTCAAAATTGATGTTGAAGGTGCCGAACAGCATGTGATTAACGGTGCGCCAAACCTGATCAACAAAATAAAACCAATTTGGTTTATCGAACTTGTGCAGGGCCGCGCCGATAATTTCACCGGATCGGCAAGCGACATTTTCCAGCAATTTATCGATGCTGGCTATCAGGCCTTTATTCTGAATGATGATTATGGCTGGGATCAGGTAACCGCCATTAGCGATGCCACTGATTATCTTTTTGTTCCGGCCGCCGCCACTTAAGGATTTTTGATCCCAAAGCCGAGCCGTGAAGCTAGTCAGCTATCGCCACATCAATAGTCGAAAGCGCGGTTTTACACGGCGTTGTTGCGGAAGCGAGCGATTCAAATAGCTGCCGGTAACGGTGAAAAAAGCGATGATCACCAGCGTAAGCAAAATGAAATAAGCCGCAACAATGGGATAAGGGACAAAGGGGTTAAAGGTCTTTTCCGCGAAATATGATGCGTAATAGAGCGCGTCACCTTCCTGCCGCCATGCCGGAAAGCCTGAGAAAAACACCAATGTTGTTGAATGAAACAGGAAAATAGCCTCATTCATATAGGCAGGCCACGCCAGGCGAAGCATATTTGGGAACATGACGCGGCGGAATATTTGAAACGAGGTCATACCGCTAGCTCGTGCCGCTTCGATTTGCCCATTTGGCACCGACTGCAAAGCCCCTGAAAAAATTTCGCTTGAATAAGCTGCGGTATTGCAAAACAGCACAAAAAGCGCCCCCGCCCATGCTTTTGTGAACCAACTTGTGCTGGCATCAATAACAGCCAAACCAAGATCGATTGTAATCCCTATTTTTGGCAATAGAACAAAGGCTTCATAGGCAAAGAAAAACTGAATAAACAAAGGCGAGCCACGAAAAAGGAAAACAAATCCAGATGCCGCCACGCGCAGAGCCGCGAACCGGCTTAGTCGGCCAAGCGATAAGCAGACAGCAAACCAAAAGCCAAAACCCACGGCCAGAACGCCAAAATAGACATTCCATATAAGCCCCGACCCGATCAGCACTATTTGTTCACATAAAGTGATATCGGCCTTTGGTAACAGCCGCTCACCGATCCCAATCGCACGAAGCCCGTAGGCCTGAATTGTGTCAAAACATGCGCTCATACCGCTAAAAACCACCCCGCAGCCCGGTCTTGTCAGAACCGGCAAGAGTGGCTTGGCCCCGACTTAAACGCGCCATGATACGCTTATAGGCAACTTCGCTGATGGCGGTAAGCCCGAGATAGAAGATCAGTAAAAACCCAAAATAATATAACCGCCAATCAGGATGCGGATAGGCATAGATACCTGTTTTAGAGCTACCAAGTTCGCGCGCCCAATAGACAATATCCTGCAAGCCCAATAGAAACAAAAGCGGCGTTGCCTTGATTAGGATCTGCCAAAGATTAGACAGGCCAGGCAAGGCAAAAACCCACATTTGCGGGACTAGAATCCGGCGAAAAACCTGTGATTGAGTCATGCCAAAACTGGCGCCGGTTTGAATTTGTGCAATCGGCACAGCCGTGAAAGAACCAGCTAGGACATTGCCAGCAAAAGCACCAAAAACAAGACCAAAGGAAATAACAGCAAGCCCGAAGCCATAGACGCTGTGCCATAGCGGCGCCGCGGTCGATAGTGGCAGCTTCGCGGCGCTACACACCAAAAAATTATTACCCTGCCAAACCCCATCTGGCTGAACGGGGCATATCATAAGATAACGCAAATATTCAAAACCCTGATCTAGCGCGATGGGAACGAATAGAAAAAACACAATATCGGGAACGCCTCTAGCAAGCGCGATATAGCCGCGTCCGGGGATTGATAATAAAGGAGATGCCGAACGGCTGGCGACCGCGGCTGCGAAACCGATTCCAAGCGCAACCGGCGCAACAACCGCAATCAATAACATCACCAACGAAAAAGATCCGAAAAAGGCAAGATGCTTTGGTGTCGTTAAGTAACAGCTAAACCAGTCTAAGCCGGAAAGAAGCGATGGATCAGCGCAGGCAGGAAACATAGCGGCGCATTACCCGACGATTGTCGAAGCAATAAATGGCCTTTGCAAGCCACAGATATACCCGACTGAAAAAGCGGCCGACAAAATATTGCCGGCCGGTTTCATCATGGTGGATAGACCAATCATTAATAGGTCTTAACGTCAGCACCGAACCATTTGACAAGCAATTTGTTCAACGAGCCGTCTTGTTTCATTGACGCAATTGCCTTGTTCATTTTTTCTTTCAGCGCATTATCGGTTTCACGAACGCCCAATCCAATGCCGTCACCAAGATAAACTTCGCCAACCTGAACCAGCTTGCCACCAGATTCCTTGATGATTGGCGCAAGATAATCGCTATCAGCAAGAACGGCATCAGCCTCGCCATTGCGAACGGCAGCGATGGTTTCATCAGGCGTTGCAAATTCAACAAGCGTCGCGCCAGTTGCGGCAATGTGGCCTGCCTGAATTGTACCAGTCTGGGCGGCAATCACACCGCTTTTCAGATTGGCATTAGAACCGTCCAGCGCAACATAAAAAGATGGGGCTGGTGGATAATAAGCTTCGGTAAAATCAATGACCTTGTCGCGTTCTTCGGTGATCGACATGCCAGCAATGATGGTGTCATAATTGCCTGCTAGCAGGTTTGGAATGATTGAGTCCCATTCATTCACGACCCAAACACAGGTGAGGTTTGCCCGCTTGCAAAGTTCATCACCAAGATGACGCTCAAATCCATCGACTTCTTTTTTATCATTGATAAAATTATATGGAGGGTAAGCCCCTTCGGTGCCCATCCGTACTGTGTCGGCGGTTGCAATATTGATGCTGAGGGCGGTCAGCAATCCCGCAATTAAAAGTGCTTTCATATTCATACTCCTGAATAGGGTTTATGTTTTCCGTAACAGTTCCAAACAAATCGATTGCTTTACAGCAAAGATTGAATTTCCTGCCAGTCACATAAGGCAATGCGTGACCAGCGTTATTAATCTATCTAGCAGATTTATTGTCAATTGTAACAGATGAACGCAAAAACTGCTTCAATCTGGCTGATTTTGGCGCATCGAATATTTGCGCGCTTATGCCTTGTTCTTCGATCTGCCCTTCATGCAGAAAAATCACATGATCCGAGATATCACGAACAAGCTGCATGTCATGCGTCACCATAATCATGGTACGGCCATCACGCGCCAATTGCAAAATCACCTCAACAACCTCGGCCTCAAGCTCGGGATCAAGAGCTGATGTTGGTTCATCCAGCAGGATCACATCTGGTTCCATTGCCAATGCCCGCGCGATGGCGGCGCGTTGCTGCTGCCCACCAGATAACATCGCCGGCCACGCATCGGCTTTATCGGCAATCCCAACCTTGGCTAGCAATGCGCGTCCGATCTCACGCATCTCGTCACGGTTTTTGCCAAGAACGGTCACGGGTGCCTCGATCACATTATCGAGAATCGTCATATGCGTCCAAAGATTGAATTGCTGAAAAACCATTGCAATACGCTGACGAAGCGCCCTCACCTGCGCTTTGTCTGCAGGGCGTCTTTCTTCTGCTTCGCCATGCCAGCGCAATGGCTCGCCGCCAAAAACAATATCGCCTGCCTGACAGGTTTCAAGAAGGTTGGCGCATCGAAGCCACGTCGATTTTCCCGAGCCAGATGATCCGATAATCGAGGTTACCGTTCCCGGCTTTGCGGAAAGACTAACGCCGCGCAAAACGGCTAACCCATCATAGCTTTTATGAATATTCCGAAGTTCTAGAATGTCATCATTTCGATTTGGGATGCTCACAAAAACCTCTTAGTTTTGAGACGACAAGTTCATGTCTTAACAGTGTTGCCTTTCTCAAAAGCCATATTCATCCGCATTTGGCAAGGCTGATTGTCAAGAAAACGTGGCATCATGTCATGCAAGCTGGATTTTCATGCATCTGATCACCGACCAAGAAAAGATACGGGACAAAGCTTATGGCGGCAACAAAACAGGCCACAAACAACCGTGGTCACAGTTTAGCTAGGCAATCGATTGATGATTTAGGGGGAAATGGTCGGAGTGGAGAGATTCGAACTCCCGGCCCTCTGGTCCCAAACCAGATGCGCTACCAGGCTGCGCTACACTCCGACGATGCTTTCATATCCCCCCTGTTACGGAATTTCAAGCATTCATCTTGTGCAAAATACGATTTATTTTACTTTTCTTGAGAACCGGCCGAATTTACCGCCGCTTCGACTGGTAGATGTAGTCGCGTCAAAGGCCCAAGGCCAAGGCGCGCCGCCTCACCGCCACCAATTTCCAGAACATATTGCGCCGCTGCCTGCGATTTACGTTCCGTCAGACTAAACGGTTCAGCATTGGCAATTATGCTAACAAGCCCGCCATTACTGTCAAAAAATAGCATATCAAGGCTAATGGGAGTGTTTTTCATCCAGAATGAACGCGGCCCGTCTTTGGCAAATATGAATAACATCCCGGTTCTTGCCGCCAATGGCGGGCTGAACATCAAACCATAGGCCTGCTGCGCTGGGGTTTTGGCAAGCCTGACATCAAAGATGATTGGCTGGCGGTTTGGTGCCGGCAAAAGCTGGATTTGCGTTGCCGCATAATCTGGCGACCGCATGATATTTTCCGCGGCAACAGGCCATGATGTTGCCACCACCATTACCACCGCCGCCAGCAGCCGCCAAATGCGCTGAAACTGCTGGTGGCTAACCTGCTGCGGCATAGGCAATCAAAAGCAGCAGCATCAACAGGCCCGCCTGAATCAGAACGGCACGGCCACTGACGGTAGGGCCAGCAAGCGGGCTATGCATAATCCGATCAAGCACATCCCAGATCGCGTTAATATAGCCGCGCATCTGGCACAAAAAGCTGCCCCAGACAAGCATAACCATGCGCAGCAATGGCAAACCAGCCTTTGGTGCCAAACGCCGGTAGAACCAATCTGAGTTCAACACAACTGATGGAATCTCTGGCGGGTATAGCTTTAACCGCACCAGAACAACAAATGCCAACATCGCAAAGATCAGCAATTGCATTTGGCTTGTCACATGACCCGCATCATAGGGGTGGTAATCAACCGCATAGGGCAAAATGCTGTAAAGCAGTGACGGAAACACACCTATGCCAACACATAAAAAGGCGGCAATACCCATCGCCACGCGCATACCGATTGGCGCCTCGCCTGTTTCGATTTTGCTGTCATGCGCGAAAAAAGCAAAATAGGGAATTTTTATGCCCGAATGTTCAAGCACACCGGCAGAGGCAAACAGCAGAACAAAATATGCCCAAACAATGCCGGTTTCACCAAGCGCCGACATGGTCAATGATTTGGCGACAAACCCGCTGAAAAGGGGAAAGGCCGAAATCGACATCGCACCAATGATACAGCAAACCATGGTAAAGGGCATTTTCTTGTAAAGCCCGCCAAGTTCTGACGCTTTTATCGTACCAACCTGATGCAATACTGCGCCCATGCTCATAAAGAGCAACGCTTTATAGATAATATGAACAAAGGCATGTGCTACAGCGCCATTTAGCGCCAATTCGGTACCAACGCCAACGGCAACAACCATGAAACCAAGCTGGTTATTCAAACTAAAGGCTAGAACCCGCCGCAAATCATTTTCGATAACGGCAAAAAACACTGGCAAGGCGGTCATTGCCGCCCCAATCCAAATCAGGATATCTGTTCCTGGAAAGCCGCGTGCCAGCGCATAGATGGCAAGCTTTGTCGTAAAAGCGGACAAGGCCACTGTTCCGGTCGGCGTGGCTTCGGGATAGGCATCTTGCAACCAGCCATTCAAGAACGGGAATGCAGCCTTAATACCAAAAGCGATAAAGATAAGCCATGTTGCCGCATCGCCAAGATCCATCTTGGTAAAGCGGATATCGCCGCTGGTAGAGGCCAAAATCGCCGCACCGGCAAGAAGCAAAACGCCACTCGTCACTTGGAACAGCAAGTAGCGCATTGCCGCTTTACGGGCGCGTTCGGTGCCGCTAGCAAGGATCAGGAATACCGATGTTACCGCGGTGGCTTCCCACCACACAAACAAACTGACCAGATCACCAGCATGAAGCGCCGCAATCGCAGCACCAGCATAGGATAAGGACGCGCAATGCTGTTGCCAGTCGCGGTCATGCCAACTGTAAATCACATTCAGCGCCGCGGCTAAATGAAAGATAATCGCAAAGGGAAGGCTTAGCGCATCAGCCTGATAGAGAATCAAATCAAGGCCCAATACCGACCAGACAAGATGCGTTCCAGCGCCTAGAACCAGCCCGTAAGCCGAAAGCGCAATCGCGGCAAGCATATAGATTTGGCGCCAGACATGCGGGATAAATGGCAGCAGAAACGCCGCCAGAATCATAATCAGGCCCGGAGGCATATGACTAATCATAATAGTCCTCCTTGCGCATGATCATAAGCCGCAACCATTTGCCAATCTGAACAATGAACAAAAATGCCAAAAAGCCGTATATGGCAGGAAACATAAAGCTTTCCTCGGCAGATACGACGCCATGCCGATGAATGAAAAACTCTAACCCGAACAGAAGAATGGCAATGCCAAGCAGGACTTTGGTGAATTTTACACCAAGGCGCTGTAAATCTGACGGCGATTTTGAAGATGGCGTACTCATGAAATCACCATTAATTTGGCCAAAGCGGCGAAGAAATCGACATAGAAAAACAAAAGAAGCGACAAAATGGCAGTCAAAACCGGCGGGATCACAACCAGCGGATGCGACGTCACCTCAACCGTTTTAATCTTGGGCCGGAAAAACCCGCGCGACACCGGCTCTAATAGATAATAAATATTCAACAAGGATGACAATCCAAGCACGCCAAGAATGATCAGATAGCCCGAATCAACAGCGCCAACCATCAACATGAATTTCGACCAACTGCCCCCCAATGGCGGAATACCGATAATTGACAGCGCGCCAATGAAAAACGCCGCAAAGACCCACGGCATTTCACGCCCCTGCCCGTCAAGTTCGGAAATCTTGGTCAGATGCGCCTGAACATAGATCGCGCCAGCACAGAAAAACAACGTGATTTTCCCCGCTGCATGCATGACAATATGCAAAGTTGCGCCCTGAACGGCGATTGATGACGCAATCGCCGCCCCCAAAACGATATAGGATAGCTGGCTGATCGTTGAATAGGCCAGACGTGCCTTGATATCATCTTTGGTGATGGCAACCATGCTTGACGCCAGAATGGTAAAGGCAGACAGCCATACAAGCCAATCCGAGGCACCGGTTTCAGCCAGAAAATCAATGCCAAACACATAGACAACAACGGTCAAGATCGTAAAGACCCCCGCCTTGACAACTGCAACCGCGTGAAGCAAGGCCGAAACAGGCGTTGGTGCCACCATCGCCGCAGGTAACCAACGATGGATCGGCATCAATGCCGCCTTGCCAACCCCAAAGGCAAATAGCCCAAGCAGGATTGGCGCCATCGCCGGATCAATCTGCCCCGCAAGATAACCACCAGGCCGGAAATCCAGCGTTCCAGTACTAAGCCAAACCCACACAACCGCCGGCAATAGCAACACAACCGATGTACCAACAAGAATGCTCATATAAAGCCGTCCAGCGTTGCGTGCAAGAGCACTTTCTTTATGTGTTACAAGCGGATAGGTGGAAAAGGTCAGAATTTCATAGAACACGAAAAGAACCAGCAAATTGCCTGACCACGCAACCGCCATTGCCGCATGAACCGCGACGGCATAAAAAGCGGCAAAGCGCGTTTGATGCTTTTCATGATTGCCGCGCATATAGCCGACCGAATAAAGCGCTGCCAAAATCCATAGGCCAGAAGCGACCAAACCGAAAATGGCACCAAGCGGTGTTACGGCAAATTCAAGCGCCAAACCTTCGGCAATTTGCGCCACAAACAGCCGTGGTGTGTCCCCGTCCAGAACCGCCAGCGCAACATGAACAGCGGCAATAAAGGTGATAACGCCACCAATTGGCCCTGCTGCATCGCGCCAAACATGACGAACCGCCAGAAACGGCGTTAAAATCGCGACAACAAGCGGGGCTAACAGCCCAACAAGCATTGCGGTATGAAGTGACATCATGTCCCGCCTCCCAACAATGCTGCGGCGGCAAGACGCGCCGCGCCAACAATCCAGCTAGCATCAACACCAAACCAGATATTACCAAGGGCAACAATCCAAAGCGGCAGATAGATAGCAGGGTTTTCAACCAGTTTTGGTGATCTTGCTGGTGCAGGCTGCATCCACATGACTTCCATAACTTTCCAAAGATAAACAACTGACAAGGCGCTGCTAATCAGAACAAGCGCCAGAATGACGTAGGAATCAGTCTCAAGAATAGCACGCACCAAATACAGCTTTGAGATAAAGCCAGCGGTCAACGGCAATCCAGCAAGGCTGAGACCACAAATCAAAAAGGCCGTTGCTGTTATCGGCATTCGCCGCCCAATACCGGCTAAGGTTTCAAGGCTGGCGCGCGCACCAAGAGCAGCAACAAAGCCACCAACGGCCATGAATATGCCGCCTTTGATCAGGGCGTGATTACCAATATGGATAAATCCGGCGCTTACGCCTGCTGGCGTTGCAAGGCCAAGCCCAAGCGCGATATAGCCGATTTGCGCTACCGATGAATGGGCAAACATCTTTTTGATATCGGCTTCGTAAATGGCCATGATCGTGCCAACAAAAATGCCACCAACCGCCAAAGGCACAATGATATTTGATAAGGCAATATCAACAATTTCGGGCGTTCCACCAAAAATGGTGAAAAAGATCCGCGCCAAGACATAAAGCGCCGCCTTAGTCGCGATCGCCGCCAACAAGGTTGATACCGCTGATGGGGCATAGCCATAGGCAGCAGGCAACCAGATATGGACTGGGAAAATGGCAGCCTTAACCAACATACCAGCAACCATAAAGCCAAAACCGACATAAAGCGCCGCCCCTCCAGCCGCATCAGGTAGACGGCTTGCCATATCGCTCATATTCAATGTGCCGGTAATGGCATAGATAAAGCCGACACCAATGACATAAAAGGTCGCGCCAACAGCGCCAATGACAAGATAATGATAGCCAGCGACAAGCGCCCGCCGATCAGTGCCCGCCCCCATGCCAATCAGAATAACCGATGCCAAGGCAGAAATTTCAAGGAAAACAAACAGATTAAAAGCATCGGCTGTCATGACGAGGCCAAAAAGCCCGCCAATGACCAGAAGCCATGCCGCATAGAACTTGCCGCTGTCCTTATCAGCAATTTCATTCGCAACAAGACGCCGCGCTGCTAGGGTTGCCAGAAACCCAAGGCCCGACATAACTACCAACGTAAGGCTGGATGCCGAATCAACGACAAATTCAATACCCCAAGGTGGTTCCCAATTGCCGAGATGATAACTAATGCGAACGCCATTTTCGGTCACTGATTGAAGCAATAGCGCGGCAAGAAATGATATGCCGGTTCCGACAAGCGCCAACACCCATGCAAGACCGGCAATAGGCAAAAGCGCACTAAATGGTGCTAAAAGCAATGGAACCACTACAAGCAATGCGGGTAAATTAGTCAAAATAGCGGCGCCCATCATTCTGCTGCCTCACTTGTCGGACGTTTCGGACGAGCCAGTGATTGGCTTGCCTTGGCGGCGATGATTTCGTCTTCTTCGACACTACCAAAGGCTTCATTAATCCGCAGGATCAAGGCCAAGCCAAGCGCCGTTGTCGCTACCCCGACAACAATCGCCGTCAGAATCAAAACATGCGGCAACGGGTTGGAATAAAGCGTGTCGGGATTACCATCAAGAATAGGCGCGGTACCGCCTGCCATTTTACCAAGCGAAATATAGAAGATGAAAACCGAGGTCTGAAAAATCGACAGCCCGATCATTTTTTTCACCAGATTCGCCCGGGCAATGACCATAAAAAGCCCAGTCATCATCAAAATGACGACGATGATATAGTTCCAGCTTCCTGCGAGTTGCTCAATCATTTGGCGCGATCCTCAACAAAACCTGCAAAGGCATGAAACAATGCCAGCATGACGCTTGTCACTGTCAGGCCAACGCCAAACTCAACAACCAAAATACCAATATGCTGGCCCGACCCAACAGATCCGGTCAACGCGGTATAATCCAGAAACAGACCGCCCTTCGCCATCGAGACAATGCCGACAGCGCCATAGATGGTGACACCAAGCACCATCATCCAGAGATTGACCCGCGCCGAAATGATCTGACGGCCAGCTTGCAATCCAAAGACAAGCGCATGCAAAATAAAAGCGGCGGCGATGATCACGCCAGCCTGAAACCCACCACCAGGGCCAAAATCACCGTGGAATTGAACATAAAGACCAAACATGATGATCGGGGCAAACAGGATTTTGGCCACAACACGGAAGACAGGATTTTGTTTCATGCCTTGGTCCCCGCTGATTTTGCTGCTGCTTTGGGTTTGGCTGTTTTTGCCACCATCTTGCGATTGTCTGTTTTGACCCGCTTTGTTCGGGTTGCACCAGCAAGCAACATCAAAACCCCAAGACCAGCGGTAAACACAACAATCGTCTCACCAAGTGTGTCAAAGCCGCGATAGCTGGCCAAAACCGTTGTCACAACATTTGGGATGTGAAGCGCACTGCCGCTTTCGGCAAGATATCGTGGGGCTACATGTTGATGTACCGGCGCCATTGCATCGCCAAGCGACGGCAAATCCATAACGGCAAGAAGCAATAAAGCCCCTGCCCCAATACAAATGACACCTGCCAGAAAATTGCGGTTCTGGCTTGGCTTTTCATCAGCCGGAATATAGGCCATTGCGGCAAGGAAAAGCACCGTTGAAATGCCGGCGCCAACCGCCGCCTCAGTAAAGGCAACATCAACCGCATCCAAATTGACGAAAATCGCCGCCGAGGTGAGCGAATAGGCACCTGACATGACAATCACCGCATAAAGACGTCCGGTTCGCACCACCATCACAGCGATCAGCACCAGCAAGGCCAGCAGAAAAATATCAATGACTAGACTGACCATCATGATTTTCCCTTAGATTTTTTGGCAGGCGCAGACTTAACCAAATCGCGGCCAACCGGTTTCACGCCCATTTTATGCGCCACTTGCGCTACCGCGTGGGTTGCAATGGGGCTGGTGAAAAACAGAAAAACGCCAATTAGCGCCAGTTTGAAGCTGACAAGGCTGAACCCTTGGTGAATGATCATGCCAAGGATGATAAAGCTGGCGCCGGCCGTATCAATCATGCCAACAGCATGAATCCGGCAATAGACGTCAGGCAGTTTGATCAGGCCAAGGCTGCCGATCAAAAGCGCAACCACGCCAATCGCAATTGACAATCCGGACAGGACAAGCACAAGCATATCCATCATTTTGCCCCCGTTGAATGATCGCCAAGCGATCCGGTACTGAAAATTTTCAGAACAGCAAAAGTGCCGATAAAGTTCAAAATGGCATAAAGCAAGGCGATATCAACAAATTCAGGGCGGCCCATGATAAAGCCATGAAGGGCGATACCTAAAATAACCAATGTGCCAATCGCATTTACCGCCAGAACACGGTCAAACGCCGTTGGCCCAAGCGCGGTGCGGACAAGCGCCATTACAAGGCAAACCGCACAGGCGGTTATTGCAACAATCATCATCATTTGCCAGATTTCCCCGAACGTCCTGATCCGGCCCCTTCAAGGGCGCAATTGCGTTTATCCATATCGCCGCTTCGCACATCATCGCCAAATTGGGGGTGAAGCGCATGAACCAAAAACCGGCTTGGGCCTGTTTTGGCCTCGTCAATATCAACAGTGACGGTTCCCGGGGTCAAAGTGATTGAATTGGCATAATTAGCAAGGCCCGCCGCGGTTGCTTGATTGGCTGGCACTTCAAAAATTTCAGGATCAGATGTTCCACGAAGAATGATTTTGGCTGTTGCGATATTAGATGAAACAATCTCGCCAATCAGCCAGGCTAAATAAGCTGGCAGCCGCGCAAATAGATGTGTTGGCAAGCCTTCGCGGTCAGTTGCGCCAATGCGAAGGCTAAGCCATGTACAAAGCAAACAACTGGCGACGCCAAAACCAATCAGCAGGCCATTATAAATGCCTGACATCAGCAACCAGCCAGCCATCAAGGTCGTAAACAAGATCAGGAAACGCATTTGAATTTAAAAATCGCTATATTGTGTAAACCGAAGAAGACACTAGATGGCTTTTTTCGCGGCTTCAATGCCATTTCCGTAAAAATATTTTTTCAATCGCATATATTTTCGGCGTTCGGCACCGATGGCTTTTCCAAAAATAGCTGGTAAATGGCTTGTTTTTGACGAGGCCTCAGGCTATGAATTCAGCAGTCATAAATTGCGTTAAAACGATGTCGGGGGATAAACCAATGGCTTCAACAACAAACAAGCAGCGTCCAGCCCATGTTCCTGAAGAAAATGTCTATACATCACTTCATTGGCTAATGATCGCCGCCTATGCTGCTTCGGCGGCAGCTGTGTTTATGCTGATCAAAAGCGCTGGATAATTCAGTTACTTAGGCGGGAATCAAATTCTTGGATGCGCTTTATCAGAAACAGATTCTAGAGCTCGCCAAGCAGTCACGCACGCGTGAACTGGACATAAGTGCCCCGCTTCAAGCCAGCTGTGATAATCCGACCTGCGGTGACCGGGTGGATATATCATTTGCGCTGAAAGATGGAGCAATCAGTAATATTGGGATCAAGGTGCGCGGCTGCGCATTATGCGAGGCTGGCGCTGGTCTGGTTGTGGCCCAATTTGAGGGCATAAAGCAAGAGACGGCGCGCCAAATGACGGCGCAGTTCGCCACCTGGATCGGCAAAGAACAAGACCAAGCCCCAAATGAAGAAATGGCAAAATTTATGCCGGTGCGTGATATCCGCAACCGGCACAAATGCGTTCTTCTGGCATTTCAGGCTGCCATGCATGCGCTCGACCAATCATAGCGACCGCCTTGCCTTAACCTTCAGGCTAAATGAAGGCTTATTCAGGCCGCACTGAAACCTTGCCAAAAACCCACAGACAGGCAAGAAGCGCAAGCGGAAAGCCAATAACGAGTAAAACACCAACATTTGCATTCATGGTTATGATCTCCCAATCAAAATAATCATCGTTTTCTAGGCCGTTCTGCCAATGATGGCAAGGGTCAATTCGTCGCTTAGCCAGTTTGTCGCGGGCGGGTTTGCTAAAAACCCGCCTATAGCGTCTCGCAGGTTTCGCCGTCACAGCATGGCATGACATTCATTCGGCAATGCGCACATTGCCCATGGCCATGAACCCAGACAATATTTTCAGGCCGTCCGCAAGATGGGCATTGCGGCTGCAAGACGGGCTTTGCCTTGGTTTCATGTGCCCCATTTGCCAGACCTAACATTTGTTGATTTGTCGTTGGCTGATTTGTCGTTGGCTGATCTGTCATCCGGCTCTCGGGTAGGTTCGGGGGGTGTGCGACGAAATGATTCCGCAAAATGCCGGTCAGTGCAAGACCGAACCAACCCCGCCAACATCAACCCGGCCAAAATCAAGGCAAATGTCGCCCCGATTGACAGACACTAAAGCGCGTCAGAAGCAATATCCAAAAATGAAGGAAAAAAGCTTTGGCATCCCGTAGGGGATTCGATTAGTTTTCTGTAACACATTAATTAAGATAAATTTATTCATTAGTTTGTATAAATTTCAGTATTTTAATAGGATTATTGGATAACTAACCGTAACTCACTGCAACTAACCTCAATTGACAATAACACCGAAAAAAGGTACCTATTTGTCGATATAGGTACCCATTTGGTGAGATTACGCAATAGTTATGCTGAAAACAGATAATGAAGTTCGCGCCGCAAAATGCGAGATAGACAAGCCCTTTACGGATTTCAGCTGCGGAGGAAATCTACAGCTAAGGGTTTACCAATCTAAACGTAAAACTTTCAGATCAAGATTGAAGCGTGATGGTAAGGTTAAGACGCTTGATCTTGGCGGTTACAGCCCTTCTGAGCTGACCTTTGCAGAGGCTAAGCGCAACCACGAGCTTGCAAAGTCATATTTTGCGGAAGGCTATTCTGTTGATCAAATAAGGTCTGCACTGAAAATTGGGGGTAACACCGTAAAATTTGATGCCGCCATAAAGGCAGCTTCAAACCGAAGCGGCGAATACACATTTGCCGAATTTGCGAAGATTTGGTGGGGTAATAAAGTTGCAAACAAAGAATGGGGATCAGATAAGGTTGCGAAGCAAAATTGGGCGTATGTAGAAAACCACGCCATTCCTATTCTCGGGGATAGGTCAATTTCAGACATTACGCGTAAAGACGTAATTTTTATGCTTACCGCTGACAGCAAATGGGAAAACAAGAACCCGCTTATGAAAAAGGTTTGGCGTAACACACGCCAAATTTTCAGTTTATCTCAAAGCACCAGATTTGAACTGAGATTAGACAACCCTGCAGACATAAATTTAAGTGATGAGGCGATGCGCGTTGCCCATTATGAAAAGCCTAGAGGCTTTGTGGACTATGCCCGCCTCCCCGAGATATACAGCCGTTTAACCCAGATCAAAACAAGCCCATCCCAAGTTCTTATTTGGTTGATGCTATCCGCAGTGCGGCCAGAAAACGCTGCAGAAGCAGAATGGTCTGAGATCTCTGGGGATGTTTGGGAAATACCCGCAGACAAAATGAAGGGAAACAAAAAAACAAAGCGCCGCTTTAAATGTTGGATATCCCCCGCTATGCGGACGGTGCTTGATGTGATGGCACCTCAAACTGGTTCGGGCAGATACATATTTGTAAATTCCAGAGGTGACAAAATCGACAATGATGCACCAAGACGAATGTTGCAAAGAATTCTCAGCAAAGACGAGCTTGTAGAATGGCGGCATTCTGACTCGCCGGAGATACCGACAGCGCACGGGATGAGGCACTGCTTCAAAACTTGGGCATCAGAAAATGGCTATCCCTATGAAATGTCTGAAGCTCAATCCAGCCGCAGTCAGCGCGGCGTTGGAAAAACATACGATCATTCAGTTTCTGTTGAGCCAAGAATAACAATGATGACCCAATGGGATGCTTTTTTAAGGGGTTCAAAATGAGTTTGGCTAATTTAAAAATCAAACCCTTTAAAGAGGTTGAAAGTGATCTTGCCAAGATAATTGGGCTCTATTCAAAAGCAGAACTGTCCGAAAAAGACCGTTATTTCATTGCATCATTGTTCTACGCAAAAGTTCGCAGTCACATCTCCAAACCACCCCCGGGCATTGTTGTTAAGGGTAAGCAGAGAGATGCCCAGATAGACAAACTAGAGGCTGCGGTTAAAAAACTAAAACTCGCTATTAAAGACCTTGACCCTAAAGCCAAATCCTATTTTTCAACTACATTTCGGGTAAACGAAAACGAGGAAAAAGAGATTTGGCCAGATGAACTGCTCGATAGCTGGGTTTTGGAAATATCTAAATTTAGGGCTGCAACCATAGCTTTACCGCGATCTGGAGCAAGCCCAGTTGGCTTAGCCCTTGCCCGTGCCTGTTTCCAAACCTTTACGGAACAGATGAAGATGTCTCCACCAAAAGGTATCAGCAGTGGCACTAAATTTGCCAAGTTTGGACAAGATTGTGCGTCAGTTTTGTTTGCTGATGAACTGGACTTTGTTTCCGCTGCTAGGCAGTATTATGATTTACGAAACCGAGGCGCAATCAAATGACACGCACCCTGCTCACAGTCCTATTCCTTGCCCTATTTAGCCAGACGGCTGGGGCGAATACTGTTTACTATTGCGCCGGAACCCAATTTACTGAAATCAAAGCCAGCAAATTGAAAAATTTCAAACCCCAAAATTTCAAATTTAGTGTTGATCAGAAAAGCGTAACCTTTGGGAGTGACGGTTTTTTCGCAGGGAGCAAATTTTTAATTGAAAGTTGGGTATCTGAAGTTCTCTGGAAGGCTGCAGATGCTGGCTTCGGCACTACTGCTTTTCAAGACGGTGAATTTGTTGCTGCGTTATCCTTTGTCGGAGAAGATGGTGCGACGGGGCTCCTTATCGGCGCTAAATGCGATAAATTCTGATGACCCGCACCCTACTCACAGCCATATTCCTGACCCTGTTTAGCCAGACTGCTTGGGCTGAGTCGATAAAACTTCTGTGCCACGATCTTGAGCCTGATAAGTTCAGTTCCAGCTCATCAGAGCGTCCAACTAATATGTTGGATTTGCTAGACACCTTAACTGAAAAATTTGACGGGTTAAATTCGGCAATAGGTAAAAGTTACTCAGGGCCTTCAGACCGTCCTTATTTTTTGCTTACATTAGATGTTGAAAATGGTTTTTTTGGATCAAGACACAAAGGTAAAGAAGACTATCCTTACCTAGGAGTTGGGAGTTTCAAGGTTAACGCTGGAGAGATCAACTATCAGCTCATTGCTGAAGTTCCTCAAAAAAAGCAAGTCGTTATCAACATCAGCCGCATAACTGGATATGTCCGAGTTTATGCGTACAGTTGGTCGAAAGAAGAAGAAGACTGGAAAGTTGCCCCGAATGAAGAATGGACTGGCCTTAAATATGTTCCAATGAAAATGAGTTGTAGAAAATACACAGCGGCGCAGAGACAGTTTTAATGACCCGCAAACTCACACTATTCCTTGTCTGTGCTTTTGAAATCGCGCTGATCCTGTTTGTGGCGCAACGTGCTCAAAGCGACGAATATGTCTATGATGAAATTACGGCGCAAACTTATATGCTTATAATAGACATAGCAGAGGCTCTGCATATTACTGATTTAATCGGCGGTGTTGTCACTGGCGGAGTATCGATTATTACTGAAAATGTGGGAGAAGCGTATGATGCTCTTACAACTAAAACACCAGAGACAAATGCAGAGTAACCATTGTCATTTTGACTTCAAAGCGGATTTTAACCAATGACCCGCAAACTTACCCTATTCCTCGTCTGTGCTTTTGAGATAGGTCTGATCCTGTTTGTGGTGGCGTGGACTGCTTGGGCTAATGATGCAAACAGCTTCTTTAAAAGATACAACAGTCCGGAGTACGGCAAACATACTATGCAGTGCCCTGATGAAGACGGTGGCGCTACCACATTCTCTGTCTCTAATAACCATATCCAAATGTACGGTGTCGACCTTGGGTACGCCGAAAAAAATGGAAACACTAATCAATATTATATGGAGCGTCCGTTTGGGGGTGTATTGGCTGGCATCTCGATGTTTTTGGATTTTGATCAGCGGGTGTACATTCAACTTGTGAATGGACAGGAAATTTTTAGCGTAAAATGTAAATAACCCCCCGCAGCCACCACCACGGAGGTTTACACCAGTGATTATTGGATGACCTTTGCATTGTCTCCGTACTGTGGCAAGCTCGATCAGGTAAGAGTGTTGTCAATAAAACGGAGGAAATTCCGATGAACCTTGCCCTCAAATATCTTGCTTGTTTTGCTTTTTTGATTTGCAGCATAAACACCGTTAACACCGCAAATGCTCAAAACCTAAAAAGCCCTGAAGAGATTGAGAAATTTCTTACCAATTTATACTCCAAACCAGAAACAATCCAGAAAGTAGCAAAATCGTTTGGTGTTTCACCTGATAAAGAGGCCGTGGTCATTGAATATATGAAAACCCTATTAAGGGATCCCAAGTTAATAGAGCTTATGTCTCAAGAATTTGTTTCGCAGGGGGTTTTGAACAAAGCTGTGGGATCCAATAAGAACTCAGCTAACGCAGCAGGAATGGCTTTCGGATACCAATTTATAACAAAGCTTACAGTTGATGGCCTGAAACGGTTATCAGATGAGAGGGTTTTAGATTACGTCAATTATACCGTTAGGTTTTTTGACATTATTGAACCCAAGCATTGCAGGGCTCTGATGGGCGCCGCCTCACGACAAAAGGACGAAATTGATGCCTCTATGGCCGCAATCCGGAATATGAGTTCAACTGAAATGAGGAGCTATTTTGAACTCAACAGGGAAGCGGTAAACGCAGAGTTAAATGATTGGCCAGTTGTGCCAACACTTAATGATTATGAAACAAAAACTGCAACTGCCGCATTTGAAAAGAAACTTGGTGAACAGCTGGAGTCGCACCCTTTAGCATCTATTATTATTACCGCTTTGACCGACCCAATTAATGCAAAAGATCAAGACTTTTGCGTTGCAGGAAAATTTGTAGTCGAGGTTATAGCGGATTTGAGGGGTATGTCAGGTGACTGGTTTAGGCGTTCGTTTGTTCTTTCTTTGTGATCGAATTGCTTCTTGTAAGCTAAAATTATCAACATAAAGACTCCTTCTGTCGGCGGTTTGCGAGCCGCCCATCAACGGCAACGCCGATGACAGATGCATCGGTTCCATTTGGGCTTTTGCAAGAACGGGTTCCAAGCAGGTTAAAGGGCTGACTGTTATCAGATTTGAACCTGTCTGAACTTATGGTGGTTGTGTGTTTCTGTTCGTAAAATTGCTGATCCATAGCACACACTCATTTCGTTTAGGAATGAGATAATCACACACTATTAATGGAATTTTTTATATTAGTAACAATGGGTAAATACGCATTTATAAGAAACGAAGTTAATTCTATAATTCTGCCGCTAGCG
>Ga0206129_10003021_pt1 | contig 19884 bp, 19 predicted proteins | sample Helgoland_Spring_8_FD_148616 | JGI IMG/M metagenome (GOLD analysis project Ga0206129, IMG submission 148616) | Pelagic subsurface seawater microbial communities from Kabeltonne, Helgoland, North Sea - Helgoland_Spring_Bloom_20160502_2 | ecosystem: Environmental > Aquatic > Marine > Epipelagic ...
CCAAAAGCTCTGGTGCTGCCAGCTTGATGGTTTTTTCGGCGACTATTGGCCGCCCCACCCAAGCTATGGCCCCATAACAGCAAGCGCTGAAATCGAGACAAAGCCAATGCAAGAAAGGTCAGTCAGCGTCCAATTCAAGCCGCATCTTCCGCTTGTTGCAGATGCCAAAGGGCGGCGTATTTGCCCGAAAGCGTGAGCAACTCCGCATGGCTGCCCTGCTCTGCGATCTGCCCATCTGCAAGCACAACTATGCGGTCCGCATCTGCAATCGTCGACAAACGGTGCGCAATTGTGATCACAGTGCGTCCTTCTGCGGCGCGCGCCAAGGCCTCCTGAATGTCATGTTCCGTGCCGCTATCAAGCGCTGAAGTCGCTTCGTCCAAAAGCAGAATCGGCGGGTTTTTCAGCAAAGTCCGCGCAATACCGACGCGCTGCTTTTCGCCACCAGAAAGCTTCAATCCACGCTCGCCTACGGTCGTTTCATACCCATCCGGCAGAGCCATAATGAAATCGTGGATCTGTGCGGCGCGCGCGGCGTCTTCAATTTGGGAATGGCTCGCCCCGTCTTTGCCGTAAGCGATATTGTAGCGGATGGTGTCATTAAACAGAACACTGTCCTGCGGCACCACGCCAATCGCATCATGCAGGCTGGTTTGCGTCACGTCACGAACGTCCTGCCCGTCAATTGTTAAGGCCCCACCAGTCACATCATAAAACCGGAACAAGAGCCGCCCGATGGTCGATTTACCAGACCCCGACGGGCCTACGATCGCCACGTTTTGACCCGCAGGAACATCCAGATCGACACCTTTCAAGATCGGACGTTCCGCCTCATAATCAAAACGCACATCGCGCAGGGAGACATGGCCGCCCACAATTTTAAGATCCTTCGCATTGTCTTTGTCGGCAACCTCTGGGGGTTGCTCCAAGAGATCAAACATTTCACCCATATCGACCAAGGCCTGTCGGATCTCGCGATAGACCGTGCCCAAGAAATTCAAAGGCATCGTTATCTGAATCATATAGGCGTTTACCAAAACAAAATCGCCCACAGTCATCGTCTCCGCTTGCACGCCCATCGCGGCGAGCACCATGACGACAACCAAACCTGTGGTGATCAAAAGGGACTGGCCAAAGTTCAAGAACGCCAGCGAATATGAGGTTTTGAGTGCCGCCACTTGATACAATTCCATCGCACTATCGTAGCGCCGCGCTTCACGTGCTTCGGCCCCAAAATACTTCACAGTTTCAAAGTTCAACAGGCTATCAATCGCCTTTTGATTTGCGTCCGTGTCTTGGTCATTCATCTGCTTGCGCAGCTTCACGCGCCACTCCGTGACAGCGAATGTAAACCAAACATAAAAAGCAATCGTGACGAACACGGCAGCGAGATACCAAACATCAAACAAGAAAAATAGGATGCCCGCGATCATGAACAGCTCAAGCACCAAAGGCCCTATGGAGAACAGCAAAAAGCGCAATAAGAAGTCGACGCCTTTCACACCCCGTTCGATAATCCGACTTAACCCACCGGTTTTGCGGCTAATGTGATAACGCATGGACAGACGATGAATATGCTCAAACGTTTGCAAAGCCAGGGCACGTAAGGCACTCTGACCGACCTTGGCAAAAACCACATCGCGCAATTGCTGAAAGCCATTGGTCATCAAACGCGCCATGCCGTAGGCGATAGTTAGACCAATCGCGCCAAGCGCCAAATCCGGAACGCCTGCACCTGAAAGGGCATCGACCGCGCGTTTGTATATCAAAGGCGTTCCAACAGCGACAATCTTCGCGACGAACAACATCACCAGTGCCAAAACAACGCGCTGCCTAACCCAGAGCTTATCGCTTGGCCAAAGATAAGGTGCGACGCGCCGAACAACACGCCATCCAGAGGCGCGTTGTTCGGAAAGAGCTGCATCAGTGGGGGTCAGTCGTCTCATATCATAACGTCCTCGGGATTGGACGTCACAGATAATCGCGCGTGCCTAGAAAGACCAGTGACCTTAGTCAGGAACTGTAAAAACTTGCCCCGGATAAATCAGATCAGGGTTTTTTATCGAGTCCGCATTCGCTTCAAAAACGCGCGCATATAGTATGCCGCTGCCATAACGTTCCTGCGCAATCGCCCAAAGCGTGGCCCCAGGCTGCACGGTGATCGCTTGCACGAGCTTTTCGGTCTCTGTCGCAGCGGCCAAAACCTTGGGCTCTTCGCGTTTGAACGGTGTCTCAACGCGCGCCCCGACCTGACCCTGCTTATTCAGCTCATCCACACGCAACGTGTAAATGCCAGTGTCGACTGCAGGCAGTCCCGCCTGCCAATCGCCATTCGCTTCAATCTGGGATGTCGCAACCGCTCTGTTGTTCAAATAGACGCGCACAAACTCACCACTAGCGGCACCAGTCAAGGCAACATCGCCCGCGGAATCATAAGAAATGGAACCCAAAAGCGCTGTCATTGCATCAGGCTTAGGGGCTTGTAAGACGCGCACGCCCTCCTCGCTCGCCAAAAGAACGACAGGTGCCTCTGGCACGGCTGGCGTTTCTTCCACAATTGATTCAACAACCAACGGCGTATTATGGGGCGCAGGCGTTGCAGTGGCGATCTCTTCGACAACCACAGGCGAAACCTGCGGCGCAGGCGTTTCTTCCACAATAGCTTCAACAACCAACGGCGTATCATGCGCCGCGGATGTCTCAGTCGCAATCGCTTCGACAACCACAGGTGAAACCTGCGGCGCAGGCGTTTCTTCCACAATAGCTTCAACAACCAACGGCACATCATGCGCCGCGGGCGTCTCCGTCGCAATCGCTTCGACAACCACAGGTGAAACCTGCGGCGCAGGCGTTTCTTCCACAATAGCTTCAACAACCAACGGCACATCATGAGCCGCGGGCGTCTCCGTCGCAATCGCTTCGACAACCACAGGCAAAAGCTGCGGCGTGGCTTTTTCAACAACGATGGGCGCAACAATCACCTGTTCACTGGCAGCCACCTGCGCCTCACTTTTAAGCGTCAAGACTTGCGCGTCTTTGCTTTCTGGCAAGGTCACAAAGCTCGCGAAATTTCCGCGACTGTCAGCTTTAACTTGCGCGACAACCGTTTTATCAACGCGAATCTCAACCATACTGCCCGCTTCGGCATTGCCCGCAATCATTGCAGCGCCGTCAGTTTCGACACGCACGACATCAAAACTGGGTGTTTTGGGCGCACTTTCCACAAGTGCCGGCTTTGGCGCGATGAGATCGACGTCAGGCGTGACAGCAACATTTGCCACGACAGCAACCTTGGGCTCAACAGCAGGTTCTGGCACGCTCGAAAAAGCACCGCTCACATATCCTGCAACGGCCAACGCTCCGACCAAAGTCGCGCCAGCACCCACAGTGACGCCCGTTCCTGATGAAAGGAAATCAAGATAACTCATCGTAACCCATCTCCAAAATGCACGCTTTTGCCGCGTGCTTTAGCCATATATAACAAATATGGATTCATCGGTCAAAACACTGAATATGAGGAAAATTAAATGCAAAAACGCTCTATTTGTGTCTTTTGCGGCGCATCAGACGGAATTGATAGCGCATACGGCGCTGCAGCGGACACGCTTGGGCGCTTGATCGCGTCGTATAAGATGCGTTTGGTTTACGGTGCAGGCGATGTTGGACTAATGGGGCGCGTGGCGCGCGCTGCACAAAAAGACGGGGCCGCAACCTTTGGTGTGATCCCTAAACATCTGGTAAACTGGGAAGTAGGCAAAACTGATCTCACGACCTATATTATCACGGAAAACATGCATGAGCGAAAGAAAGTCATGTTCATGAACTCCGACGCAATCGCACTGCTGCCAGGTGGCGCAGGCTCGCTTGACGAGTTCTTCGAAGTGCTCACATGGGCGCAATTGGGGCTCCATGACAAACCCATCGTTCTCATTAATATCAACAGCTATTGGGGTCCTTTGCTCGCCCTACTCGATCACGTCATTGCGCAAGGGTTCGCGAAAGAAAACATCAAAGACTTTTTCCAAATCGCGGTGACGCCAGAAGAGGCGATGAGCAAGCTCGCTTAAAGCCGATCTTCATCTTGCCAAGTGAACTCACCGTAGAGAGCCCCGCCCCGCAAAAACCGCCGCCCCTCTGAATGGGACGGCGACCTTTCAAACATCAAAAAGAAAGCTGTCTCACATACGTGAGGCAACATTTTCCCAGTTGACCAAATTATCCATGAAGTTGGACAAATACGCTGGGCGTTTGTTGCGGAAATCGATGTAGTAGGAATGCTCCCAAACATCACAGCCAAGCAACGCAGTTTGACCATAGCAAAGCGGGTTCACACCATTTTCAGTCTTCGTCACTTTCAAACCACCATCAGCGTCTTTCACCAGCCACGCCCAGCCGGATCCGAACTGACCCGCGCCTGCCGCTGCGAACTCTTCCTTAAATTTATCAACAGAGCCAAAGCTATCTGCGATCGCCGCTTCCAACTCAGAGGGCATGGACGATTGGCCCGGCCCCATCATTTCCCAGAACTGGTTATGGTTCCAAAGCTGGCTAATGTTGTTGAAGATACCGTTCTGCGCAACGGAAGACGCATTGTAGGTTCCTGTAATGATCTCTTCGAGAGTCTTGCCCTCCCACTCAGTGCCAGCAATCAGCTTGTTGCCGTTATCGACATAAGCTTTGTGGTGCAGGTCGTGATGATACTCAAGCGTCTCTTGAGACATGCCAAGGTCTGTCAAAGCGTCGTGGGCGTAGGGAAGTTTTGGGAGTTCGAATGCCATTGTATCGGGTCCTTTGAGTTGAGAAGACTTTGTCCAGATAGAAAGCGCCCAGCCCCTGAGGTCAAGGGCTGGCCTCTTAAAATCAGACATAATTCAATCGAGGAACGCGACTAGAGCGCGTCGACCTCAGAGCCTGCTTGCGCGGCAACGCTCAGCAAATCAAACATATATTCGGCAACGGAGCGAAAACACACTACTGTAAATGCGTCCTCTTTATTCAGCCAGAACGCAGCAGGGACTTGTGCGAGACGCGAGCGTCTAAACATCCCCATTTTGAATGCATCAGGAGAAAAATCCACAGGGGCAAGCTTGGCCATAACCTCGCGTGCATGAGGGCCATACACTTCGAACACCCCGCGCGCATCAGACACATTCGCAGCCAGAAAATGCGTGCCCTTTAGCGACGCATTTAGCGTTTCGATCGTGCTTAACACATCCGCATGGGGCACCATCAGCAGCAGCTCGTCCGGGCTCATCCACGCAGCACCATCATCGTCTTTCAACGCAACCGTGCGCGGCTCAGGCATGCGTCCAGCAATCCCTCTCACCGCTTTTATCAGTTTTTTATCCGTTAGATCACCACGCAAAGTGATCATGCCACGCAAACCCAGCTCACGAACCTCCACGATACCAGCGTTGAAAAATGCACCCTTTAAAATGCTTACTGCCTCAAACATTTTGCTTCTCCCCATCTTTGTCATAGATAACCGGATCAACAATTTTCGCCTTGATGATCGTGCCATCAGTTTTCGGAAAATCAATCACCTCACCCATGCGATCTGGGCCGTTTTTCACCAGCCCCATTGCAATACCGCGCTCAAGATTAGCAGAGTAATAGGTCGACGTTACACGCCCAAACATATTGCGCTGGCCGTTTGCATTTACACCCTCGTCCACCGCATAAGCGCCATCGGGTAAGACCGACTTATCCACAGTCTCAAGCCCCACCAGCTTCCAACGCTCAGGGTCTGCCATATGGCTGCGTTGATGTGCGCGTTTGCCAAGGTAGTCTTCTTTCTTTTTACTCAAAGCCCACTGCAAGTTCAGATCCTGCGGGATCACTGTACCGTCGGTCTCATCCCCGATCATGATGAAGCCCTTTTCAGCGCGCAAGATGTGCAGCGTTTCGGTGCCATAAGGCATCGCACCGAACTCCTCGCCCGCGGTATGCAAGGCCTCCCAGAAAGCCAAGCCTTGCGATGCAGGCACCGCGATTTCATAGCTCAATTCGCCAGAGAAGGAGATCCGATAGACCCGCGCATCAAAGCCGCCAATCGTGCCATCAGCCCACTCCATAAAGCCCAGTGCGTCTTTGGACACATCCATGCCGCCCAGCTTTTCCAGCACCTTGCGCGCATTCGGTCCAACGACCGCGATCTGCGCATATTGCTCTGTGACATTGGCAACATAAACGTTCCAATCCCACCACTCTGTTTGCAACCATTCTTCCATGTGACCATGGATCGTTTCGGCACCACCTGTCGTTGTGTGACACAGGAACGTCTCATCATCGATGCGCGCAACAACGCCGTCGTCTATCAGAAAACCATTCTCCGAACACATCAAACCATAGCGGCATTTTCCGACTTTCAACGTGCTCATCATATTGGTGTAAAGCATGTCGAGAAACTTGCCCGCGTCCGGCCCTTTAACGACCAGTTTGCCAAGCGTCGATGCATCCAGGATCCCTAGATTTTCGCGCGTGTTCTTCACTTCGCGATTCACCGCGTCTTGCACACTTTCACCGGGCTGGAGATAAGCAAACGGACGACGCCACGCACCAACTGGTTCCCAATCCGCTCCGTTGTTGTCGCTCCAATCATATAGTGGGGTTTTGCGAAGCGGCTGGAACACTTTTCCTTTCGCTTCACCACCAATCGCCCCCATAGAAATTGGTGTATACGGCGGGCGAAACGTGGTGGTACCTGTCTGCGGAATAGATTGACCCAATGCATCAGAAAGGATCGCCAATCCATTGATGTTACTTAATTTACCTTGATCCGTCGCCATGCCCAACGTCGTGTAACGCTTCGCATGTTCGACGCTTTCAAAGCCTTCTTGCGCGGCCAATTGAACGTCGGACACTTTCACGTCGTTTTGGTAATCAAGCCAAGCTTTAGAGCGCAGTTTAATGCCCGCGCCTTGCGGCATCAGCCACACGGGTTCGACCGGATGTTCTGACGTTGGCACACCTTCAGGGATGGCCGCTTTGGCAGGCTTACCGCCCGTGGCCTTACCTGCGTCAAGACCAGCACCATGCGCGTCACCAATCAATTCAGCAAGCTGCAAATGTCCGTTCGCAGAACCAGCAACAGAGACAAAGCCTTCGCCCTTGGCTCCCAAAGGTGGACGCTCGCTGTCGGGCCGGAAATGCGATTGCGCATCGTCCCAAATCAGCTTGCCGCCGCAATGGGACCACAGATGCACAACAGGTGACCAACCGCCCGACATCGCGACCACGTCACACTCGATCTCTTCCAGTACACCGCCTTCACCAGCCTGCGCACAAAGCGCGATGCCCGTGACGCGTTTGCCACCTTTGACCTTTGAAATCGCCTTGCCGTTTTCAACCCGAATGCCAAGCGCTTTAGCCTCTTCTGCCAAGGCACCCGCACCGCCTGCGCGCGCATCAATGATACAAGGCACATCAAGGCCAAGGCCCTTCAAAGTGATCGCCGTACGGTAGGCATCATCGTTGTTTGTGACAACAACAGTGCGATCCCCCACTGAAACACCAAAGTTCACCGCATAGTCGCGCACAGCAGAGGCGAGCATCACGCCCGGAATGTCATTGCCCGCGAAACTAATAGGGCGTTCAATCGCGCCCGTCGCGGTCACGATATGCCCTGCACGAATACGCCAGAGACGATGACGCGGGCCAACTATGTCGGGCGCATGATCCGTCAAACGCTCATAACCAAGCGTATAGCCGTGGTCATAAACTCCTGCACCCATCAAGCGTTTGCGCATCGTGACATTCTCCATCGCGGACAGGTCCGCCACGAGGTTATCCGCATATTTACCCGCAGGAAGTCCATCGACCTCACCGCCATCCACAGACGCGCGTCCTCCCCAATGCGCAGTTTGCTCGACCAGCAGAACTTTAACGCCCGTAAGCGCGGCAGCTTTCGCCGCTTGCAGACCTGCGATACCGCCACCAACGACCATGACATCCGCGAAGAAATAGAAATGCTCGTACGTATCCGGATCGCGATCCTCCGCGCGGGGCGCTTTGCCAAGGCCTGCGGATTGGCGAATAAACGGTTCATACACATGCTTCCAAAACGCGCGCGGATACATGAACATTTTGTAGTAAAATCCAGCCGGTAAAAAGCGAGATATATAGGTATTGAGCGCACCCACATCGAATTCGAGCGTCGGCCAATGGTTCTGCGAACCGATCTTAGCACCGTCAAACAGCTCGGTTGTTGTCGCACGCTGGTTCGGCTCAAACGTGTTCGTGTAGCCCATATTAAAAAGAGCGTTGGGCTCTTCCCCGCCACTTGCCACAATACCACGCGGACGGTGGTATTTGAACGAGCGTCCAACCATCATCTGATCATTGGCCAACAAGGCAGAGGCAAGCGTGTCGCCCTCCACACCTTTCAACTTTTTTCCGTTGAAATCAAAGGAGAGCTGTGCACCACCGTCAGTAAAACGGCCAGCGGTCTTTAAACGTGTGCTCATGAGAAATTCCTCCACGACCAACCAGGTCGGCGCGTGCTGATCGCGTCTTTGATCTCTTTCGGTGGTTCGTAGGTCTGCGCGCTGTAGGTGCCAAACACCTCAAGCGTGGTGGCGCAGCGCGCCGCATGAAACCACTTGCCGCAACCATTGTTATGGCGCCAGCGTTCCAGATGAACCCCGTGGGGGTTTTCGCGCATGAAGAGATATTCTTCAAATTGATCATCCGTGGAGCCGACAGAGTGCCGCTTCAAATGCGCCTCTCCACCTGCATGGAATTCCGTTTCTTCGCCACTTACGCCGCAGCAAGGGCATTCAAGGATTAGCATTTTGCGTTCCCTTCAATTGAGGTAAACCACGACTTTAATATAGTGCATGTGATTGCCATTAGTGAGCCACCCCCGCAGCAACGCTCTCGTCGATGAACTTGCCCTCTTTAAACCGCCACATGGAGAACTCGTCGGTCAAAGGGCTTTCCCCCTTTGCCATCAATTCCGCCATCGCCCAGCCTGACCCCGGAATGGCCTTAAAACCACCCGTGCCCCAACCGCAATTCATGAACATGCCCTCAACAGGCGTTTTCGTCAGCATGGGCGAGCGATCCCCCGTCACATCCACGATCCCACCCCATTGGCGCAGCATTTTCAGACGCGAGAGCATCGGAAACGTCTCGATCAACGCGCGCACGGTTTCTTCCACGTGATGGAACGAACCACGTTGCGTGTAGTTGTTATACGCATCCGTACCGCCGCCAATGACCATTTCGCCTTTGTCCGATTGCGACAGATATCCGTGCACAGTGTTAGCCATGACCACAATATCCATCGCGGGTTTGATCGGCTCTGACACCAGTGCTTGCAGCGCCACACTTTCCATAGGCAGTCGGAACCCTGCCATTTCGGCCAGCACGGACGAGTGACCCGCGACGACACCGCCCAGTTTATCGCAATCAATCCCGCCTTTGGTGGTGTCGACACCGACGACTTTGCCACCCTCTGTGCGCACATTGGTGACTTCGCATTTCTGGATAATGTCCATGCCCATGTCAGAGCACGCACGCGCGTAGCCCCAAGCGACCGCATCGTGACGCGCAGTGCCACCGCGCGCTTGCCATAGCCCGCCGAGCACAGGATAGCGCGGACCGTTGAGTTCAATAATTGGGCAAATCTCTTTGACTTTGCCAGGGCCAATCCATTCGGTCGGCACGCCTTGCAAGGCATTCGCATGTGCTGTGCGTTTGTAGCCGCGAATTTCGTGCTGGGTTTGCGCGAGCATCAAAACGCCGCGCGGAGAGAACATGATGTTGTAATTCAGATCTTGCGAGAGCGTTTCATATAAGGAACGCGACTTCTCATAGATAGCCGCAGACGCGTCTTGCAGATAGTTCGAGCGAATAATAGTCGTATTGCGCCCTGTGTTGCCCCCGCCCAGCCAGCCTTTTTCGATGACAGCCACATTGGTGATGCCGAAATTCTTGCCAAGATAATAGGCGGTCGCCAGACCATGCCCACCTGCCCCAACGATTATTACATCATATTTGGCTTTGGGTTCGGGGGATCGCCATGCGCGCTCCCATCCAGTGTGATGACGCAAGGCTTCGCGTGCGATGGCAAAAGCTGAATAACGCTTCATGGATGGCCCCTTGGACTAGTAACGAAGTGGAGCGACGGCAGAGTCGTCCCTTCGTTTGGTTGTGGTGCGGATGACAAAAAAGAGGATACTCCCCGCGACGTAAACGCGTCTTTTTGCGACCCACCTCGTTATTTAGCAAGGATTTTAGCGACGTCCATTGATTTCAGACGGGGGCAATTTTCACCGAAAGCCGCAGCCGCGACATGAGGTTGCAGCCTGCCCTCTTTTTTTCGCGGGTTATTCAGACTAGATGAAGTGAAACAAACAGGAAAATCTAATGACGTTTTGGTTGATCACGATAGCGCTCGCCCTTGGAAGTTGTGCTTTGCTCGCACTGGCGCTGTGGCGCGGACATCTTGGTGGGCGCCCTGCTGCAGAATTTGATCTTCGCGTTTACCGAGATCAGCTTTTCGAAGTGGAGCGTGATATCGAGCGCGGTGTCATCAAAGGCGATGATGCAGAGCGTGTGCTGACCGAAATTTCGCGTCGTATTCTGACCGCTGATAAAGCTCTTCAGGACGAGAGCGTCAATGTGCGCAGTCCGAAAGCCGCGCGCTTTGTTGCTATCGGCGGCTTGGCTGCTGTTTTGATTGGCGGGTCCTTTGCATTGTATCGCGATTTAGGTGCGCCGGGGTACGGCGATCTCGCGCTCAGCACCCGCATTGAAGCAGCCGCCGATGCGCGCGCTTCGCGACCTGATCAAGCGACAGCCGAAGCATCCTTACCTCCCTTTGTGATCGCGCCTGACACCCCAGAGACCTATGCAGAATTGATCGTGAAACTTCGCGAAGCCGTCGAAAAACGCCCTGAAGATTTGCAAGGCGCAACGTTGTTGGCAACCCACGAGATGCGTTTGGGCAATGCAGTGGCGGCCCATGCCGCACAGGCTGATGCGATCCGCCTTAAAGGCGCGGCAGTAAGCGCTGAAGACTACGCGACCTATGCCGATATGCTTATCATCGCAGCGGGCGGCTATGTTTCGCCAGAGGCAGAAGGTGCCTTGGCCCGCGTTTTGCGATTTGATCCCAAGAACGGCGTTGCGCGGTATTATTCCGGCTTGATGATGATGCAGGTAGGTCGCCCTGATGTTGCTTTCCGCGCTTGGGCGCAGTTGCTCCAAGACAGTGGCGGGGATGAGGGTTGGGTTGCACCCATTCGTGAACAGATTGAAGACCTCGCATTTCGGGCCGGTGTTAAGTACGAACTGCCCCCTGCGAAAGACACGTCCCTAACGGGCCCAAGCGTTGAAGACATTGAAAACGCTGAAACTATGAGCGAGGAAGAGCGCACGGAGATGATCCGCGGTATGGTAGACCGACTGTCAGACCGCCTTGCAACAACAGGTGGTAGCACAGAAGAATGGGCGCGCTTGATTGGCGCACTTGGTGTCTTGGGAGAGGCTGATCAGGCTGCGTTGATCTGGCAGAATGCGAAAGATGTATTCGGGGATCGACCAGACGATTTGGCAATTGTTCGCGGTGCCGCGCGCCAATTGGGGATCACGCAATGATCTTTGAATTAATTGACGATTTCGCCGCTGAATTGCCGCGCGCGCGCGCGCTGGTCGGTTTGGATCTTGGCACAAAAACCATTGGTGTCTCCGTGAGTGACGGGCTCTTGTCTGTGGCGAGCCCTTTGGAAACGATCAAGCGCACTAAATACACCGCCGATGCTGAGCGTTTGGAGCAGATCATAGATGCGCGTGACATCGGAGGAATTGTGCTTGGCCTGCCATTCAATATGGATGGATCAGAAGGTCCGCGTTGCCAATCAACACGCGCTTTTGCCCGCAATCTCGCGCGCCAAAGTGAATTGCCAATCACCTATTGGGATGAACGTCTGTCCACCGTCGCAGCAGAACGCGCCCTGCTCGAAGCAGATGCATCACGCAGACGCCGCGCAGAGGTGATCGATAACGTCGCGGCCGCTTACATCCTGCAAGGCGCGTTGGATCGATTGAGCCATATCAGACGGGAAACGGCGCTATGAGTGATGAGATTTGGAGCCGTAACGAGCTTGACAGCCCGTGTATTCAGATTTGTGTTGTGCATCCAGAAACGCGGCTATGCACTGGCTGCAACCGCTCAATCGACGAAATATCGCGCTGGTCTAAGATGACCCGAGAAACGAGATTGTCGATCATGGATGAATTGCCATCACGACAGTCCGTCCCAAAAGGACGCAGAGGCGGACGTGCTGCGCGTTTGAAACGGTAAAGAACGGGCTCCGCCCCGTCCATCAAGATCGACTCCTCAAGGTATTTTAAGACTAAAGAAACTTAAAGCTTGGTAACACAACGCGACAGGCGTGCGGTTTGGCGCATGCGTTGCTTGTCTTGTTGCAGACTTGCGTGTTAATCAGGATGAGTATTGCCGCGGTTTTTTCGCTTCGTCACTTGATCAACGCCAACATTGATGCCTTTGTTGATTGCAATGCTAATTACGCGGCGTATCACCATATTAATAATGTGGTTCATGTTATTGTCCTTCGATTTGCCTCAATACAGCTTATAGCTGCGAATTGTGCAGATTTCAGGGCAAATCGTGAAACTATTCCTCGAAAAGCTCAGTTTGGTTTTCGTCGCTGTCTTCGCGTTCTTCATCGAGTGCGTCGCTTAAGCTGGGTGGTGGACGATTTTCGAGCAAACCAGCGGAGCGTAGCTCTTTCAAGCCTGGTAAATCGCGCGCGCTTTCAAGGCCGAATTGATCTAGAAAATCGGGCGTCACCACGAAGGTGACAGGTCGACCAGGCGTCATTTTCCGACGACCAAAACGGATCCATTCCATTTCCAGCAGTTGATCCACAGTGCCGCGCGACACGGAGACGCCACGAATTTCTTCGATTTCTGCGCGGGTAACTGGCTGATGATAAGCAATAATTGCCAATGTCTCGATTGCGGCCCGTGAAAGTTTACGCGTCTCAACGGTTTCCTTTTGCATCAGAAAGCTCAGATCGCCCGCCGTGCGCATCGCATAGGCATTGCCTGTTTTGATCACATGCACGCCGCGCCCCTCATAACGCTTTTGTAGGTGCACCAGCGCTTCGCCTGCGTCACAGCCGTGGGGCATACGCGCATTCAGCTCAGCGATTGTCACCGGATCTGCGCTCGCAAAAAGCACCGCTTCGACCATGCGTTCTTGTTCGGCAATGGGTGGCGCTTCGAAGAGGCTTTCTTCGATCTCAGGAGTTTGCATGTCACTCACTCTGCTCTCTCCGTCTTAATTCTATCGGCTCGAACAAGCCCGATTGGCGCAGTTCTGCCTTGCCTTCTTTTACCAGCTCAAGCGAGGCCGCAAAGGTTGCCGCCGTCGCAGAGCGGCGTTTGATTGGATCTTTCTGCCAATCTTCTGGCAAGTAGCTTGATATATCCGTCCATTTGCCAACAAAACCGATAAGGCCGCGCATGTGCCCCAGCGCTTCCTCCATCGTATAGACCGCGTCACGATCCATAACGAAGGGACGAAATTCATCGCGGGTTCTAATCCGCGCGTAGCCTTGCATGAGATCAAGAAGCGTTGCGGAATAGGTCACTTTGCGCACCCGTTCTACCACTTCGGGAACGCCGCGCACGAAGAAATCACGCCCCAAACGGTCCCGGGCCATGAGCCGAGCAGCGACATCGCGCATGGCTTGCAAGCGCTCAAGCTGAAACGCCAAATGCGCGGCCAGCTCTTCGCCTGACGGGCCCTCTTCCGTTGGATCAGGGGGCAGTAACAGGCGTGATTTCAAGAAGGCCAACCATGCGGCCATCACGAGATAATCCGCCGCGAGTTCAAGGCGCAGTTCTTTCGCACGCTCAACGAACAAAAGATACTGGCGCGCCAATTGTAGCACCGAGATCTTGCGTAGATCGACTTTTTGCGTGCGCGACAAAGAAAGCAAGATATCAAGCGGGCCTTCATAACCGTCCACGTCGACGATCAACGCCTCTGCGGCGATGCGATCTTCTACGGATAAGCGTTCTCGCGCGTCCCCGTCCCAATCCTTGGCAGTCTCTGTGGTGTCAGGCGTCATTCCCTGCCTCATTTGCAAGCGCTTTAAGCTGCGCGCGCAAATGGGAAATGTCAACAGGATCGGGTGTGTGACGACGCGCTAGCGCGGCGTCGCCACGTCGTATGGCAGACTCATTCATCGTGCCTGAGGCTTCGACGACCTCCTGCATCTCACCCATGTCGCCATTGCAATGCAAAACAATATCGCAACCCGCATCAATTGAGAGACGCGACAGTTCCCCAAGGGAACCTGCGAGAGCTTTCATAGTGATATCATCTGTCATGATCAGCCCGTCAAAGCCGATATCCTCACGGATCAACCCCATCATTTTCGGCGAGAGCGTTGCGGGACGATCATCAAATGCGCTGTATGTAATGTGCGCAGTCATCCCCATCGGGAGATCGTTCAAGGCCGTGAAGGCGGCAAAGTCATTTTGGCGTAGCACTTCACCGTTGGTATCGACGATAGGCAAATCCAGGTGACTGTCAGACACTGCACGGCCATGGCCCGGAACATGTTTCAAAACAGGCAATACGCCGCCATCAATCAAGCCACCTGCGACGGCCTGACCGATCTTAACAACAGATTTTAAGTCATTGCCATAACATCTATTTTTTAAGAATTTATGCGTCTCATCACTGGCGATATCAACCATCGGTGCACAATTGGCGTCAATGCCAAGATGCATCAATTCATCCGCAATAATGCGATACCGCAAATACATCGCGTGGGGTGCATTCACACCGTAACGTTTCACATCGTCCAAAGGTGGCAACCATTGCGTCGCAAGTGGCGGGCGCAAGCGCTGCACGCGCCCCCCTTCTTGATCGATCAGGATTGGTGCATCACGGCCTACACAATCGCGCAGGCTTTCACAGAGGTGCAGAATCTGATCATGATCTTCGAGGTTGCGATCAAAAACGATAAAGCCAAAGGGATCTGCTTCGCGAAAGAAACTGGCTTCGCTCGCACTTAGAGTTGGGCCAGAACAGCCAAGTATCGTGGCCCCTTGTGCCACTAGCGCGTCACCACAGGGATACAGTCCGTGTTTTGCGCAGTCAAAGCCGAGCAGAACCGACGTGCATCGCCAAGATCAGAAAAACCCATAGCGCGCAGGCGATAGAATGTGCGCCCGCCGCTTGTCGCACGCTGCACGACGCGGTCTTTACCGGCCATATAGTCACCAAAACGCGCTGTGAAACGCGTCCATTCCTTGCGCGCGATTTCAGGGCTTTCATAGGCACCAAGCTGCACAAGGCGCATACCCGCTGGAATGCTTGCGGGATCAACGTCCTTCACACCACCTGATATAGCGTCAATCGCACTCAACGATGCGGTGCGTACGCCTTCAGGGCGCAGTTTGGGCCACAAGGACAAAGTTACGCCAGGGATGTTCGTCGCAATCGCATCTTGACTAAGAGCAACGGGAGCCGCGACTTGCTGGATTGGCGCAACTTCTGTCTTCACATTCGCAACAGACGTTTGAATTGGGTCTGTCTTGAACTCACCCTGCGTGGCCAAAGATGTCACCCCTGCCGCGATTTGTGCGGCAAGCGCTTCGGTGGAGGCCATTTTAGGATCATTTGCTGGCACGTCCTTAGCGACAGGAGACGTAAGGGTGAGCATGCCATTGGCACTAGTATCAGCGTCCGTCGCCGCACCACCAGTAGAAGCAAATCGTGGTTGAGCCGCCGCCAACTGGTCGATCAAAGCCGTATCCTCATTCGACAAATCAATGGGTTCTGGAGCAAGCACTATACGCTCGGAAGGACCAGCAGTGCCGCCAGCGGCAGCCACGTTGTTCACAGCCAAACCTTGGTTCAACGCCTCTGCACCACCGGGTTCAGCGGGACGGATACGCATCTCACCCTGCACCGCGAGCACAACTGGAACACCAGCAACATCACGCGCTATCAATTGATAGCTCCAAACGCCGACACCAATAACAATGGCTAGCGACAAACCCGCACCAGTCAACGCAGCGACGGCCTTAACTGGATTGCCGGAGGACGGGCGTTCCGCCTGAGGCGACTGAACGGGAGGCTGTTGATAACCTTGAAACGCTTGATACGATCCAGCCTGAGGCGCGAAACCGCGCCCGTTCATTGGAAAATCTGCCATTTTGCCTCACATTTGTGCGCGCGATACAAAGCCGCTCCGCATCATTCGTCGAAATACTCAAGTCCGGTGAGGAATGTCATTCAGCGCATTTCTTCAACCGGTTCGACACCCAAGATACCGAGGCCAGCGCAAATCACAACAGAGACGGACCGCGCCAGTGCTATTTTAGAAATCGATGTGGCTTCTTGGTCGTCCTGCAGAAATCTCAGCTCAGGTAATTCATTACCCCGATTGTAGAGCGCGTGAAATTCGCTTGCCAAATCATAGAGATAGAAGGCGATCCTGTGTGGTTCATTCGTGCGAGCGGCAAGCGCCACAAGGCGCGGCCATTCTGCGAGCTTCTTGGCGACAGCAATCTCCGCCTCGTGATCAAGTTGTGTCAGATCAGGCGTCGCAGACAAATCCAGCCCCGCATCCGTAGCTTTACGCAGCACAGAATGCACCCGCGCATTGGCGTATTGAACGTAGAAAACCGGGTTATCCTTGGATTGCTCCAGCACTTTATCAAAGTCGAAATCCAAAGGCGCGTCGTTTTTGCGCGTCAACATATGGAACCGCGTCGCGCCTGCACCCACTTGATCCACAACATCGCGCAGGGTCACAAAGGTCCCTGCCCGTTTGGACATCTTGAACGGCTCACCGTTTTTGAACAGCTTAACCAATTGCGTGAGCTTGATATCCAGTGGTACTTTTCCATCAGATAAAGCCGATACAGCTGCCTTCATCCGTTTTACATACCCACCATGATCCGCGCCAAAAACGTCGATCAGCATATCAAATCCGCGCGACACCTTGTCGTAGTGGTACGCTATATCTGGCGCAAAATAGGTCCAAGCACCATCGGACTTCATCACAGGGCGATCCACATCATCCCCATGCTCTGTCGATTTGAACAATGTCTGCTCGCGCGGCTCCCAATCCTCAGGCTTCTTACCCTTTGGTGGCTCCAGCACACCCTCATAGATCAGGCCTTTGTCCCTCAAGGCGTCAATCGCCGCCTCAATCCGGCCTGTGCCATAAAGCGATTTTTCCGAATAGAACACATCCATCTCAATCCCGAGCGAGGCAAGATCAGCCCGCACCAGATCCATCATTTTTTCGGTCGAAAACTCCCGCACATCAAGCAGCCAGTCGCTTTCAGGTTTGCCCACATAGGCCTCGCCAACCTTGTCCCTCAGCTCTGCACCGACGGGGATCAGATAGTCGCCTGGGTATGTGCCATCCTCAAACGCAACCTCTTGGCCATGCGCCTCTAAGTAGCGCAAATACACAGACCGCGCGAGCACATCGACCTGCGCGCCACCATCATTGATGTAGTATTCCCGCGTGACGGCATAGCCCGCGTAATCCAACAAGCTCGCCAACGCATCGCCAAACACGGCTCCCCGCGTGTGTCCTACATGCAAAGGACCCGTTGGGTTTGCCGAGACATATTCCACATTGACCTTCTTGCCTTGCCCCATGTCAGAGCGCCCGAAGTCAGCCCCTTGATCCAGAACAGCGCCAATCACACCCTGCCAAAGCGCGCTCGACAGCCGCATGTTCAAGAATCCGGGGCCCGCGACGTCGACAGCTTCGATCCGTGGATCCGACGTCAAATGCGTCGCTAAAGCATCCGCAATATCGCGTGGCTTCATCTTAGCAGGTTTCGCCAAAACCATAGCCGCATTGGTCGCCATGTCCCCATGCGCGGCATCGCGCGGCGGTTCTACCGCGACGTTTGCAAAGTCTAGATCAGCAGGCAAAACGCCCTGCGTTTGCATGGCCTCAAGCGAGGTCAAAACAGCACTGCGAATGTCATCAAAGAGGTTCATCGAACACGTCCCTTAAGGTTTGAGCGGGTCTTACCACGCACAGCGCAACATTCAACGGCTTAGCCAAGCAATCGTGTATGTTCTTGCTGCGCAAAACGATCTGTCATGCCTGAAATATAGTCAGAGACGATGCGCGCCAACGCGGTTTCATCAATCGCGTTCTCGATATCAACTTGCCATTCTGCAGGCAGCAGATTGGTTTGATTCATAAAGAGTGGAAACAACTCTTCGACCACTTTGGTCACACGTTCGCGCATTTGAACAACGGAGGGTGCGCGGTACATGCGGGTGAAAAGAAATTCACGTATCACCTGAATATCGTCCCATAACTCACTGGAAAACATAATAACAGCGTGATCCAAGGCGCGAACATCTAGCACAGTTTCAACTGCACTTTTAACCAAGATGTCGCGACTGGTTTGAATAACATCAGCAACCATCACACCAAACACACGCCGCAAGGCTTCATGCATGCGGCGGCTTGGTTCTAGCATTGGGTAAAGCTGGTCCACCTGCGCAAAGGCGTCACCAACAATGGGTAGTGTTCGAATATCATCTTCGGAATATAAACCCGCACGCAGACCATCGTGTAAATCGTGATTGTTGTAGGCAATATCATCAGAAAGTGCTGCAATCTGCGCCTCAGTGCTCGCGTATGTGTGCAGTTCCAGATCATGCCGTGAGTTATACTCGCTGAGCGCATGAGGCAAATCACCCGTCACTGGACCGTTGTGTTTTGCCAATCCTTCCAGCGTTTCCCATGTCAGGTTGAGTCCATCAAAATTCGCATAATGCCGCTCAAGCGCAGTAACGATTTTCACCGCCTGCGCATTGTGATCAAAACCACCATATGGTTGCATCAACACATCAAGCGCGTCTTCTCCAGTGTGACCAAACGGCGTGTGGCCAAGGTCATGGGCAAGCGCAATCGCCTCCGTCAACCCTTCGTTCAAGCCAAGTGCGCCGGCCATCGTGCGCGCCACTTGTGCAACCTCAATAGAATGCGTTAGCCGCGTGCGGAAATAGTCGCCCTCATGTTCGACAAACACTTGGGTTTTATGCTTCAGCCGCCGAAACGCACTGGAATGAATGATCCGATCACGGTCGCGTTGAAAACAAGTGCGATGCGCACTTTCTTCTTCAGCAACCAAACGGCCCCGCGATAAAAGTGGATTGCAAGAATATGATGCGCGCATGAAGATCCCGTCCTTGCCGCTTGTCCCATGCCCCTCTATATTGAACCCACAACAAAGAGCCAACAGGCGGAATACCCCGATGAACTTACCTCCCAAAGTGACTGCGCGCGCGTTTGAACGTCTTTCCGAAATTGGTGCCGCCGAGCAAGGGCAAGCCTTGCGAGTGGCTGTTGAGGGTGGCGGATGTTCAGGCTTTCAATACGAAATAAAACTCGATGCGCCCGCAAGCGACGATCTGGTGCTCGAAGGCAGCGGCGAAAAAGTCGTCGTCGACACTATGTCGCTCCCGTTCTTGGAAAACGCAGTGATCGATTTCTCCGAAGAACTCATCGGTGCGCGTTTCACGATTGAGAACCCAAACGCGTCCAGTTCTTGTGGATGCGGCACCAGCTTTTCTATGTAAACTCTCGCAATTTCTTACCTGCGCGCAAGTTGATGGATCTGTGCGGCCCTTAAGCTTGACCCGCCAGACGAAGCCCGCGCGAAGTGCTCAAAAAGCGCCTCAAATTCTGAGGTCACCTCAATCATTTTTTATAGATGTCGTGCCACAGTTTTATCCAAACGCGCGCAGATATTGCGACTCATCACGCTCCATTGAGCAGAACTCAGGCCTTCCCAACTGAATAAGATTTCGGACACTGCACCCAATGCGGCAATATTATTTTG